>Ga0129306_1000509_pt1 | contig 60701 bp, 47 predicted proteins | sample P827metagenome_FD_94438 | JGI IMG/M metagenome (GOLD analysis project Ga0129306, IMG submission 94438) | Capybara group fecal microbial communities from Wisconsin, USA - P827 metagenome | ecosystem: Host-associated > Mammals > Digestive system > Large intestine > Fecal | place: USA: Wisconsin... | reverse complement strand
TCTGGAGGAAGAAGTTCTTCTGCTACGCGAAATGGGAAAAAAAACTCAGGGGGAGCGTACGGCAGGTGTTCCGCGACAGGGCGCTTTCCGAATTCCGGCGGGCGCTTCAGAAGGATGAGATCCGCGGGACGGATCTCGGACCTGCAGGGCAGATCTCCCTGCAATGCAAGCTTGCCGGGTTTTATCTGAAAAACTGGCGGCGGTATCTTAAGCCGGGCGACGGGCTGCGCAGGATGCTTCCCGGACCGGTAAAACATATGTTAAAAAAACTGATTTGGAAATGAGGAAACAATGTACAGATTCTGGAATGGCGTAATCGAACCATTACTCACGGCAGCAGGAGCAGGCCGTATTGTCGAGATCGGCTGCGGCCATGGAAGAAATACCCGCAGCCTTTTAGAGTACTGCAGGCGGAACGGCGGCTTCCTCCAGATCGCGGATCCGGATCCAAGGATCAGCGTGGAGGCGGTTTTCGCGGAATACGCCGGATGCTTCAGCTTCCGCAGGGCAAGGGCGCTGAGCTGCCTCTGGGAGTTCCGGGATTATGACGCGGTCCTGATCAGCGGGGATGAGAACTGGTATACAGTCATAAGCGAGCTCAGGATGATCCGGAAGAACACGGAGCATTTCCCGCTGGTATTCGTGCACGGCACAAGCTGGCCCTATGACAGGAGGGACAGGTATGCCGCGCCTGAGGCTGTTCCGGAGCAGTACCGCCATGCCTATGAGAAGAAGGGCATTGACGCGGACACGAATGAACTGGCGGACGAGGGCGGCTATAACGCGCAGTACGCGAATTCCGTTGATTATAACAACCAGGGCTGCGGCGTCCTGACAGCCGTCGAGGACTTCGTTCGTGAAAATGACGGCGCGGTCAGCGCTGTCTGTATCCCGTTCTTCAACGGGCTCGGGATCCTGTATGAGACAGACCGGGCCTGGCCTGAGGAGTTCGAGGATCTTATCCGGCGGATCAGTGTCGGAGAGCCGGTGGAGAGCCTCATGATCGAGGCAGACAAGTCCTGCGCGAAAGCCGAGACCCGGTATTACAGCCAGAGAAAGCGTACGGAGCGGCTCCAGGAGGAGTTTGACCGTATGCGTGAAAAGCACCGGAAGGAGCTTGCCGCGAAGGACGCGGAGATGAAAAAGGCTGTCGTGGAGGCGCGGCAGGAGGAGAAGGAGAAGCTCCGGAGGGAGATCGACCAGACGGAGCGCAGAAGGGCGGAAGCGGACCAGCTGCGCCGTGAGGCGGACCAGGGACGTATCAAAGCAGAGCAGGACCACGCAAAGGCTTTACAGGAAAAGCGGGGAGTGGAGGCAAAGCTTGCCGCCGAGCAGAAGCGTCTTGCGGAGGAGCATGCGAAATTCACCGGACAGATCAAAAAGCTGGATGCCGAAAAAACCAGCTTCCGGAAAAAGGCGGAACGGTTTGAGAAGGAATCCAATGACCGCCTGAATTCGATCCACTACCGGATCGGAGGAGTGTTTATCGACGCGATGCATTCGCCTGCGGCGTTTGTGAAGATGCCGGTCCGCCTCGCAAAGCTCTACCGTGACGGAAAGAGGCAGAACTCCGGCGCGGCAAAGCCCGCGGCGGCTGTCCAGACGCAGGAAAAAGCGCCTGAAGTTCAGAAGAGCGCCCCCGCGACGCCGGCCAAAGCTTCGTTCCGGAAGGCTTTACTCAGCAAGGAGGAGATCCTTGGGCGCAACCTTGAGCTGATCCCCGAGAAGGGACTCCGGGATTTCCATGACAAGGTTTCGTTTATTATCGTCAATCATGACGGACTTGAAAACCTGAAGGTCCTGTTCGCTTCCCTTGAACGCTGCAAGTTCTACGGGAATTATGAGATCATTGTCGTGGACAACGCCTCCTCTGACGGTTCTGTTGGGTTCCTCAGGGAGCAGCAGGAGCATTTTGACCTTAAGATCCTCGTCAACGAACAGAATGAAAGCTTCTCAAAGGCAAATAACCAGGGCGCGGAGGCGGCAGAAGGGGAATATCTCCTTTTCCTGAATAATGATATCGAGGTGACCGACTGGTTCCTCGATGAAATGCTGCGTGTTTTCCTGACAAAGGAAAATGTCGGCGCGGTAGGCGCAAAGCTTGTATACCCCGAGATCCCTGCAACGTCGATCAATGCAGGAAAGTCCTGGCTGGTCCAGCACGCGGGGATCCATTTCCGGCAGGATAATTTCGAAGGACAGCCGATGATCCGGCCGTTCAACTACGGGAATACGGACCAGGTCTTTGATCCCCGGTTTGGCGAGGTCCGCGAGTTCGCGGCGGTCACGGCTGCATGCAAGCTTGTGAAAAGGTCTGTTTTCTACGAGGTCCTCGGCTATGAAGAAGCGTACAGCTATGGAATGGAGGACGTGGACCTTTCCCTTAAGATGCACCGCGCCGGCTACCATAACTATGTGGCGCCGACGGCGCTCCTGTTCCACTATGAATTCGGAACGCAGTCCACGAACCGTCAGGAGGAGGTCCAGACCAGGAGAAGGAACAACAACTGGTTCTTCTTTAACCGGTGGAACAGATATCTCGCGAAGAGTATCCTGGAGGACAAGATCAGCAGGACACGCTGCTTTACGGACGAACCGCTTACCGTAGCGTTCGCGGTAACGGAAGCAGGAAAGGAAGCGACTGCCGGAGATTATTTCACCGCGGAGGAGCTCGGCGAATACCTGCACAGGGCCGGCGCAAAGATCATATATCTCTGCCGCCGCGGCCCGGGCGACTGGTACAACGTCGGCAGCGGTGTTGATGTGCTTGTCTCAATGCTGGACGCGTATGAGCCTGCAAAGATGACAAATACGAATCCGCAGCTGATCACGATCGCATGGGCAAGGAACTGGTTCGAGCGCTGGTGTACCAACCCATCTCTTGACCAGTATACGATCCTGATGGCGTCCAGCGAAAAGGCCTGTGAGTATATGAAGGGGCAGACCGGGCGCGAGATCGTCCTGTTCCGGCTCGGCACGAACAACGAACGCTTCGAGGAGATCGCCGACAGCCCTGAGAATCCCAGGGATGAAAAGAAATTCCGCTGCGATTATGTGTTTACCGGGAGCTACTGGAACCAGCGGCGCGAGATCCAGGATATCATCCATCCGGAGGATATCCCGTACAGATTCAATATTTTCGGAAAGAACTGGGAACAGACGGAAGAATTCGCGGATTATACCAAAGGGTTCCTGAATTATGATGATATCCCCTACGTCTACAAGTATTCGAAGATCGTGGTCGATGACGCCAACGGCGTGACGATCAAATACGGCTCGGTCAACAGCCGTGTTTATGACGCGATCGCCTCCGGATGCCTTGTCCTGACGAACGGGACCGAGGGGGCGGCATCGACCTTCAACGGAATGCTCCCGACCTACAGGACCCGTGAAGAATTCCGCGAAAAGCTGGTCTACTACCTTGAACATGAGGAGGAGCGGCAGGCGCTGGTCGCGAAGCTTCAGGAGTTCGTCCTTGAGAATCATACCTACGGGATCCGGGCAAAGCAGCTCCTTGAGATCCTCCGCGAAAAAACACGGCTGAACGATCATAAGATCGCGATCATGTGCCCGGTACCGCGGTGGCGGGAAAAGGAAGCATGGGGAGATTACCATTTCTCTATCGCGCTTCAGAAATACTTTGAGCGCAGGGGCTTCGAGACAGAGATCCGGATCCGCCCTGACTGGAACAAGCCGTTTGACGGGAAATACGTCCTGGTCCTCAGGGGAGTAGTCCCGTACCAGGTAAAGCCGGAGCATATCAATCTCATGTGGAACATCTCGCATCCGGAGGATATCCCGGATGCGGAGTTTGAGGAGTACGACGGCGTATTCGTTTCCTCCGTACCCTACGCCGAAAAGCTGGCAGCGCGCCTCCGCGTGCCCGTCATGCCGCTTCTGCAGTGTACGGATCCGGAGCTGTTTAAGCAGGATGCGGAAACCATCGAAAAGAAATACGAGCTCCTGTTTGTCGGAAACACGCGCGCGGTCTTCCGGGAGGTCATCCAGGACGTCCTTACGCCGGAGCCGCTTCCGTACAGGCTTTCCGTTTTCGGCCAGGGCTGGAATAAATATATCGACAGCAGGTATATCTGCGGAGAAAACATCCGGAACGCGCAGCTCGGAAAAGAGTACGCGGCTTCGGAGATCCTCCTTAACGATCACTGGAAGGATATGCGGGAGCAGGGCTTCATATCAAACCGCCTGTTCGACGGGCTGGCTGCCGGAGCGTTTATCATATCTGACCCGGTGGAAGGGGCGGAGGCCCTGGACGGCGGCTTTGTGACGTACGAGAACAGAGAGGATCTGCGCAGTAAGATCACCTATTACATGGCGCATCCGGACGAGCGGAAGGAGATCGCGCGCCGCGGGCAGGAAGCAGTCCTGGGCGGACATTCCTTTGAGAACCGCGTGGACGAGATCCTGAAGTTCCTTGACGGGTACGGCATGGATTTCCGCCGGAACCGTGTTTCAGAGAACGAGGGCAAGCCGTTAAGACACGGGGACGAGGCTTCCAGGGCCGTTATGTATGCCGCTGCGCCGGTACCGGAGAACGGACAGGGAACAGGCGGTGCGGCTGCCCCGGGAGGACCGGCAGCATCCGCCGGTAATCAGCCGAAGAGCGGGGCGGGCCTGATCAAGGGGGGGATCCAGTGCTGCAAGGATCACGGGATCCCTTACACGGTCATGTATATGTTTGACAAGTTCAGGAAATAATGGAGAAAATGGACATGCTTTACGGAATCAGACCGGCTGACGGCTGCAGACTGGAGCATGTGGGCGAGGGCTATGCCGGAAATGCGGTAAATGTCGCGGTTTTCCGGAAGAGCCCTCTTGCCTCATTCCGGTCAGAGGACGGCAGGCTATATTCTTTCTGTGCCTATTATGATGGAGACGGTGCCGTTATTGCCGCCAGAAAAATCGATGAAGGTCCCTGGGAGCTTAAAGATACCGGCTTCGGAGGGGGCATCCAGGACGCGCATAACGCGGTCTCCCTGGTCGTTGACGGCGAGGGCTTTGTCCATATGGCGTGGAGCAGGCATAACGGGAACCTGTCCTATGTACGCTCCGGGGAGCCGTGCGGCCTTAGTTTTACTGCATGTCCCATGACAGGCAGAGATGAACGCCGGGTCACATACCCTGAATTCCATCTGCAGCCTTCCGGAGACCTGTTTTTTATCTACCGGGACGGGACTTCAGGAAACGGAAACGTGATCCTGAACCGGTATATGACCGCGGAGCAGAAATGGTACCGTGTCCAGGACTGCCTGATCAGCGGTCTCGGGGAATGCTCTCCCTACTGGCAGGCATGTACCGACAGCCGGGGAAGGCTCCATATTTCCTGGACCTGGCGCGGCAGCGGCGACGTTTATACAAACTATAATATCTGCTATGCGGTGTCCGAGGACTGTACCGGGGAACAGTTTACCGGGTCTGACGGCGTCCGCATACAGCTCCCGTGCACGGAATATAATTCAGAGCTGGTTAAGAGGATCCCGCAGGGCAGTATGCTGATCAACCAGACCTCCATGACGACGGACGATGCTGACGTCCCGTATATCGTTTCCTGGTGGCAGGAGGATGATGCGGTCCAGTACTATATCCTTCGGCTGTCAGGCAGTTCCTGGGAATGCTTTGACCCGATGATCCGGTCTACCGGCTTTGATTTAAGCGGGACCGGGACCAAACGGCTGCCTTGTGCAAGGCCGCAGATCCTTGTGAAGGGGAAGGGAGAGAGCACAGAGCTCTGGCTGGTGCTCCGCGACAGTGATTTCGGTTCGCGGGCGATGCTGGCGTATATCTGCTGTGAGGACGGAAGACTTGCGCTCAAGTGGCTGAAGCCGCTCACGGTAAGCAGTCTCGGGGAATGGGAGCCGGCATATGATATCTATTTATGGAAGCAGGAGCACAGGCTGTCTCTGTTCGTGCAGGCTGCGCACTACGCGGCAGACGCAGGGCAGATGCGCAATGAGGTCGTAACGGAAGAGACAGGCATACTCGCAGCAGGAATTCTGTGAGTTAAGAGCGAGTAGAAGAGTGGGGGGAAACAGCCGGAAGCTGCATTTTGATAAAATCATTATCGGTGCAGGGTTATATGGTCTTTATGCTGCGCTTTCCTGCGGAAGGAAGGGGCAGCATGTTGTCGTACTTGAAAGTGACAGGGCTCCTTTCCAGCGGGCCACCTATATCAACCAGGCACGGGTCCATCGCGGATATCACTATCCAAGGTCGCTTTCCACTGCGATGAAATCGGCCGGCTATTTTGAACGCTTTAACCGGGATTTCGGATTCTGCATCAACGGAGCTTTTAAAAAAATATACGCGACCTCATCACACTACTCCTGGACGAGCGGAGATCAGTTTCAGCGGTTCTGCAGGGCGGCGGGAATACCCTGCGAGGAGGTCCGCCCGGAGCGTTTTTTTAAAAAGGGAATGTGCGACGGCGCTTTCCTGACAGAGGAATATACTTATGACGCAGCGATCCTCCGGGAGTATTATCTTTCGCGGCTCGCGCTGCTGAAAAACGTGGAATTCCGGTTTGGCATCACGATCCGGGCGATCGAAAAACAGCAGGATGCCTTTTCGGTGTTTACGGAAGACGGAGAGGAGTACTGTGCCGGATTTATTCTTAATGCAGCTTATGCCGGGGCAAACCAGATCCTCGATATGGCCGGATTTGAAAAATTCAGGATCAAATATGAGCTTTGCGAGATCATTCTCTGCGATGTCAGTGAGGAACTGAAGGATTACGGTATCACTGTAATGGACGGGCCGTTCTTTTCCGTTATGCCTTTTGGAAAAACAGGGCTTCATTCGCTGACGTCCGTCACATTTACCCCGCACATGACATGCTATGACGAAATGCCGTTATTTGCGTGCCAGAGAAAAAGCGGAGGATACTGTTCCAGGGTAAGGCTCGGGAACTGCAATGACTGCCCGGCAAAACCTGAGACAGCTTTTCCTTATATGGCAAATCTTGCCGGGAAATATCTCCGGGGGGATCATCCGATGACGTACAGAAGCTCCCTGTTTTCGATGAAGCCGATCCTGAAAAGCTCGGAGATCGATGACTCGCGTCCGACCGTGATCAGGGCCGCTTCAGAGAAGCCGGCATTCGTCAGTGTTCTCTCGGGAAAGATCAATACGGTTTATGATCTTGATGAGGTGCTTGATGATGAATAACAAAGAAAAAAACTTCGTTTCCGCAGTGGTTTACGTTCATAATGCGGAAGACAGGATCCGGGAATTTCTCAGGATGCTGTACAGGATCCTGTCCGGGAACTTTGAGCATGCGGAGATCATCTGCGTCAATGACAGTTCTGACGATGCCTCTGTCAATAAGATACATGAGTTTGTAAAAACGATTGAAAACTGCAGTCTTACTCTTGTGAACCTCAGCCGGTTCCACGGCATGGAGGCTGCCATGAATGCCGGTGTGGATCTTTCGATCGGGGATTTTGTTTTCGAGTTTGATTATACCGCGGCAGATTACGATCCGGAAATGATCATGCGCATCTACAGAAGAGCACTGGAGGGCTACGACGTTGTCAGCGCCGTACCGGACCGGAGAGAACGGCTTTCCTCTTCCCTCTTCTATTACATATTCAACCGGTTTACAGAGACGGATTACCGTATGCAGACGGAGGCATTCCGCGTGATGAGCCGGAGGTTCATTAACCGGATCGGCGGCATCAACCGCACGGTACCTTACAGAAAAGCGGTTTATGCCGAAGCGGGAATGAAAACAGATACGCTGGTTTATCCTGTTTCCGGACAACCGGAGAAAAAAACGACCGGAAGGAAAGACGGTATCGTACCGCGCTGGCGGCAGATTCCCTCATCCTGTTTACGGATCTGGGATACAGATGTGCCCTTTTCATGACTTTATTTATGATGTTCGTGTCCCTGTTTATGCTGGTCTATACAGTTGCGGCTTATCTTGTTATTCATCCCGTCGCGGGATGGACGACCACAGTCCTGTTCCTGTCCGTTGGATTTCTGGGACTGTTCGGGATCCTGACGATCGTGATCAAATACCTGCAGCTGCTGGTAAGGCTTGTATTCAGGAGAAAGCAGTATACGTTTGAGAGTGTTGAGAAGCTTACGGGGCAGGAACAGGGAGAGGACAGCTTATGACAGCGCTAGTTGGATATACCGGTTTTGTTGGCAGCAATATTTATGCGGAAGGTGAGATCGACGCGGTCTATAATTCCCGGAATATCCGGGAGGCCTTTGGAACACGGCCGGAGCTTCTGATTTTTGCCGGTCTGCGGGCAGAGAAGTATCTTGCAAACAGCGCGCCGGAAAAGGACCTGGCCCTGGTCCTGGAAGCTGAGGAAAACATTCAGCGGATCTGTCCGAAGAAGCTGGTGCTTATCTCATCGATTGATGTCTTCAGAGATCCGAAGGGAAAAGACGAGACTGCGGAGATCGAAACAGAGGGTCTTAACGCGTATGGCTATAACCGGTATCTTCTGGAGCTTTGGGTAAAGGAGCATTTTGAAGATCCTCTGATCATACGCCTTCCGGGACTGTTCGGCAGGAATATCAAAAAGAATTTTATCTATGATTATATCAATGTGATCCCGTTTATGCTGAACGGACAGAAAATGAAAGAGCTTTCCGGGAGAGACCCCGGATTAACCGGGTACTATGACCGCCAGGAGAATGGTTTTTACAGGGTAAAGGAGCTTACCCCGGAAGAGCGGGAAATATTAAAGGAACGCTTCAGGAAGCTCGGCTTCAGTGCCTTGAATTTTACGGACAGCCGGAGCCGTTACCAGTTTTATCCGCTTGAAAGATTATGGAAAGACATAGGGAGGGCACTTGACGCAGGCCTGACGATCTGGCATCCTGCCACGGAACCGGTCTCTGCCGGGGAAGTATATGAATACCTGACCGGAAAACCGTTTGTTAATCATCTTCCGGGCCTTCCCGCGGATTACGATTACCGTACAAAATACGCGGCCCTGTTCGGAGGGACCGGAGGGTATATCAGCGGCAGGGATGAGATCCTGGCAGGGATCAGGCGTTTTGTGGAGGGTGCGGGAACCTGCTGAGAATGGATCCTGGAGTTTAAGACTGATGACTATTGAAAATCTGAATGGATGGTGTCTGCCGGGCCTGACGTTTTCCGAGACAACGGAACTGGTTTTTCTCGGCTTTGTATGTATTGTGGTTCTGTTTTCCCTGATCAGGTTCCGGGACCATATCCGCTTTTTCCGGCAGCATCCGGATGCCGGGGGCTTTTTCTATGCCCTTTTTACCGCACTGTTCGTTTCCGCAGGGTTTGACCCGCTGGACCGGACAGTCACAAAAATGGATCGCTTTCACCGGGTGATCGGGAACGGCGTGATCAATAACGTGGATGTCGGCGCAAGGATCGCCGCCTACCGGCTCTGGCTTTTCCTTTTTATTTCCGTCTTCTGCATCAGTTTTCTGTTCCTGCACAGATGGAGGGCACCCCTGGTTCAGGGCAGGACCGGGAAGGCACTGCGTTTTCTGGATCACATCATGATCCTTGGTACGGTGGATCTCTGCATCCGTTACCTGACGCTGTTCAGCGACCGGGTGGAGGACAGGTCTTTCATGACCGCCGGGATCCGTCTGCTCCTTCTGGTCATCATGCTTTGTGCTGCATTCCTTCAGCTGAAGCTGTACCTTAAGATCAGTGAGGATGCGTTCATAAAGCTGGTCTTGTCAGCGTTGTGCATCGCGTATCCTGCTGCGTCTTTGTCGGGACTGGGCTGGAATAACGGCGGGACGCTGGCCGGGTTTCAGATGGTCTTCTGTATTATGGCGGTCGCTGCCCTGCGCTTTGCACCCTGGTCTTTTGAAAGCAGGCGGGCAGAAGCCATGCTGCACAGCGCGGTACTGGTTTTCTGCATCTTTCCGTTTCTGCTCAGTGCTTTTATTGAAACGGTCCATGTACTGAACCAGAACGGGGTTTTCGTCGTACATCTCCGGAAATGGTTTGCCTGCGCTGTCCTGCTCAGCCTTTTTCCTTTTGCGGGATCATTTCAGCATTTCCTCAGGAAGGGGATCCCGGAGAAGGACTGGAAGACCTGGGCAGCAGGGTGGATCGTGTTCGGGACCGCCTGTCTGGCAGTGCAGGTCCCGCTTCAGGATATTTATGATGCGCACCTCTTTGAAACCGCGAATTACAGTGTGCTGATCACGGATTTTCTGGAAACCGGAAAGCTCCCGCTCATCTCCCATTATGGCGGGCATATGCTGACAGGCGTGCCGCAGGGGATCCTTTATGGCTTTTTAAACGGTGATCTTACGGGAGCGGCATTCAATCCGTATTTGTGGGCCGGTATTCCGTTCCTGGTCCTTCTGTTTTTCCTGTTTGTGAAACGCATTGCCGGACCTGAGGAGGGACTGCTGGCCGTCCTGACCTTCCCGTTTCTTTATTTCTGGTACTATTATGGCTACGGTATGCTTGCGGCGGCCGCATTTCTTGCATTTGTGAAAAAGAAGACGCTATTACGCGCGCTCATGCTATGGGGGAGCGTGGTCTTCTGTGCTCTGGTCAGACTGGATATCGGGTTCTGCCTTGTGCTTGTCTGTTCCGGAATGATCCTTCTTCTGGCGGCTGATGAAAGAAGTAAAAGGGTCATTTTACTGAACCTCGCCGGGACAGGGATCTGGGCGGCTGCGGGGATCGGATTATGGTGCGCGCTCTGCATGATGCAGGGGACAGATGCCCCGGGAAGGTTAAAGGAGTTTCTTCTCATCAGCCTGTCCAATCAGAACTGGGCGCGCGAGACGATCGGGGATATGGGAAAGGCCCCGTTCGTCTGGTTTTACTGTATACTCCCGTTTTCGGCAGCAGTCTGCCTGTTTTTTGCGGTGTGCAGCGGGAATGTTCGCCGGAAGATCGGGGATGAACAGTGGTTCCTTCTGATCTTCTGGGGACTTTTCTATTTTGGAAATATTACAAGAGGGCTGGTCCGGCATACGGTTCAGGAGAGTTTTCTGGTCGTGGTGGTCTGGAACGCGTATTTGTTTCTTGCATATGCAGCAGAGGCTTTCAGTCCCCGGAAGCATTTGTTTATTCCCTGCATGGCAGTTCTTATAACAGTACACTGCTTTATAAGAAGCAATACAGGAGTATTTACCGTTCCTGAAGAATGCTTCATAGCAGGGTTTAAGAATACTGCGGATACGGTATCGGATATTGCTGCTGAAACGACCGGCTCTTTTGTTGATCTTTGGGTCCCGGGAAAGGTGAAAACGGTTCCCGGATCTGGTGAACTGCCGGAAGGGAAAACTGTCTGGGACGATTACGCGGAGCACAGGACCCGGGTGAACAGAGTGGTTCCGGGGCAGGAGACCCGTTCCGCGCTGGAGCCGATGAGGCTGGTCACAGAGCAGCTGCTTGCGGACGATGAGACGTATGTGGATTTTATGAATTACTCCTTTTCATATTCCTATACGGGGAAGCCGGATCCGGCCTATATTTCCCAGTCACCGCTCCAACTGTCGGGAGAGTACGCGCAGGAACGGTTCATCGAAGAGATCCGGGGAGTGCCGGTCGTTTTTATGCCTGCGGCGGAAAACAGGAACAAAGGGGCTCTGGACGGGATCTCCAACAATATCAGATACTATAAAGTCGCGGAATACATTTATGAACACTATGAGCCGCTTTGCTTATATAACAATGAGTTTGCCGTCTGGTGCCTGAAAGAGCGGAAAAGGGAGTTTTCCGGCAGGATGCAGAGCCTGTACTCTCATTATGACCTGCTTGCCCGGATGACCGGGAACGATTCTTTTGTACTGAAGGACTGTACGCTTGTTCCGCTTGAGGACGGAAGCATAGAGATGACTGCTGCCGGTCCGGATCCCGGGATCAGGGAACTTGAACAGCTGCTGCCCGCGGAGCTGCGGGAAGCAGGAGCCGGCGGGTCCATCCGGATCGTATGTGAATCAAAGGATCCGGGATATCTTCAGCTGTATTATACAACGGAAGCCGGAGAGAGCTTTTCCAACGAAAAAACAGTGGTCAGCAATGTTGAAGGAAGATGCCTGGCTGAGTTTGAACCGGAACTGAATGAAAACAGCCGGCTGAGGCTGGATTTCAATGAGAAGGGCCGGATCATTTTAAAGGAGTTCTGTCTGCAGAGCGGCTGGATCCCATGTGACTACGGGTATGACGGACCGGTCACGGAGAAAGACGGGGAGCCTGTCCGGTTTATAAACGGTTTTCATGAATACGATCTCAGATGGCTTCCAAGGATCTGGGCGGATAAAGATCCGGCGGCAGGGAATCTTAAGCTTTGCAGCCTGATTTCGGAAAACGGGGTGTTCGTGTTCAGTGATGATAAGAGCACGGGAGCAGGCAGAGAACTGTATCTCCTGCTTGATCTGGATGTCGCGGAGTCACCTGAGAGTCATAAGGATCCTGCCCGGATCCCTAAGGCTGAGATCAGGGCAGGGAACGGAAGCAGTGGGACCTTCGATGAAAAATGCCGGTTTTATATGAATCTGGAATCCGGAAAGCACAAGTACATTATCCGGGTCAGCAGTGATTATTACTGGTATACCGGTCAGATCGATACTGTTTCTCTTGCATCTCCGGATACTGGTATCATCAATGCGGAAATAAGCCTTCTTGAAGGGGACTGAATGAGTCGCAGCGTTTTACTGGAGAGCAGAAAGGGGACAGGGTTTTATGAAGCTGTCTATTTCCAATATCGGATGGCGTGAAAACATGGATGAAGCAGTGTATGCGCTCATGAAGGCCTTCGGCTTTTCGGGGCTGGAGATCGCACCGACCAGGATCTTTCCTGAGAGACCTTACACAAAAAAGGAGGAAGCGAAAAGCTGGTCCCGGCATCTATTGGAGGATCATGGGTTCATCATTCCTTCCATGCAGTCGATCTGGTTCGGCAGGAATGAAAACATGTTCCGCTCAGATAAGGAGCGGGAGATACTTCTGAACTATACAAAAGAAGCGATCGATTTTGCCGAGGCGGCAGGTTCCTGCAATCTTGTTTTCGGGTGTCCGCGGAACAGGAACATTCCGGAGGGGGCGTCCTGCGCAGGGGCAGAAGAATTCTTCCGGGAGGCAGGAGCTTATGCCGCCCGCCGCGGGACGGTGATCGGCATGGAAGCGAACCCTGCGATCTATCATACAAACTATATGAACGATACGGTTTCCGCCCTGGAGCTTGTGGAGCGGATCGATTCCCCGGGCTTTCGGCTGAATCTTGATCTGGGGACGATGATCGCGAACGGGGAAGACGCCGGGATCCTTAAGGATAAGGTCCGTTTGATCAATCATGTGCATATCAGCGAACCGGGTCTCAGGCCCATACAGAAAAGAAGCCTGCATAAACAGGTCCGCGGGATCCTGGAAGCGGAGCACTATGAAAATTTTGTTTCCATAGAAATGGGAACCGTTGAAGAGACCGGCTGCCTCAGGGATGCAATGGAATACGTACAAAGTGTATTCGGATAAAAGCCATGCATCATCAGGATCAGATAAAGGATAAACGATGATATACGAGAAACAGTCAGGAGTTCCGAAATTCGAATGCTATGAGTTTGAACAGAAGCACAGTGATTATGCGCTGCTGATCCCTGTAATCAATGAAGGAGACCGCATTCTGAAGGAACTGAAGCGCGCCCGGAGATACCAGGTCGGCAGCATGGCGGATATCGTGATCTGTGACGGAGGGTCTGAAGACGGCAGCATGGAGCATGACCGGCTTAAGAAGCTGGGAGTCAATACGCTGCTCGTCAAACAGGACATCGGAAAACAGGGAGCCCAGCTTCGCATGGGGATCTGGTGGGCGCTTAAACGCGGGTATCATGGTATTATTACGATAGACGGGAATAACAAGGACAGTATAGAAGACGTTCCGCGATTTATAGAAAAACTGAGAGAGGGATACGGTTTTGTCCAGGGCTCCAGGTTCGTTAAAGGCGGGAGGGCGGTCCGTACGCCGCTTGCCCGGCTTCTTGCAGTCCGCCTGATCCATGCTCCTGTGATATCTTTGACGGCAGGCCATCTCTTTACGGACACGACAAACGGTTATCGCGGCTATTCTTCGGAATATCTGTCCGATCCGCAGGTAGACCCGCTGAGAGATGTTTTCATGACGTACGAGCTCCTGGCTTATCTCTCGGCCAGGGCGACCCGGCTCGGATATCGTGCCTGCGAGGTCCCCGTAACAAGAGCGTATCCAAAAACAGGAAGGGTCCCTACCAAGATCAGCTTTCTTAAAGGGAATCTGGAACTGTTCCGGATATTAATATTGAATTTTCTGGGCGCATATACGCCGTCCCGGGAAAAGGTTTCCCGGATCGATGTATAAAAAAAAGGCGCTCTGTGATAAGATGTTCATCAGCAAACTCAGGGAAAGGGTAAATAATGGAGAAGCTTTCTTTTGTGATTCCGTGCTACAGGTCTGAGCATACCATTGAAAAAGTGGTTTCGGATATCACGGCACTGATGGGGAACAGGCCGGAATATGATCATGAGATCATCATGGTGAATGATCATTCTCCGGACCGGGTGTGGGACGTGATCCGGAGGATCTGTGAGACTGACAGGAGGGCGAAGGGGATAAGCCTTGCAAGAAATTTCGGGCAGCACTCTGCTCTTATGGCGGGCTATCGGATCTGCTCAGGCGACTATATCGTTACCATCGATGACGACGGACAGACTCCGGTGGATCAGACCTTTATCCTTCTTGACGCACTGAAGGACGGAGATTATGACGTCGTTTACGGGAAATATGCCGACCGGAAGGACAATGACTTCCGGAAGCTCGGGACCAGGATGAACAATTTCATGCTGGAATACCTTCTCGGTAAACCCAAAGACGTCCATATGACCAGCTATTTTGTGGCGAAGCAGTTCGTGATCCGTGAAATGTGCGGTTATCAGCAGGCGTTCCCGTATATCTGGGGGCTGGTCCTGCGGACAACAAGGAATATCGGCAACGCTGTGATCAGACACAGCGAGCGTATCGAGGGAACCTCGGGCTATACGCTGGGCAAGCTTCTGTCACTGTGGATGAACGGCTTTACTGCTTTTTCAGTCAAGCCGCTGCGGCTCACGGCCGGCGCAGGGGTCCTGTTCTCAGGTCTGGGCATGATAGGACTCCTGTACACGGTGGTGTATTATTTTATGCATCCCACCGTGCAGCCCGGATATACTGCATTGATGTCCGTGCTGCTGATCATCGGGGGACTGGTCCTCCTGTCTCTTGGACTGATCGGGGAATATGTCGGCCGTATCTATATGTGCATCAACAATACACCGCAGTATGTGGTCCGTGACAGGGCGGGCTTTGAAAGCGTCGAAACGGAAGAGATCGGGAGCCGGGAGGAAAGAACGGAATGAACGCGTCGGAAATGCGCAGTATCCTTGATTCATGGAACCGTACGGAGGGAAATGTAAACAGTACGGCAGAGCTTCTCTCATGGATCAGGAAACTGAACACCGAGACCAGAGTTTCTGTAAAGCCCTGCAGCATCAATGACAGCGGCTTCTGGTTTTATGATGACTATAACGGTGAGATACTGAACCGGAAAAGAAGTTTTTTCTCGATCAAGGGCGTGCGTCTTTTTGTCGATGACTGTTTTATCCGCGAACAGCCGATGATCTTCCAGCCGGAGATCGGATACCTTGGCATCATCGTCCGGGAGATCGGGGGGGTGCTGAATTTTCTGATGCAGGCAAAGATCGAGCCGGGAAATGTTAACTGTGTGCAGATCTCGCCTACGATCCAGGCGACGAAAAGCAATTTTACAAGGGCGCACGGGGGGAAAATGCCCGCGTACTTTGACTATTTCGAAAAATCAGACCGGTACGCGATCCTGTACGACCAGATCCAGTCGGAGCAGGGGTCCAGATTTGTCAAGAAGAGAAACCGGAACATTATCATCAGGATCGAGGAGGATATCGAGATCCTTCCGAATTTCCGGTGGATGACGCTGGGACAGCTTAAGGAACTCATGAAGCAGGACAATCTCGTCAATATGGATACGAGGACGGTCATTTCCGGACTGCTTCAGCCCCTGGGGATCAATAAGGATGAGGATATATGCTCTTTCAGGAAGTTCTTTCCGGGAAACGCCCTTTACAGGTCTGTTTTCACGGCGAACGCGACAGACAGTATCCAGCCGGCGTTATGGTATATCAATAACTACAAAATGTTCCGTGACGTGAGAAAGGTCACGGTACCGCTGAACGATCTTGTGGACTGGAGGATCGATGAGTACGGGGTCCACTGCAGGAAGACGGCCGCTTTTGAGGTCGCGTATTATGATATTGAGATCTACGGGCGGGAGGTACAGAACTGGACACAGCCGCTGTTCCGCGCTTTGGGGAGCGGAGTGTTTGTGCTGTTTGTAAGGGAGACGGGACAGGGACTTGAGTTCCTGGTGAAAGCCCGTCCGGAGATCGGGGCCTTTGACAAGCTGGAGCTTGGACCGTCCGTACAGATCGACGGCGGGACGGATATCGAGGCGCCTGACGCAGTGGAGGATCTGTGGATCAGGCAGGCGTGGAGCCGGGATCAGGTCATTGCCGACGTGGTCCTTTCTGAAGAGGGCGGAAGATTCTATCATGAACAGAACCGTAACCTGATCGTCAGGCTTGCAGGGGAAGGACTCGCGGAGCTCCCTGACGGATATTTCTGGATGTCCTACAATGCGCTTTCCTGGCTGATCTACTGCAATAATTACGTTAACATCCAGCTGAGAAACCTTCTCTCGCTGATGCCGCTGTTGTAAAGGAGAATGAATATGATAAGGATCAGTGTCCTCTGCCCTGCAGAGATCGCTTTCCGGAGGTTCATGCCTGCGCTTCTTCAGTGCCCTGAATTTGAGTATGTCGGTGTCGGTATGCACAGAAGGGAAAAGGCAGAGCAGTTCCTTCAAAAGTATCCGGGAAGGCTTTATGAAAGCTACCAGCAGGTCATAGATGACGAAAGCATCGATGCTGTATATATTCCCCTGCCGCCGGCGCTCCATTTTGAGTGGGCGGAAAAGGCGCTGAAAGCAGGAAAGCATGTCCTTCTGGAAAAGCCCTTCACATGTTCGCTCCGGGATACGGAAACGCTTCTCAATGCAGATGAGAAGCTTGCGGTTCACGAGAATTACATGTTTGTTTTTCACGACCAGATACGCGGTGTGAAGCAGATCATTGACAGCGGGGAGATCGGGGACGTACGGCTTTACAGGCTTTCTTTCGGGTTTCCTTTGCGGCCGGAGGGCGATTTCCGGTACAGCAGGGCCATGGGCGGAGGCGCCCTTATGGACGCGGGCGGATACTGCCTGAAAGCTGCGGGCATGCTCCTCGGCGGATCCGGCCGGGTCATTTCCGCATCTTCAGGATTTGACCCGCGTTTTGACGCGGACCTTTACGGCGCGGGGACCATGGCAGATGATCATGGGACTGCGGTCCAGTTTTCGTTCGGAATGGATAATAATTACAAATGCAGCCTGGAGGTATGGGGAAGCAGGGGAACACTGACGACAGGAAGGTTCTTTACTGCCCCCGCAGGCTTTGTCCCCAGGGCTGTCATTGAAAAGAACGGAACATGCACAGAGACGGAACTGCCGGCAGATGATACCTTCCTTAAATCGATCCGGTATTTCAGAGATTGCATTTCCGATCAGGCGCTGAGAGAGGAAAGCCGGAGGGAAATAAGGCTCCAGGCAGAGCGGGTAGAAGCGTTCCGCAGACTTGCAGGCCATGAAGTACGACAGTAAAACGGGGGGAGAGCATTGAAAGCTGTAATTATAGGTGCCAACAGCTATATCGCAAGGAATTTTGTGCGTTCTCTGGACGGCAGGGAGGATCTGGAACTCAGCCTTTATGACGCGCAGGCGGAAAGCGCGGACGGCAGGGAGAATTATAAGACCGTAAATATGGCGGATCCCGAAGGAACGGGAGTGCTGGATCTTCATTGTGACGTTGTCTATATGTTTGTGGGAAAGACCGGAAGCGCCAACGGGTTTGATGATCCGGAACTGTTTATCAGGGTCAACGAACTCACGCTTCTGAACCTTCTGAATGAATACAGGCGGCAGAATTCCGCCGCAAAGATCATTTTTCCTTCCACCCGGCTGGTATACAGCGGGAAAAAGGGACCTCAGAAGGAGGACGCCGAAAAAGAAGCGAAGACGATCTATGCGGCCAACAAGCTTGCCTGCGAGCGCTATCTGAATATGTATCACAACGTGTTTGGCGTCAGATACGCGATCGTACGCATCTGTATTCCTTACGGCTCGCTCATTCCCGGCGTATCCAGCTACGGTACGGCGGAGTTCATGATGAGAAAGGCCGACGCGGGAGAAAACATTTCTCTCTATGGAGAAGGAAGCAGCAGAAGGACTCTGACCTATATCGGAGATCTCTGCGAGCTTCTTTACCGTGTCGGGGAAAGCAGCCTGTGTGAAAACGATGTATATAATATCGGCGGGGAGGATTACAGCCTGAAGGAAATGGCTGAGCTGATCGCGCAGGCGAAAAACGTAAAGACGGAATTTGTCCCCTGGCCGGAGGTCGCGGAAAGGATCGAGTCCGGAGACACGGTTTTTGATTCCGAAAAGCTTGAAAAGGCGGTCGGCGGCTTTACCTACAGGCGGTTTGCCGACTGGGTAAGCGGAAACACTGCCGCTGTTTCCGGTAAAGGAGAGTAACAGGTGCTGGAATCATTAAAGAGGAACAGAAAAGGGATCCTGATCATGCTCCTTGCATCTGCCTGCGCATGTACCGGACAGACGCTCTGGAAGCTTTCTGCATCGCAGGGCCTGCTTACGGCAATACTGGGGTTTGGCTTTTACGGGGTCGGGGCCCTGTTTATGATCATAGCGTACAGATATGGGAGCGTTATGGTCCTGCAGCCGGTCATGTCCATGAATTATGTGATCAGTCTGGTGATCGGGGCACTTGTGTTTCATGAATCGGTCGGCGGATGGAAAATACCGGCCGTACTCCTGATCATCCTAGGGGTGGTGCTGATCGGGGCGGGAGAAAGCAAATGAAGACACCTGTTTTTCTTGGGCTTTTTCTGGCCATGACATGGATGGGGACGCTGGCTTCCCTTGCACTGAAAAAGGTGTCGGGCAGCACCAGCGTTTTTCAGTTCCTTTTCAACCGGTATCTCTGGGCAGGAGGAATTCTCTACGTTGGCTCAGCAGTCATCAATGTTTATCTGCTCCGGTTCTTCAGCCTTTCGGTCATACTTCCGCTGACCTCATTTACCTACGTCTGGACGATGGCGGTCTCAGGCCTTGTGTTAAAGCAGAAGATCACCGGAAAACAGGTCCTGGGGGTAGTGCTTATCATTTTCGGCGCCGTCCTGATCGCCCTGTGAGGATCCGGATCCCAAATCAATATTCTGGGGGAGATATGAGAGAAAACCATAACACAAAAAAGTTCCTGATCCTCCTGATCGGAGCAGCTACAGTAACAGGAATGATCCTGCGTTTTTTGTCATGCACGTGGGGCGCCCCGCTGCAGCTTCACGCGGACGAATGGGTCATCGTGGAAAACGCCCTTTCCATGCTGTCAAAGCACACCTGGTTCGCGGAATCCTATAACCGCCCGGATCAGTTTGAGATAAAATGCGATGCCCTGATCTTCACAGTCTATTCTTGGATCAGGTATCATAAACCGGCGTATGAAGTCCTGGATGAGCACAGGATGGATTTTTATATTCTCGCAAGAGGTTTTACCGCAGTGTTCGGGACGCTGATGATCCCGCTTTCTGCTGTGTTTACCGGGTATGTTTTTGAAAACAGCAGGAAACTGAAGGCAGGCCTTGTCCAGGCGCTGTCGGTGATCCTGATCGCATTTGGTGTGGATTTTGTTGAGCATTCGGCATTTGCGACGCCGGACATCGTTCTTACATTTTTTGTTTTGCTGTTTGCTTACTTCTTTATCCGCTATATAGAAGAAGGAAGACAATGCTTTCTGTACGCATGCATCGCGATCATCGGGATCAGTGTCACGATCAAATATCCGGCAGCGCTTTTATGTGCCCCGCTTGCTTTTATGGTGATCTACAGAAAGCTCCGGATCGAGAAGAAACCGTGGGATATTCTGCAATATGCGCTGATCAGCATCGTCCTCATCATTCTGGAAGCGTTCCTGATCGCGCCCAACCTGTTTCTGTCTTTTGGGAAGACAGTCGAAACGATTATGGTCGAAGCCAGGCCCATTCATCTTGGCGCGGACGGGCTGGGATTCTCCGGAAACCTGAAATATTATCTGTCCACGGTTACTGACAGGATCGGAAATGTATCCGCGGTGTTTTTCCTGTCCGGGATCGTGTTTCTTCTGCTGAACCGGTCCCGCAGATCCCTTGCGCTTCTGATCGGGATCTTTTACTGGGTCTGCATGAGCGCTCTTTCGCTGCACTGGCTAAGGTGGGGGCTGCCCTTTTATGTTTTTTTCTGTTTCCTGGCAGCTGCCGGGATCGCTGCGTGGGTATACTGGATCGGTGAACTGCGGAAAAAGATCCGTCCGGCAGGCCTGCTGGGGTTATTCCCTGCTGCAGCAGCCTGTGCCTTGCTGCTCAATGTGATCCTTTCCGGCTTTGCGACTGTTAAAAACAACCTGATCCCGGATGCCAGGATCACAGCGCTGGAATACTGTGCAGAGAACATGATCACGGAGGAGAATACTCTATATGAGGGATATACCTCATTTGCTCCCAGAATCGCGCTTCAGAGGTGGGACGCGTTTCATTTCGAGGGCGAAAAGCTATGCGTAAACCTTCCTTTCGCGGGCAAAAGATACTTTATGATGAGCACAGCCTTTATAAGCAGGTACCAGAAGGAAAAAGACAGATATCCCGAAGAATATGCCATGTATGAGGCTATCACGAAACAGCTTCCGCTGGTATACAGGGAAAAGGTCGACGGTAACTATCTGCTGAAGGCAAATGTTTTGGAGAACATCCCGTACACGGCAGGATATCTCAAGGGAGAGTTCCGGGCTTCCGGAAGCGATATCTTTATTTATGAACTGGATCCTTACTATGTGCTTCTCAGTCCGGCAGGGGAACCGGGCCTGTTTCTGGGGGCGGAAACGGATGAGATCGGTACGAATACCGGCCTTTATGCTTTTACGATGCCATGGGCACAATATGTCGGGGATCAGGGGATGACCTCCTTTATTACACCTGACTGCGCGGCAGCCCTGGATGTAAAAGGCGGGCGATTCCTTGACGGAGATGTAATAGAACTATGGAAAATCACCGGGGAAGCGCCGCAGCAGTGGAAAAGGATCGATGAAAACGGTATATCATACCTGGTGACATCGAATGATATGGCGCTTACGGCAGAGGGAAACAATGTCATACTTCGGCCGTTTGCGCATGAGGCGTCACAGCAGTGGCTGATCAGGGAGTTTTCCAAGGACTGGTTCTGATCAGACTGAATACTTATAAGCTGGACCACGGAAAGGAAGGAACCTGCTTGAAAACCTGCCTTCTTCTTCTCCCGCGCCCGGTCTTCCCGGTCGTCAGCGGGTACTCATTAAAAAACTATAGCCTGGTCCGGATCCTCTCCGCCCGTTACCGCCTTACCGTGGGTGTCATCACTCAGGGGACGGTCTCAGAAGAGGAACGGGCGTATTACCGGAGCCTTGGGATCCGGTGGTTCGTGTACAGGATCCCGAAGCTGAAAAGCTATATGAATACGCTTCTGGGGATCTTTTCCGACCGGCCGCTGCAGGTCAGCTATTATTATGACCGGGGGCTTCAGAGAAAAGTGGATGAGGAGGCGGAAAAGGCCGATGTCCTCATAGCCGCCCTGATCCGCACGCGGGCGTATCTGGATCCGTGGAAGGCCGGGAGTGCCGTGAGCGGGAACGGAAAGACGGTCGTGTTCGACATGGTGGATTCCATCGCGATGAACTACGCGCGTTCTGCAGCATCGACTGCGTCGTTCTTCTGGAGGATGATCTACCGGATCGAGGAAAAACGGCTGGCCCGGTATGAGGCAAGATGGATCAGAGAAAGCAGCGTCACATATCTTTTCAATCCTGAGGAACAGAAGGCGCTCCGGAAATATGGCAGAGTGATCTGCCTTCCGCACGGTGTGAACGACCGCCTGTTTACATATGAAGAAGAAACGAGGACGGAAAAGGAAAGGCCGGATCCGGCACTTCCCCCACATTCTGTGGTATTCATGGGGAAAATGGACTACCAGCCGAACGTCGACGCCGTTCTCTGGTATCTTAAGAACGTACACGCGAAGTTAGGCGGGAGAGTGCCGTTCGCGATCGTCGGAGCTTACCCGGCAGAGGAGGTCCGGAATGCTGCTGCGCAGTATCCGGACGTTACGGTCACCGGATTCGTTGAGGATCCGTATATGTATGCTTCGCAGGCCATGGCAATGGTCGCGCCGATGCAGAGCGGAGGCGGGATCCAGAACAAGGTCCTTGAGGGCATGGCGCTTGGAAAGGTGAATATCGTCTCGTCCCTTGCGGCGGCAGCGCTGGAAGGCGTCGTTCCGGGAAAGGAGCTGCTGATCGCGGACAGACCGGAGCAGTATGCGGAGATCCTGACGGATATGTGCCCGTGGGCGGATAAAAAAAGCGCGGCGGTGTCCGGTACGGCAGAGGAATGTAAAACAGAAAGCGGAAAAGCAGAAGACGGAAAAGCAGAAGACGGAAAAGCGGAAAGATACGATTCGATATGTCTTAACGCGCGGGAATATATCCGCAGCAGATACACGTGGGATAAGTACGGGGAAGGATATATTGAAGGGATCGAAGACGATGACCGGTAAAGAAAGGATCCGTCTGGTCGCGGTCGACCTGGACCAGACGCTGTTAAGGAGCGACAAAACGTTTTCAGAGTATTCAAAGGACGTGGTCGCAAGACTTGTCCGGGCCGGGTATCTGGTGGTGCCGGCGTCCGGGAGAGACCTTTACAGGATGCAGGACAATATCCTGACTGTTCCCGGGATCCGGTACGCTGTCGGGCTGAACGGCTCCAGAGTGTACGAGCTTGGAAACGTGGCGGCAGGAGACAGCCGGACCATCGCGGATTTTGGTCTCGACGTGGAGCAGTCCTGCTTCTCGCTTGATTACATGCGTCCGTTCTGCGATATCCTTGAAGTCGATACGGACGAGGGCCTGCTTATGGAGATGGTCACGGATTCTCCGGAGGCGGTGCGCTTTATCCGCGACAGGTACTTCTTTATCAACTTTGACGTGCCTGCCTTTTCAAGCCTGTCGGAGCATATCCGGGAGAGAGGGCTCAAGGTCTGGAAGACCAGCGCCTTCTACGCGGACCGCGGCAGGTTCGACGAGATCAGGAAAATAGAGTTCCCGCGCCGGGACATCGATTTCTGTGTGAGCGATGACCTGATGACGGAGACCTGCTCCGCCGAGGCCTCGAAGGGGAACGGGCTCAGGGCCCTGATGGAGTATCTGAAGATCCCCGCGGAGAAGGTCCTCGCGGTCGGGGACAATGGAAACGACGTTTCCATGTTCCACACTGCCGGCATAAGCGCGGCGGTCGGGAATGCCCTTCCGGAGGTACAGGCAGAGGCGGATTTTGTCGCGGACACGAATGACAACGACGGCGCAGCAAAGTTCCTGGAGGAGTTTCTTCTTTCCTGACATCCGCCATCCGTTTGTGAGACTCTTAAGTATATCCGGGTGATCCGGACAAAAAAGATTTATAACCTTACTCAGCAATCATCTGGCAGGTAAAAACATGGGAAACATTGAGACAGGCATTTCGAAGACCAGGCTCGTATATATTGATTTTGTAAGGACGATCGCTGTCTGTATGGTCTTCAGCAGTCACTTTCTGGCAGAAATCGGAAAACGGGCTACGGTAAAGGGCATACAGCTGTCCGATACTATTCCCGGGGGGCATGTTGCATCCTACGGGTCCCAGGGCGTATTCCTTTTTTTTATGATCACAGGAGTCGTGCTTATTCATAATTACAGGGACCATCTTGACCTGGCGGCTTTTTATAAAAAAAGATTTATGAGTATTTACCCGATGTTCTGGTTTTGCTGGATCATAGCATTCCTGTATCTGAAAAGGTGGAAACAGTTTAGTTTTTCATTCCGTAATCTTTTAATGACGGTGACCGGATTTGACGGATATCTGTCATTTGCCGGCAAAAACTGGTATCTGATCGGGGAGTGGTTTTTAGGAGCCCTTATCCTTCTTTATCTCCTTTTTCCGGTCGTGAGAAAAGTGTTCCTGATGTCGCCGGAAGAGACGCTGGCTGTCATTGTGATCATCTGGGTGATCTTTACAGAGAAGTATGCCGGGCAAATGGGACTGCTGCGTACCGTTCCGTTCGTTCTGACGGAAATGGTATTCGGAATGTACTATGTTACCAGAATTCATCGGCGTACAAGATTTCTTCCTTTTTTCAGTGTGATCCTGATGGCCTATATCGCTGTCTTCGGGATCTGGGGGGCAGGGACCAGGGGCAGCTACCGCCAGCTGATACTGTTTGCCGCCGCAAATTTCACGGTCCTGTGTTCAGCTGCGGAATATGTCAATAAGGGCATCATAAGCCGTTTCTGTGCCGCGGTCGGAAGGTATTCATATCAGGTCTTTCTGATCCATCATGTTGTGCTGGGCAGAATCGCGTCAAAGCTCCCGAAGGAAACGGATCTTTCCCCGGGCAGGGCTGTTCTCCTTTATCTGGCTGCTGTGGTGATCACGGGCGTTTTATCAGTAGTGATCACAGGGGTATTTAACATGATCAAAAAAGTATGTGCCGGCGCTTCCTGCCGGATCACGGGAAAGACTTCCAAAGGAAATCCGGAGTAAAGAAGGAAGGCGAGCGTTCTTTTCTCGCGCCTGGCTTTCCTTTGTATATTTCTTTCACTTGAGCTTTGAAGGGAAAGGGAACAGATCATGGACAAAACAGCGGTCCTCATCCCATGCTACAATGAGGCGCAGACAATCGAAAAGGTCGTCACGGACTTCCGGAAGGCGCTTCCGGAGGCGGTCGTTTATGTCTATGACAATAATTCTACGGACGGGACGGCGGAGATCGCTGCCCGCGCGGGGGCGGTCGTCCGGCATGAGTATCTGCAGGGGAAGGGAAATGTGATCCGGCGTATGTTCCGGGAGATCGACGCGGCGTGCTACATCATAACGGACGGCGACGATACCTACCCCGCGGAGGCTGCGCCGGAGATGGCGGAGCGGGTGCTCCGGCACCAGGCGGACATGGTCATCGGGGACCGCCTTTCCTCGACTTACTTCACGGAGAATAAACGCGCGTTCCACAATTTCGGGAATGACCTGGTGAGAAACAGCATCAACCACCTTTTCAGGTGCGGGCTTCGCGACATCATGACGGGCTACCGGGCGTTCAGCTTCCAGTTCGTCAAGACCTTCCCGGTCCTGTCGAGAGGGTTTGAGATCGAGACGGAGATGACCATCCACGCGGTGGACCGGAACATGCAGATCGAGAACGTCGTCATCCAGTACAGGGACCGGCCGGCAGGAAGCGTCTCAAAGCTCAACACGTTTTCGGACGGCTTCCGCGTGCTGGGGACGATCCTGTCCCTCTTCCGGGAGTATCGTCCCCTGCGGTTCTTCGGAGGGCTGGCGGCAGGCCTTGCGGCGCTGTCCATCGGCTTTTTCATCCCGGTCTTTATGACCTTTCTGAAGACAGGCCTGGTACCGCACTTCCCGACGCTGATCGTCTGCGGCTTTGTTATGGTCGCGGCGATCCAGTCGCTGTTCGCGGGACTGGTCCTTGAGTCGCTGCGCCAGAAGGACAGGAGAGATTTCGAGACGGAGCTGATCCGCCTTCATATGAGAGGAGATAACGAATGAAGCAGTATGATTACCTGGTCGTCGGTGCCGGGCTTTACGGCGCTGTGTTCGCCCACGAGGCAGCGGCAGCCGGGAAAAAGGTCCTGGTGATCGACCGGAGGCCGAACATTGCGGGAAACGTCTATACGGAGGACATCGAGGGGATCCATGTCCACAAGTACGGCGCGCACATCTTCCACACCAACAATAAGAAGGTGTGGGATTATGTAAACCGGTTCGCGGAATTCAACCGGTTCACGAATTCCCCGGTGGCGAACTATCACGGCGAGCTCTACTCGCTCCCGTTCAACATGTACACCTTCAATAAAATGTGGGGCGTGGTGACGCCGGAGGAGGCCGCCGCGAAGATCGAGGAGCAGAAAAAGGCAGCCGGGATCACGGAACCTAAGAACCTCGAGGAGCAGGCTATTTCCCTGGTCGGCACGGACATCTATGAGAAGCTCGTGAAGGGCTACACGGAAAAGCAGTGGGGACGGCCCTGCACGGAGCTCCCGGCGTTCATTATCCGCCGCCTCCCGGTCCGCCTCACCTTTGACAACAACTATTTCAACGCGCTTTACCAGGGCATCCCGATGGGCGGCTACACGAAGATGGTCGCGAATATGCTGGAGGGGATCGAGGTGCGCCTTGGCGTCGATTACCTTGAAAGCAAGGCGGAGCTTGACGCCCTGGCGGAAAAGACCGTCTACACCGGCGCGGTCGATGCCTACTTCGGCTACGCGCTCGGAAACCTTGAGTACCGTTCCGTCCGCTTTGAGAATGAGCTTCTTGATATCCCGAATTTCCAGGGCAATGCCGCCGTCAACTACACGGACCGTGAAACGCCCTGGACCAGGATCATCGAGCACAAGTGGTTCGAGTTCGGAAAGGACGATGCGGGAAATGACCTTCCGAAGACCGTCATCAGCCGCGAATACAGCTCGGAGTGGAAGCCGGGGGATGAACCGTACTATCCGGTGAACGACGAAAAGAACGGCGCGCTTTACAAAGAATACAGGAGTCTCGCGGAGAAGGAGAAGAACGTGATCTTCGGCGGAAGGCTCGGAGAGTACAAGTATTATGATATGGACGCGGTGATCGCCGCTGCGCTCGAAATGTGCGGGAAGGAGCTCGCCTGAAGGCGCTCAGAGATACCGATCGGAGATAAAGAAAAACGGGACCGGCGAAAGCCGGTCCCTTCACGTTCCAGGGGCTTTACAGGAATTATCCGATCCCTTCTTCAGGCATTGCAGGCATTATTCTTCAGGCATTGCAGGCATTATCCCTTCACCATGATCCGGATCCGCTGCTTCAGCACCCGGATCTCGGCCCGCGTCACCTCTCCGCCGAATTCGCCGTCGAGCGTCCACGGGATCTTCCGCCGCGATTCAAACAGCACGTGCTCCGCGCGCGTCAGGCGGACGTAGGGATTGTTTAGGTCGCCAAGCGCGAAGGACTGGAGGATGCCGCGGAGGTCCTCAGCCGATTTCGGCGCGCGGATCAGCATGACCTCAAACCTGCCGTCGTCCATGAAGACATCCTTCCGGTCAGGCGCGGAGAAGCCCCCGACGGAGGTCGCGTTCGAGACGGACCCGAAAACAAAGCTGTCTGTCAGGACGGTCCCGTCCAGCGTGACCTTGACGCGGCGGCTGTAGGACAGATTTGCCGGAAGGTTCAGGGCAGCGTTAAGGATGTAGCCGGCGTGTCCGAGGGCATTCTTCAGGTTCTGGTCAGTCGAGTAGCTCACAGAGGTGAAGGCTCCGAACGCTGCCACATAGTTGAAATACCGGTCGTTGAAGCTTCCGATGTCATAGGCGAAGGGCACACCGCCGGTGATGGCGGCGCAGTTCTCCTGAAGATCCATCGGGATCCCGAGGGAGCGCGCGAAATCGTTGGTGGAGCCGGCAGGAATATATCCGAGCGGTGTCGTGATGCCGTCGCGCGCCATGGACGAGATCACGTGGTTCAGGGTCCCGTCCCCGCCGGCGCATAAGATCAGGTCATACTGTCTGCCGGTCTCGCGCATCTCCTGGAAGACAGCCTCGCTGCTTAAGCCCTCTTTAAACATCAGCGGGTACACAGTGACCTCGCAGCCGCCCTTTACAAGGCCGCAGATGATATCGAACGCGCTGGTCCCGCCGCTGCCGGTGCCCGCGGTCCCGTTGATGATCAGCAGTGTTTTTTTGCGTCCCATGGCTGTCCTCCCTGTCAGTGCATTCCGAGTACTTTTTTACAGTATAGCAGACCGGGAACAGAATGCGGGAAGACTTTGCCGGGGCGGGCATGATCGGCCGGACCGGGAGCAGAATGCGGAAGGACTTTGCCGGGGCAGGCATGATCGGCCGGACCGGGAGCAGAATGCGGGAGGACTTTGCCGGGGCAGGCAGGATCAGCCGGCGCGTGCGGGTTTTGCCGCCGTGCGCGGAGACCTGGGAAATCATCCCCGCGGCGGTGAATTTCAGGTATGAATTTCACTGCCGGTGCGTTAAAATAAACCTGACTGCAGAGGACGATGCCGGCGCCCCGCGAGGGGAGAAGGGCAGGACGTCAGAGGGAGTATAATACTATGGGACAGATCAAAGTAACGAAGTGCCCGATCGAAGGGCTCTATATCATTGAACCGACGGTACACGGCGACGCGCGCGGCTATTTTGTCGAGACCTACAACCAGCGTGACATGCACGAGGCAGGGCTTGACATGGTCTTCGTGCAGGACAATCAGTCGATGTCCGCAAAGGGCGTCCTTCGCGGCCTGCATTTCCAGAAGGAATTCCCGCAGGGCAAGCTGGTCCGCGTGATTAGGGGCGAGGTGTTTGACGTCGCGGTGGATCTCCGCACCGGCAGCAGCACCTTCGGCCAGTGGTACGGCGTAGTCTTGACAGAAGAGAACAAGAAGCAGTTCTACATCTCTGAAGGCTTTGCGCACGGATTCCTTGTGCTTTCCGAGACCGCGGAATTCTGCTATAAGGTCACGGATTTCTATCACCCGGGCGATGAGGGCGGCCTTGCATGGAATGACCCGGAGATCGGCATCACCTGGCCGCAGGTTTCCGGCAGCTACCCGGGAAGCGCTGACGCTTCCGGATACACGCTTTCCGACGGAACGCCGCTGAACTTAAGTGACAAGGACCAGAAGTGGGCGGGCCTTAAAGAAACGTGGCACTTCTGAAGAACGAAAGGTGTTTCGGGATATGGATCATATGCTTTTTTCAGCAGCAGCGCCGTTCCTGGCGCTGTTTGTCTGTGAGTTCGCTTATCACAGGGGCGCCGCGGACGATGCAGGCGCAGGCGGAACGGACGATGTCGTCACGGGCGGAACGCACGATGCCGGTGCAGGTGGAATGCGCCAGGCCGGCGGGAGCGCAAAGGATGCCGGCAGCGGTGCGAAGGACCCCGGCAGCGGGACACGGTCCTCGTGGGAGGGAGAGCGCCTTCTGTTAAGCGCGGTCCCCGCGAACTGGTTCTTCTGGTTCCTTATGTGCCTTTTCTTTACGAACCTCTTTCCGGTCATGACGGCGGGCGCGGCAGTATTCTTCCTGGTCGCCCTCGTTGCGGGGCTGGCAAACTACTTCGTGATCCTGTTCCGGTCGACGCCGGTCACGCCGGCAGACCTCCTTTCCTTAAGGACCGGGGTGGCGGTCGCAGGCGCGTACAGCTTTTCCCTTCCTGTGCGGGGGATCGTTTCCTGTCTTGCCGCGGCAGCGGGGATCTCAGGAACGGCTGTGCTTGAAACGAGAGGGATCCTTGGCTTTGCAGCGGACAGTGCTGCAGGCAGTACTGCGGACATTGCCGCGGGTGCAGGCTTCTTCACCGCAGGACGCGGGCATTATCTTCTGTCCGCGGCAGCCCTTGCCGTATTCCTTCTCGTCTTTTTCTGCGTGGATCTCCGGAAAGCGCTGAAGATCCGCAGGCGCCCGTGGCGCCAGGTCGCGGACTGCCGGCAGTACGGCTTTCTTCCCTTTTTCCTCTGCGGGCTGCAGGATCTGAGGATCCGCGCCCCGAGGGGGTATGAGTCAGGGAAAGCGGCGGAGCTTTTAAAGCAGGCAGGAGCTTTTGGGGGACAACGTTTCACCGAAAGTACGCTTCCTCCGGTCGTCATAACGATCATGAACGAGTCGTTTTCCGATCTTTCCGTGCTCGGGCCGTTCAAATGCGCGGCGGAGCACCTGGAATTTTACCGGTCCCTGAAGACGGACCCGGGCATGATCGAATATGGCTGGGACTATGTCTCTACGCGCGGAGGCGGAACGGCACGCACGGAGTTTGAGTACCTGACCGGCGGCTCCATGCAGTTCGTTCCCGGCTCCATCCCCTTTATCCAGTACGGGTTCGAGGGCGTTCCCGCGGCAGCGCATGATTTTAAGCGGGCCGGTTATACGACGGTCGCCATGCACCCCGAGGATCCGAAAAACTGGTCCCGCGACCGGGTGTTCCGCGAGATGGGGTTTGACCGCTTCCTTTCCAGGGAGGATTTCCCGGACGCGAAGCCTATGGTCTTCGGCCATACGGACGACCGGAGCGACTATGAACGGCTGCTTCAGGAGGTCCGTTCCCACGAGGAGCCGCTGTTTCTTTTTAACGTCACCATGCAGAACCATGGGGGCTACGCGCTGAAGGCGTTCACGGACGCCGGAAAAACGCCCGTTGCGATCGACGATGACCTTTCCGCTTTCACGGACGCGCAAGCTTTCGAAACGCTTATGAAGGCGTCGGACGATGCCCTTGCTTTCCTGATCGGTGAGCTCCGCAGGGAAAAGCGCCCGGTGCTCCTCACCTTCTTCGGGGATCACCAGCCGGCGCTTGACGAGCGCTTCGAAAAGGGCCTGATCCGTAAGAGCCTCGAAAAAGAAGGCGGGCGGATCGTCCCGGAGCATGAGATCGGGGAGCGGTACTTCCAGGTCCCGTATTTTATCTGGACGAACAGTCCCGGCCTGAAGGAACAGATCTCCGCGCGGGCGGAGAAGGAGGCAGCCGGCGGCATCATCCGCAGGAATGACGTCATAAGCCCGAATTACCTCGGGATCATGACGGAATACTACGCCGGGCTTGAGCTGACGGATTTCGGAAGCTTCCTTTATATGCTTCGCGGGAAGCTGCCGGCGATGAACGAGTCGGGGTTCCTGGGCGATGACTGGATGTGGCATGAATACGGCAGCCCTGACGCGGCAGGATATGAGAAGCTGCTCGGCGTTTATGAGGAGCTGCAGTATCACGTGCTCTTCCGGAAGGGCGCGAAAGGATCTCCTTCATGAGAGATGCTTGCGCAAAACCGGAAAATGTGGAAGAATAAAGCAACAATCATGATCTGACGCATTTGAGTATTATCCCGGCGGAGATAAGCATGAGCCGCCAATGATCCCGCGAACGGGATCTGAGGACAGCTTCGAGAGGTATGAAACGTGGCGGGAAAGGTCATTACACAGGAAGAACGTTATGAACAGATGATGCACGAGCCTGTGCAGACACTGATCCCCCGGATGGCGGTGCCGTCCATTATTTCCATGCTTGTAGGCGCCATCTACAATATGGCGGACACCTTTTTCGTCTCCCAGATCGGGACCAGCGCCTCCGCCGCGGTAGGCGTCATCTTTTCCCTGATGGCACTGATGCAGGCGGCAGCCTTCATGATCGGGATGGGCAGCGGAAGCATCATGGCGCGCCTCCTCGGGCAGAAAAAGGGAGACCAGGCCAGCGCTTACGTCGCTGTCTGCGTGGTCACGGAGCTTCTGCTCGGCACGCTGATCGCGGCAGCGGGAGAGCTGAACCCCCGCGCGCTCGTTTACCTGCTCGGAACGACGGACACCATAGCTCCGTACGCAGTCGAGTATGTGCGGTTCATCCTCATCGGCGCGCCGTTCCTCATGTGCTCCTACGGCATGAACAACCTCCTGAGGTTCCAGGGGAACGCGATGAATGCCATGATCGGGATGAGCACCGGCGGTATCCTCAACATGTTCCTGGACCCGCTGCTGATCTACGGTTTTCACATGGGGATCGCGGGCGCGGCAGTCGCGACGTCGTTCAGCCAGTTCGTATCGTTCCTCATCCTTCTGTACCAGTGCAACAGCTCGCCGGCCTGTGTTTCGGTATCTCTAAGGAATTTCCGGCCAACTCCTGCCATGTACAAGGAGATCCTCCGGTGCGGGCTTCCCTCGCTGGCAAGGCAGGGCATCGCCGGCGTGTCCGCGATCGTCGTGAACTATTCGGCGCACCCGTACGGGGACGCAGCGATCGCAGCGATCTCGATCGTCATGCGTCTTGCCATGTTCATGAACTCCGCGATCATCGGCTTCGGCCAGGGCTTCCAGCCGGTCTGCAGCTTTAATTTCGGGGCGGGCAATTACAAGCGTGTCGCGGAGGCCTACTATTTCTCAAGGAAGGTCGCGTTCTGCGTGCTTGCCTGCATCGGCCTGCTTGCCGTGATATTCGCGGAGCCTGTCATCACGGTGTTCCGCCGCGGTGACCCGGACGTTATCCGGATCGGCACGCTGGCGCTGAGGCTCCAGGGGGCCACGCTGTGCCTTTCCGCCCAGATCATCCTGGCAAATATGCTGACGCAGTGCATCGGATACGGTATCACTGCGACGCTTGTCGCTTCCCTGAAGCAGGGCATCTGCCTGATCCCGATCCTTTTAGTGCTGCCGAGGCTCTTCGGGCTGTTCGGGATCCAGGCGGCGCAGCCGTTAAGCGATATCGTGTCCGCGCTGATCGCCTGTCTGATCACGCGGCATATCCTTAAGGAGCTTGACCGGAAGGCATCGGAACAGGCGCAGGCACGGGCAGGCGAAGCTTTTCAGGGCTGAAGAAACGGAACCGGTCCTGATATTTACAGGGGGTAATGATGTATTCATTTAACAGCAGGGTACGCTACAGCGAAACGGATGAGCAGGGACGTCTGTCCATCGTTTCCGCGATCAATTATCTGCAGGACTGCTCCACCTTTCACGGGGAGGATGCAGGCGTAGGCGTGGCATATCATACAGCAAGGAATCACGCGTGGCTCCTGGCAGCATACGAGATCCTGATCCCGGAGCTCCCTGTGATGGGAGACCGGATCGAGATCTGCTCCTGGCCTTACAAATTCCGCGGCCCGTTCGGGTTCCGCTGCTTTGAGATCCGGAGCCCTGAGGGAAAGGTGTATATCCGCGCGGACTCCCAGTGGTTCCTTTATGATTCGAAGGAGGGCTGCCCTGTCCGCGTCATGCCCGAGGACATCGCGCCCTATGCGTCGCAGGACGACCGGCGCATCGATATGCCGCCCATGCACCGGAAGATCGCGGTAGAGGGTACCGGAACGCCGGCGGAACCGATCGTCGTCGCGCGTCACCATCTTGACACGAATCACCACGTGAACAACGCCCAGTACATCGAGTTTGCCCGCGAGGCTGTGGAAGCCGGTCTCGTGAAGGCGGGGCTGTCGTCCGACGCGATCCGCTGCAGCAGGATCGACGTGCAGTATAAGAAGATGGCGTATCTCGGCGATACGGTGTATCCGTTCATCCAGACGGTGAACGGGGAGGACGGCAGCGTCGCGTGGTTCACGGTCGATCTTCGTGATGCGGCAGGAGAAAGCTACGCAGTCGTGCGCGTAGAATGACCCTGAAATGTGTTTTTCCGGGTGCTGAATAATTACAAAAAATCAAGAATCTGCTTGCCACACCGGGCTTTTTATGGTATAAATGTAAAGCACGTTATTTAATGTGTGCGCAGGTGTGGTTCAATGGTAGAACACCAGCCTTCCAAGCTGGATACGTGGGTTCGATTCCCATCACCTGCTCTTGACTTAACAGTCAATGAGTCTGTAGCTCAGCTGGATAGAGCAACGGCCTTCTAAGCCGTGGGTCGGGGGTTCGAATCCCTTCAGGCTCGCGCGGGATATGCGCGGCAACCGGGATTCCCGGCAGCGGCATGTTCCAACGGTGATGAAATTCACCGGTCCGTAATATGGTGGGTATGGCGTAGTTGGTTAACGCGCCAGATTGTGGATCTGGAGATCCAGGGTTCAAGTCCCTGTACCCACCCTCACACACAAGCCTCGGAAACGTTGAGTTTCCGGGGTTTTTTCATGCTCTGCCGGTCTCAGAAATCCGCCAATGTTGATATCAGTTAGTATCACATAAGCCATGAGCCTCAACGGTTACATTTTGCACCATGTAGGTTGAATATTTTTACGGAATTACCACAGAAGATGGTAAAAAAATACAATAAATTAACTTGACAGAGAACAAAGATGGTAATAAGTTTAGAATAAGTAGAAAGATTACTGAAATATAGGAGAAATAATACAAAAAATCAACTAAAGGGGAAGATATGAACCTTTACTATGAATTACTGCGGTATCCTGTTTTTTCCATGAGGGAAGTCAGCGCTTTGTATTCAAGCAAAAGGACTGCCCGTGCTGCTTTGGAAAAGCTTTTAAAAGATAATCTGGTCCAAAAGATAAGGAACGGTTTATATACCTGCATAAGCGGCGAGAATGGTGGTCCGGTGGCAAACCGGTTTCAAATTGCAAGCGCGCTTCATCCCTCATCTTATGTATCTCATCATACAGCATTTGAATACTATGGGATCACGGATCAGGTCTTTTATGATGTGTACGTCAGCTCAGAAAGCCGCTTTCATGACTTTATGTTTGATGGTTATACTTATCACTATGTCAGATCACAGTATCAGGACGGTGTGATATCACCTCAGTTTGGCGGAAATGTCAAGGTAACGGATAAGGAACGGACGATTATCGATTCGATTAAAGATATGAATATGATCGCCGGACTGGAAGAAGTGATTACATGTATCACTTCTGTAATTGGAATTGATGAATCAAAGCTGATGAAATATCTGGAGGCATATAACAGTTCATTTCTTTATCAGAAGACAGGATTCATAGCAAATGAATACCAGACGTATTTGAAGGTGAGCGATCAATTTATTGAAGAATGCCGGAACCGGGTCGGAAATTCAAAACGGTACCTGACCAATGGCATAACTGAGGCAGCTTATGCAAGCGAATGGAAACTGGTCTACCCAAAATATATGAAAGTTATAAAGAACGGGGTGGTAGAGGATGCCTTTATTTAACAGAAGAGAACTGGACGAACGCGCAAGGAAATATGGTTTTAATCGTGATACCTTTAAAAAGGTGCTCAGGCTTAAACAGATTTTAGAATACTTGAACAGTCAGGAATATCTGAAGGAACATCTGCTGCTGAAGGGTGGGACCGCGATTAATCTGACGGTTTTTAAAATACCAAGGCTTTCAGTGGATATTGATCTGGATTTCATTCCAAATCTGACCAGAGAGGATACTGCATATGCAAGGGAAAAGCTGACGACGATTATAAAGAGGTTTATGGCAGAGCAGGGTTATTCTTTATCAGAAAGTTCAAGGCTCAGCTACAGCCTGGATTCGTTTCACTTTAATTATGTGAACGCAGCCGGGAATAAAGATATGATAAAAATCGAGATCAATTATTCTCTCAGAGCACATATACTTTCGACCGAAAACAGAACCTTTGTAACGAATGCTTTCGGAGATCCAATCTCCGTAAGAACGGTATCTGCAATGGAGATCTTTGCAGCCAAGATCAATGCATTATTAAACCGGGCAGCAGCAAGAGATCTGTATGATTTTTGCAATATGATCGAACAAAAACTCTTTTCTGGTGAAGAAGACACATTCCGGAAATGTGTTATTTTTTACGCAACAATCTCTGCGAAAGAGGTCAACATCCAATTTGATACGTCTGCTATCGAACGCCTTACTTTTTCGAAGATAAGGGCAGATTTGTTTCCGGTTTTGCCGGTCAGGGATAAGTTTGACTTGGATGAAAAAAAGAAAATGGCTGAAGAGTATATTGCAGCAATGATGAAACCAACAGATGCTGAAGCTGAGTATATGATAAAATTTACAGCTAAAGAGTATAAGCCGGAATTGCTCTTTGATGATGCTGCAATATTGGAACGGATTAAGGAACATCCGATGGCTTTATGGAAATGCAGATAAGATGTTTCAGATTGCTATGGTTTTATGGATCAGATGGGAGATGCAGTGAGAGATCCGATTGAAAAAGTCAATATATTGCAAAAACAGATAAATGAACTCCAACTTGAAAATCAGACTCTGAAGAATATCCTGGATCGTTGCCATATCTCATATGCCCGGGAACTGGAGCAAATAAAGGAGCCGGAGAAAACAGAAAGTTTTGATCCGAATCAGGGAGCCAGAATAATCCATCCGCCTGAGATCACCGATAAAATGGTGAAAGTTTTTTTTACCTATTTTTGGGGGCGGCATGATATTTACGCAAAAAGATCTGTGAAAAAGACAGGAGAGTCGGGTTATTATCCACAGTGCCATAATTTCTGGCAGGAAGTTTGTCCCAGAAGAAATGGGCAAAAGATCAACTGCAGGGACTGCGCCTACAGGTCAAATAAGCCGCTGGGAAAAAATGATCTTTTAGCACATTTGAGAGGTCGTTCTTATAACGCGTCAGATGTGGTCGGACTTTATCCGTTATTCCCGAATGGCACATGCAGATTTCTGGTGTTTGACTTTGACAATCATGGAAAAGATGCCGAAAAACACGATTATGCTAATAAAGACGATTCCTGGCAAGAAGAAGTGGATGCATTGCGAATGATATGCACGTTGAATGGAATTGATCCGCTGGTGGAGCGATCTCGATCCGGGCATGGAGCGCATATATGGATCTTCTTTGATAACCCAATCCCGGCAGCTATGGCCAGACGATTTGGTTTTGAACTTTTAAATAAAGGGGCGGAGCAGGTAAATCTGAAATCCTTTCAATACTATGACCGCATGCTTCCGGCTCAGGACATGCTGCCGGAAGGAGGAGTCGGAAATCTGATCGCGTTGCCGCTGCAGGGTAAAGCATTGTTGAATGGAAACAGTGCTTTTATTGACAGGAACTGGAATGCTTTTCCAAATCAATGGGAAACACTGTGGAGCAAGCCGCGTCTTTCAAAAGAGTTCCTGGAATTAAAGATAAAGGAATGGTCATCCTTAGCCAGTGACATACTTCCAGAGAAAGATGAGGATGGAAGGGAAAAACCATGGGAGAAAACAAAGAGATTTTATTCTTCTGAGGTAGAGGGCAGGTTGGACATTACTCTCTCCAGTGGTATTTTTATTGACATTTTGAATTTAAAACCATCGATTCAGAACAAAATCCGCAGGTTGGCGGCATTCCGCAATCCGGTTTTCTACAAAAACAAAGCAATAGGCACTTCAAATTATGAGACGGCAAGCTGGATCTATTTGGGAAGGGATCATCTTAGCGGTTACATCGAGATTCCCAGAGGCTTGAAGGAAAGACTTCTGGAATGCGTTAAAGAAGGCATTATTCCTTATGAGATAAAAGATGAACGGCAGTCAGGAAGAACTATTAACATTTCATTCAAAGGTGAATTAAGAGATGAGCAGAAACCTGCACTGCGGGAAATGCTCAGGCACGAAAACGGGATTCTGCACGCTGCAACAGCATTTGGCAAAACGGTTGTCTGCAGCGCGTTGATTGCGGAGAGAAAGGTCAATACACTAATTATTCTTGAGTCATCCACGCTGATAGAGCAGTGGGGGGAGGCACTTGCCAGATTCCTTGATATTGACGAAAAGCTTCCGGAGTACAAAACAAAAACCGGGAGAGTTAAGACGAGAAAGAGCCTGATCGGGACACTTCATGGGCCACACGACTCAATGACAGGGATCGTTGATATCGCTATGGCAGGTTCTTTGTGCAAAAAAGGCGAATTTCATTCTTTACTGGATCAATATGGTATGGTCATTGTGGATGAATGTCATCATGCCGCCTCAGATACGATTGCATCTGTCCTGCAGGAGGTGAAAGCAAGATATGTGTATGGAGTGACCGCAACACCAGCCAGGGGAGATGGGCTTGAGAAAATCAATTATATGCTTCTTGGGCCGATACGTTACAGTTATACTTCGAAAGAGAAAGCGCAGACTCAGGGAATTGAGCATCTGGTTTATCCAAGATTTACCAGGATAGTACCGCCGCGGGGTGTAATAACGGGGAAGATGCATCCCAATGAAGCATATGAGATTATACGGAATAACGATATGCGCGACGAACAGATTGTTTCTGATGTGAGGGACTGTATCACTGCAGGAAGAACACCAGTCGTCCTTTCAAAATATAAAGACCATTCTGAAAAACTCTATGAAAAGATAAAAGCCTATGCAGATTATACTTTCCTTATGACCGGTGACAACTCCAAACGGGAACACAGAGAGATTCTGGAGCGGTTAAAGAAAGTTGACAGAAAGGAAACACTGGCACTGGTTGCCACAGGGAAACTGATCGGAGAAGGATTTGATTTTCCGCGTCTTGATACACTTATTATGGCGACGCCCGTATCTTTTAAAAGTGTTGTGGAGCAATACGCCGGTCGATTGAACAGAGATTATGAGAGCAAGAAAAATGTGATCGTTTATGATTATGTGGACAGTCATATCCCTATGTTTGATAACATGTATGCCAAACGTCTGAAAGCTTACAAACAGATTGGATATGATGTCTGCTGCGGGATCAGAGGAGAAAAGCAGACTGCCAATGCGATTTTTGAAAGCGAGACTTATTATTCTGTGTATATGCAGGATCTTCTGGAGGCACATCAGAATATTGTTATTTCAAGTCCGGTAATCAGTGGGCCAAAGGTACACGAATTGATTGATGTCCTGAAGGAAAAGCAGGCAGCCGGTATCTGCATTACTATAGTCACTTGGGAGGCGGACGCCTATGGATTTGGCAATTCGGCATATTGGTTGCAGCTGCATGAAGAAATGCGTCAGGCCGGATTTTATATTAAAGCGGCAGAAGAGACATGCGAGCGATTTGCTATCATAGACCAGGATATCGTCTGGTATGGCAGCATGAATTTATTGGGGAAAATAACGCTGGAAGATAGCATGATGCGCGTGTCAGACAGGAATATCGCGGCGGAACTTATGGAGTTGACTTTTGGTGGAAAACGGTAACCATCAAAACGGAAAGTCACTGGATTCAGTGTTTTGCAAATGGATATCAGTGATGCTTTCCTCCTCCTTATGTTTGTATCATGTTTGTATCACCGGGACAGGAAGTCCGGAAAATGGCGGAAATAAGCCGCTTTCTGAGCGGTGATTCCTCTTCAAGTCCCTGTACCCACCCTCAAATGCAATCCCCGGAAGCGAGATGCTTCCGGGGATTTTTAAGGTTCATTAAAGGTTTCTGCAGATAATTAAAGATACGAGGTATCGTGCAGCCATCAGGCTTAAGACCGGATACTTCCCGAATTCATATTCAGGAATGTATCCGCAATGAAGCGCCTGATGGCATTTTTTATGCCGAAAACGGGAAGAACAATGGTCCTCGGCAGTATTCACCCTCATCCTGCCCGGGACGCTGAGAGAACTGACATTGGATGGAGGAAACAATGCCGCGTATTTTAGTAGTTGATGATGAACCTGATATCTGCCGGATGATACGGCGCTATGCGGAGCACGACGGGTATGAGACCGTCGGCGTATCGGACGGGACGGAGGCAGTGGAGATCTGCCGGAAGGAAGACTTTGACATTATCATCATGGATGTCATGATGCCGGACATGGACGGCTATGCCGCCTGCCGGAAGATCCGGGAAATAAAGGATATCCCTGTACTGATGCTTTCCGCCCGGGGCGAGGAGTATGACAAGCTCTTCGGCTTTGAGGTCGGAGTGGACGATTATGTGACAAAGCCGTTTTCCCCGAAAGAACTTATGGCGCGTATCCATGTGATCGTGAGCAGACACACGGCGTCCCGGAAACCGGCTGAAGCTGCGGAAACCGACACACGGAAACATTCCTTTTCCGGTCTTACACTGGATACCCTGGGGCACGAGCTTTACGTGGACCGGGAGAAGACGGATCTTACCGCAAAAGAGTATGATATCCTTCTCTTTCTGATGGACCATAAGGGGATCGTCCTTTCGCGGGATCAGATCCTGAATGCGGTCTGGGGATATGAATACTATGGAGAGGACCGCACGGTAGACTGGCAGATCAAGCTCCTTCGAAACAAACTGGGGGCCTACAGGGACATGATCCGCACCGTGCGGGGCGTGGGGTATAAATTCGATGCGTAAGACTGGAACCTTTCGGACAAAGCTTTGGATGTACTTTGTGATGTTTGCGGTCATCATCATGGCGATCCTCTGGATGCTGCAGACGGTGTTTTTTCAGAGCTTATACAACCGGATGCTGGCAAAAAATACCAGGACTGCGGCGGAAGAAATTTCGGATGCTGCAGTCCGGGAAGATCCCGGGGATGTGATCGACCGGCTCAGCGCGGAGGACTCCCTTCTCGTGTTCGTAACGGATACAGACGGGAACATTCTGTACAGTTCGGATTCCTATAAATCCTATTACCGGGCAGAAGAGCATAACGTCGAGCATACCAACGAATATACCGGCGGGGAGTCCAATCCTTATCATAAAGGGAAGACCCTAAGCTGGCAGGCAGCTGCCTACCGGAACCTGCCGGACGGTTATCAGGACTTCCTTAACAAACTGGCACAGAGCCCTGAAGGAAAAACAGAGTCTTTTACCGATACGCAGTACGTATATGGGAAACAGATCAAAATGGCAGATGGCAGCGAAGCCGTATTATATACCAGTACGGCGCTCGGCGGCTTAGGGGCGGCGGTCACTGTCCTGAAGATGCAGCTTTTCTGGGTCACAGTCCTTTCCCTGCTGATCGCTTTCGGGATCGCCTGGATCCTGGCCAGGAAGTTTTCTGTCCCGGTAAGCCGTCTCTCCGCACAGGCCAAAATGCTTTCCGGGGAGGATTACCAGAGTACCTTTGAAAAAGGATTCTGCCGGGAACTGGACGAACTCTCGGATGCGCTGGATGACTCAGCGCAGGATCTGGCTAAAGCAAGGAATTATCAGAAAGAGCTGTTGGCCAATGTTTCCCATGACCTCCGGACACCGCTCACCATGATAAAGGGATATGCTGAGATGGTCCGGGATATCTCCTGGGAGGATGAAACGAACAGAAACGAGGATACCGGCATCATTATCCGCGAAGCGGACCGCCTGACGGCCCTGGTGAATGAGATCTTGGAATATTCCCGCCTGCAGGAAAGCGGATACGAGATCAAGGCGGACGATGTTGACTTGTCAGCCCTGGTAAATCGGGTGGCGGACCAGTTTACGCCGCTGATGGAACAGGAAGGGATCAGGATCGAAAAGAAGATCGCGGGCGGATGTTTCGTAAAGGGAGATGCAGCCCTTCTGGAACGGGCGGTATATAACCTGATGGACAATGCCCTGCGGCATGCGGGAGAAGAAAAGAAGATCACTGTTTCACTCACAGGGAAACCGGAGGTCTGCCTGTCTGTAAGGGATTATGGCGAAGGAATCGCCCCGGAAGAGCTTCCGCACATCTGGGAGAAGTACTGCACTTCCCGGCAAAGGGGGAAGAAAGGCGTTTCCGGACTGGGCCTTGCCATTGTAAAGCAGATCGCCGGGCTTCATGGAGCACGGTACGGCGCGAACAGCAGAAAGGGAGAAGGAAGCACTTTCTGGCTCGCATTTCCCTGAAACAACATATTTTTTTCAAGGTCATCAGCAAGGCCGGGGCAGTCCGTAAGAAGCGGAAAGTGACCCGGCTTTTTCTGCCGGGCCACCAAAAAGGTATGAAAGAGAGTGCTGAAAGCGGATCAGTTCCGGAAGGAAGCCTGGCGCTCCTGAGCAGCAGTCTGGCCTTTCATGTAGCCATAAGAGGCCTTTGCGGTCTCATCATATACGCCGTCCTTGTAAGCGGAACCTTCTCCGATACCGTACTTCTCGAAGAATGCTGCCAGCTCTTCGTCTGTCAGATCGTCTCCTGTGGGCATTTCCTTAAAGGCTTCGATCCGTGCCTCAGCTGCCTGGTTTCCTGCATGGAAGCTGTAGTTCGCGGTGGTCGCTTCATCCTCATTGTCAAACCAGGGATGTTCCTCTGCCTTGAACGCTTCGTAAGCCTGGCGTCCGGTGTTGTAGCTGTAAGTGGAAACGTCGTCTGCCGGATCGGAAGCGGCAAATGCTGTCACGCTCATGGAGGCCGCGGCAAGGGCTGCTGCAAAAACGGTTGCGATGGTATTGAACTTTTTCATGATGATTCTCCTTTCAAAACAGATCGTTTTCTTTTTTCAGATGTTTTCTTTTTCTTTGTTCACTTCATTTCCTGAAGTGTCTTCAGTATAAGCAGGGAATTTGGAAAACATCGGGAATGAATCAGGAATCTGTGTGGAATCAGCACGAAATATTCAGGCCGCTCAAAAGCATTCAGTTTGGATTATTATCTTTGAAAATGTTTCATTATAACATACGAAAAAGTGCCCATACCATAGAAACACGGACCGTAAAAGGGTAAAATCAATACAATAAAAGATATATGCATGATCTTACCCGGCGCTGTATCGTTTACTGAGGCGGGGCGGAAAATGCAAAGGGTCTCTGATGAATGGAGGAAGTAATGAAAGGTTTGTTTTTGATTCCGGGTCTGGTCTGTCTGTTCCTGGGGGCAGTATTTCTTCTGTTTGTTCGAATCATCCGCAGCCGGCAGGAAGAAATGGACCGCAGGATCAAGGCCCGGACATGGGGAAGGCTTACCGGCACGGGAAGCAGGACAGAACGGAACTACGAAAACAGAGAGCACACTGTGTATTTTGGTATTTACGAATACGACACGGCCGACGGACAGCACATTTCCGCTGCCTCTGACTTTGGGTACAGCGATCCGGACATGGTTCCCGGAACAGGGGGAAATATGGTAAAGATCCTCTACGATCCGGATAGAGCGACAGAGTTTGTGCTTCCGGAAGAGCAGGATGTTTCCGCTGAGGCCTGGTCGACATTTAAACGCGTGGGTATTACTCTGACGGTTATCGGTATTTTTCTCACAGCGGCGGCTATCGCCGGGATACTCGGATTTTTCGACGCGGCCCTGGAAAGGCTGCTCTGACGAATTCGCCGGCACAGGTTTGATGCCTGCATATTTGATGTAATTATATGCGAATAATGTTGCGCTTTCAGCTTTATTTCATGAATTTCAGGGTCTTGCGTGGCGGAAACACTATATAGTCAGTCAAAAGCATGGATTGACAATGAATTTTGTGAATGTTATTGTATAAATATGCAGAACAAAGATGTTTTGCGCTAAGACGCATGACATCTTTTTTCTTTTTCCCGCAGTTTCAGCTGATATAGAAGGGGGTGCCCGCCGACATGCTAAACCTTGAGAATCTTCTGGACAGCGCCGATGCGATCAACGGTCTCCTTGCCCGTTACGGCGTCAAATTTGGTATCTACAAAAACGGCGAATTCAAAGAGCAGCTCTTCCCGTATGACCCGATCCCCCGGATCATTGAAAAGGAGGAGTTTGCTTATCTGGAGCGCGGCCTCAAACAGAGGGTGAAAGCCCTGAATCTGTTCCTCAAGGACATTTACAATGAAAAGAAGTTCGTGTCGGACAAAGTCATTCCCGCGGATTTTATTTACGCGGCGACCGGCTACCTCGCGCCGTGCGAGGGGATCGTCCCGCCGAAGAGCGTCTTCTCCCACATTTCCGGCATCGACCTCGTCCTTGGCAAGGACGGTGTCTGGTACATCCTGGAGGATAATCTCAGGGTCCCGTCCGGCGCTTCCTACCCGACCATCGCCAGAGGCCTGGAGCGCCGCTGCAGTCCGCAGACATTCCATGACATCCCGATCGAGGACAACCGCGATTATCCGAAGCTTCTGAAGCACACGATGGATCACGTGAACACGGGCGGCATCAATGTGGTTATGACGCCGGGAAGGTACAATGCGGCGTACTTCGAGCATTCCTACCTGGCAGAGCAGATGAAGGTGCCGCTGGTCACCTGCAATGACCTGGAGGTAGACGGGGACTGCCTGTACTTCACGGGCTATGCCGGCCGGAAGGAGCGCGTCGGCGCCGTGTACCGTCGGATCTCCGATGAATACATGGATCCGCTGACCTTCAATCCGGAGTCACTGATCGGCATCCCGCATATTTTCGAGGTCTACCGCAAAGGAAACGTGGCCCTGATCAATGCCCCCGGAAACGGGATCGCGGACGATAAGGGCATCTACTACTTCGTTCCGAAGATGATCAGGTATTATCTCGGCGAAGAGCCGATCCTGAACAACGCGCCGACCTACCTTCCGTTCTACGAGGACGACCGGAAGTACGTCCTCGAGCATTTCGACACGCTGGTCATCAAGGACGTTGCGGAAGCGGGAGGCTACGGCGTGGTCTTCGGCAGCGGGCTCACCGCGGAGCAGAAGGAGAAATTCATCGCCATGATCCTGGCGGAGCCCCGCCGCTTCATTGCCCAGGAGGTGATCGATTTCTGCGACATCCCGATCATGGAGGGCGGCGGACAGGTGGAGCGTAAGGCTGACCTGCGCGCGTTTGTCTTAAGCAGTGAGGAGCCGGTGGTGTGGAAGAGCGGGCTGACCCGCTTCTCCCGGAACCCGGATTCGTTCATTGTCAATTCTTCCCAGGGAGGAGGTTTCAAGGATACATGGGTATTAAGTCGATAATCAACACCGACCGCCTGTACTGGCTGGGCCGTTATTCCGAGCGTGTCTACACCTCGCTGAAGCTGTTTTCTTCATCATACGACACTCTGATCGAGCAGGATAACTACAAGAGCGTCTGCAAATATCTGGAGATCCCGGACATCTATACGGATAAGGAAGATTTTATCAGCCGCTATGCTTTTGATCCGGCAAACCCCGATTCGATCTATGCCAACCTGCAGAGGGCCTATGACAATGCCATCGAGCTGCGGGAGGAGATCGGGAGCGAGACCCTGTCGTTTATCCAGATGGCCATCTATGAAATGAATTCGGCAAAGCTGAGCGCGGCGCCGCTGCTGTATTTCCAGAAGATCACGGACGCGATCCTGGCGTTCTGGGGCTGCGTGGATGACCAGATCGACGATGAGAACACCCGGAATATCATCAAGATCGGCAAGCGTGTGGAGCGGCTGGATCTTTATGCCCGTCTCGGGAAAGACCGCGTCACCCTTATGAGAGAGGTCAACCGTCTGGCAGGGCGGATCGCCCGCACAGACCTGATCTACCGGGAAGAGGATGTACAGGAGCTGAAAGACCTGGTGACCAGGCCGGAGCCGGACTGCAGCAGGATCATCTGGATCGTTGAACATCTGGTGGAGTGCTGACATTGAAACTTCTTTCATTTCATTATCATCTGAAGCTCCGTATGGACGCGTTCGTGAACAGTCATCGTTTTATCCTGCGCTGTGTCCCGGGGTCGGATGAACGGCAGCGGATCCTGAAGCTGGATCGTTATGTTTTCCCCTATGATTATCTGAGAGATGCTGAGGACCAGTGGGGCAATGCCTATCTGTACGGAGGATACCGGGGACAGCATAATGTTTTTGAGGCAAATATCTGCGGGCAGGCTGTGACAGGCCTGAGTTCCGGCACTGCGTCAGCGGACCCGGCGCGGGAAGGGATCTTCCGCTATGCGACGCCGCTTACGCAGTCTTCCGGCGGGCTGAAGCAGTTTTCCGATGGCCTGTCTGTCCGTTCCGGGGCACCGGAAGAGATCGAGGCTGTCATGCACGCGGTACATGAAGCCCTTTCCTATGCCCCGGGGGCGACCGGCACGAGGACGACCGCCGCGGAAGCCTTTGACCAGGGCTGCGGCGTGTGCCAGGATTATTCGCACATTATGCTGGCCGCGCTTCGTTCCCGCGGGGTCATCGCCCGCTACGCAGCCGGCATGATGCTAGGAGAAGGGGCAAGCCACGCGTGGGTGGAGGTCCTGCACGGCGGGATCTGGACAGGCTACGACCCGACCAATGACCTGGTCGTCAGTGACGGGCATATCAAGCTGTCGCACGGCCGGGACGCATGGGACTGCTCGATCAACCGCGGGATCTTCCGGGGGAGCGCGGATCAGACGACAGAGATCTCCGTGATCGTCGCGGAGGAGCATTAAAAATATTACCGGACCGGGGCTGATAAATGCGGCGCCGGTCCATAAGCGAGGAGAAAAGCGGACCGTCAGGTCCGCATGTAAACAGTTGTGGAAAATATGTTAGAGGATATCGTCAGCATCCGGCTGCCGGTAGATGAGACACTGCGGATCCGGAGAAACGTGATCCGGAACGGAGAAGGCAGGCGCATCTGCGTCGTCACAGGCACACACGGGGACGAGCTGGAGGGACAGCAGGTCTGCTTCCTTCTGGCGCGGAAGCTGAATGCGCACAAGGAACTGCTCCACGGTACCGTGGAGATCTACCCCGCTTTGAACCCGCTGGGGATCGGTTCGATCGAGCGGGGGATCCCCGGGTTTGACCTGGACATGAACCGGACTTTTCCCGGCTCTGATTCCGGCGTCATGACGGAATTCATCGCGGAGAAGATCGTGGACGCGCTTTCCGGCGCCGATCTGGTTTTCGACGTCCATGCCAGTAATATCTTCCTGACCGAGATCCCCCAGATCCGGATCAATGAGAAGCATAAGGACGCCCTGCTTCCCGCTGCAAGGCAGGCAAATATGGATTTTATCTGGGTCCATGGAGCCAGCACGGTGCTGGAGTCAACGCTTGCCTATTCCTTAAACGACATCGGGACGCCGTGCCTTGTAGTGGAGATGGGCGTCGGCATGCGCCTGACCGGAAAATACGGGGAGCAGCTGACGAACGGGATCCTGAACGTCATGAAGAACATGGGAATGTGGGACGGGGAGGTATCCCCTGTGAGCGACCCCATTGTCTCGGACCGGCCGGACGATGTGGTCTTCCTGAACGCCCGGTGTTCGGGCATGTTCATGAAAACGAGGAACCAGGGTTCATGGGTGAAAAAGGGGGAGACGGTCGGATACGTGTTCGACCCCTTCAAGGGAGAGATCCTCGAGTATGTCAATGCGATGAAAAGCGGACTGCTCTTTACGATCCGCGAGTATCCGCTGGTGGATGAAGGCTCTCTGATGGGCCGGATCCTGGCAATGGGGAGAGAAGGAAAATGAGAGAGCAGGTGATCTATCGGATCTCCCACATCTACCGGGATGATTTCCGTGTCAGGGCGTTTCTGTTCGGCCAGGGGGAAAAGGCACTGTGCATCGTAGGCAACGTCCGGGGCAATGAATACCAGCAGATCTTCATCTGCTCCCAGGTGATCCAGAGGCTGAAGCAGCTGGAGGAGGAAGGGCGTTTTGCGGAGGGATACCAGGTGATGGTCATCCCCTCCGTCAATCCCAGCTCCATGAATATCGGGAAACGCTTCTGGAGCATCGACAATACGGACATCAACCGGATGTTTCCCGGATACGATCTGGGGGAGACGACACAGCGGATCGCGGCGGGCGTGTTTGACGTCATCAAAGAGTACCGCAGCGGTGTCCATTTTACTTCCTATTACATGCCCGGGGAATACCAGCTCTACGTCCAGATGATGCGTACGGGATACGAGGATCCGGAAGCGGCAAGGGACTTCGGGCTGCCCTATATCGTGCTTCGGGATCCGCGGCCGTATGATACTGCCACGCTGAATTATAACTGGCAGATCTGGGAGACTGAGGCATACAGCATCTATTCCGGCCGGACCGACCGCATCAGCCGTAAACGGGCGGAGACCGTGGTGGACAGCATAGAACGCTTTATGACCTGCCGCGGGATCCTGAAGGGAACGCCGGCGGACGTCCCGCCCGCACGTGTCTTCTGCAGCGGCGAGCTGCTGAACGTCCGCACGCAGGAGGCGGGCCTGTACCATAACCTGACGGACATCAGCGAGCCGGTTTCCGCGGGCCAGGTGCTGGCGGAGGTGATCGAGCCCTGCACAGGCGAGGTGCTGGAAACGCTGAAAAGCCCGGCGGACGGGATCATTTTCTACCGGTATGACAAGCCGATGGTCTATGCGTTTACATCGGCGGTCAAGATATTGAAGGATCCGTAAAAGAAACGCGATCCCCGGAAGCGAAAGCTTCCGGGGATTTTTCGTTCTGTCTGTGTCAGATTTCGTGCAGAATGAATTTTTCGATCACTTCTGCCACGCCGTCGTTGTCGTTGGTGTCGGCGATGTAGTCTGCTCTGGATTTCAGCTGAGGCTGGGCATTTTCCATGGCGACGCCGAGGCCTGCGAAGGAGACCATAGTAGTGTCGTTCATGCTGTCGCCGCAGGCGATCAGCTCATCCTGCGTGCAGCCGAAGATCTTGAGCAGCTTTTCCAGGGACGCGGCCTTCTCGATCCTCGGCGGGACGATCTCCAGGAAATAGGATTCGGAGAAGAAGGTATTGATCTTGTCCCCGAAGATCTCCTTCAGATAATCCTGATAGGTCCTCAGGCTGTAGTAGTTTCCGGCGGCGAGGAATTTGCACACCGGCTGCCCGATCGCGGCGAGGAGATCCGGCACCACGGTCAGGGGGATCCTGGAGATGCGGGCCTCCAGCTCGGAATACTGCTCGCGGTTTTCCGAAATGACGCCGGTCTGGGTGTAGGTCATAAGATTGATGCCGAAGTCCCGGTAGGACTGGCAGATCTCCGGATAGTATTGCTCCGGCAGGGTCACATGGATCAGGGATCTTCCGGTAAGGCAGTCCACGACATGGCTTCCGTTGTAGGCCAGCATGAAGCCGCCGATATCGTAGAGGCCCACATCTTTCGCCACGTGAGCAACGCCGGGCAGGGGCCGCCCGGAGGCGAGGACCACGTGGACACCCTTCTCCACAGCCTTGCGGATCGCCTCCTTGTTCCGGGGCGAGACTTCTTTTCTGGAATTGGTCAGGGTGCCGTCCAGATCGAGGGCGATGACTTTGTACTCTTTACTGTAGTCGGGAAGCTTTATCGGCCATGACGCAGTAATCACGGGAACTCCTTTCCGGGACAGCGGTGGGATGCTGTGACCGTCAGCTTAAGCATGTCAGACTGTTATAGTCCGGAAGAAAGAACAGGAAGGTATTGCCTGACATCAGTGTATCACAAATCTTTCAGTTTTTCAGTCTGCCATCGGGACTTCTCCGGTGACAGAGTCAGTATCACCTGGGAAGAGGCCAGGAAGGGCACGATCTCTTACGGGATCCTTCAGGCGCACTACACCAGCGGAGATCCGGAAAACCTGAAGATCCGCTTCAATGCCATCACCAGCCACGACCTGACCTATGCAGGCATTATTCAGAAAGCCCGGTCTTTTTCTGTAATTATTTTGCCAGAATGGCGTCGCGCATGCGCTCCAGACCGGTTTTGATGATGGAGCGGGGCATTGCCAGGTTCAGACGGATGAAGCGGTTGGCGTTGCCGACGAAGAGGGCGTCGCCGCCTTCCAGGAGAACGCCGGCCTTGTAGGCGAAGAAGCTGGGAAGATCATCGTCCTCGTCAAAGTAGGCGGACATGTCGACCCATGCAAGGTAGGTCGCCTCGGGGATCTCCATAACGGCTTTCGGGAGGTTCTCTGTCAGGAAATCCTTCAGGAACCGGAAGTTGCCGTCAAGATAGACCTTCATTTCCTCATGCCAGGGACCGCCGACATCGTACGCGGCCTTCTGGCCGGTGAGGGAAAGCGGATTCACGAAGCCGCCGGTCTTGTCCGCAGCCTTGAACTCCGCGAGGGTCGCAGGATCGCGGATGATGACGTTGGAGAACTGGAGTCCTGCCATGTTGAAGGTCTTGCTGGCGGACATGCAGGTGATCAGCTTCGGGTAATCAGTCATGACCTTTGCGGTCGGAATGTGCTTTTTGCCGGTGCGGACCAGGTCGCAGTGGATCTCGTCGGAGATGATCCAGAGGTTGTACTTTTCAACGATCGTTGCCATGGCAGACAGCTCTTCTTCGGTCCACATGCGGCCGGTGGGGTTATGAGGATTGCAGAAGATCACAAGCTTTGCCTTCGGATCCGCGCAGCACTTCTCAAAGCTTTCGAGATCCATGGTGAAGTGGCCGTCAGCGTCCCGCTTCAGGGGAGAGCGGACGAATTCAACGTTATTGTATTCCGCCGCATGGGCAAAATACCCGTAAGCCGGCGTGTGGATGATCACCTTTTCATCCTTGGCGCAGAGGGTCTCCACCAGCTGGAAGAGAGCGGGGATGATGCCTGGGGAGAAGGTCAGCTCTTCCTTTTTCACCTCCCAGTCATAATGAACCAGGCACCACTTTCGGAAGGACTGGTAATAATCGTCATCGTAGACACCGGTATATCCGAAGATCCTGCGGTCGATGCGGGCGCGGAGCGCGTCGCAGATCTCCGGCGCGACAGCGAATTCCATATCCGCGACCCACATGCGGACAAATTCATCGTCCGCATAAGGGAAGACCTTTTCCGGGCCTGCATGGAAGATATAGCCGCGGAAGCCGTCGGTGTTCAGTGCGTTGGTATGAGTACGGTCAATGATCTCATCAAAGTTGTACATAGGGTGCCTCCTTATATGGTGCGCGCTTCCGTTTCTATGAGTCCATTGTATCAGGGCCGGAGAGGGAAAGCAAAAGGGACCGGGTTTCGGGCGGCCGCAATAATTGCAGCGGCAGGGGGTTCACGATATACTGGATCTAACCATGTTTTGCGCAGTATCTCCGGTAAAAACGGACGGGACTGCTCCTTGCCCCAGGGAGGTTTTCCGTATGGACCAGTACCTTGCTTTTATCAGCTACCGTCACAGCTTAAGGGATCAGAAGATCTCCGCCCAGTTCAGAAAGAAGCTGGAGACCTGGCATCTGCCGGAAGACACCTCCCTCCCCGGAAAACGCAGGGTCTTCCGTGACACGGATGAGCTTCCCACCAGCTCGGATCTCGGGACGGATATCCAGAGGGCACTGGAGGGCAGCGGATATCTGATCAGCCTTTGTTCCGAAGAATACATGCAGTCCCTCTGGTGCCTTAAGGAGGTCCAGGTGTTCCTGGAGCTGGGAAGAAAGGACCGGATCCTCCCGGTACTGGTCAGCGGGGATCCTGAGAAAGCGATCCCGGAAGAGATCCGGGACCTTCCTCTTGCCGGAGACCTTCGCGGCCTGAAGGGCGCGGCTCTGTCATCCGCCATCGACGAGTGCACGGCTAGGATCCTCGGAACGGCTTCCGGGGAAACGCCTGAAAAATATCTTGCTTCCGAGAAGAGGACCCGCATGCTGTATGGTGCGGGAGCTTTTGCCGCCGTGCTTTCTGCCATCCTTGGCTTTTCCGCTTACGCCGTCCATACAGCAGACCGGATCGCCTTGAACAATGAGGAGATCGCTTTCGCGGCAGAAAAGGCAGAGGAAGCAAGGAGCGAAGCGCTTGAAGAGCGGAACCGGTCCCTCCTGACCAATGCCAGGTTTCTGTCGGAGCAGGCCTGGGATTCCATTGATAAGGGGGACGATATTAACGCGATAAAGCTTGCCCTTTCCGCCCTTCCGGACGATCTTCACGGAGATGAGCCCGTATCCGAAGCCGCGGTCAGCGCTCTCCGGGCTGCTGTGAGCATGCCTGCCCGCCCAAAGGATACATGGAAATATTCGCGAAGCTATTACACCGGTTTCCCGGTCACCGGGTATCTCTCCAACTATAACGTGATCGGCGGGGGAGGGGTCCTGCTTCTTGATGATGCCGCCGGCTCCTCGGAGCACTATATGACCCTTTCTGACGGGGAGATCAGCCTGATCGAATCCGTATCCCGCAAAGAGGCCGCGGAAGCCGGCTACAGCATGAGCTGGTACTGCAACAGCGGGTCTCCGTCAGTGACCCTGCTTTACGGCCCGGAGCTTCCACTGACCAGCACCTGGAATTACAGGACCCCGGAGCAGAACCGGTTTACCCTGGAGGATTCCTTTTTCTACGCCGACCACGTACTGGAAGCCGGTTCCAGCTATTATTTCCTGGCATGGCTTGAGGATCCTCTTCCGGGCCAGGTATCCCGGACCGCGATCTTCAACATGATGAAAAATAAGGCCGTGGGAGCGCTCGATATCGCGGGTCTTCCTGTTTCGGCCTGTTTTTCTTCCAACCGGCTCCGCCTGGCAGTGGTCGATGAAAGCGGGACCCTTTCCCTCTTCGAAACAGAAACGGGAAAAAAGAAAGCCGTCATTCCGGGGAAATGGGCCCAGGTCTATTATCCGAAAAGCAGCGCTTATTTCTGTGCCGTTGATGATCAGGGCAGTCTCATTCTGTATAATGCCGTTACTCTGGAGCAGGAGGCTGCTTACCGGGCGCCTTCCCCCATTCAGAAGCTTCAGTACTGCAGTGAAAAAGGGTGTTTTCTCACCCTCTCCGACGATGGGAGCGTAAGGATACTCGGGGAAGACCTGCAGCTGATCGGCGAATTCTGTCCGGAGGATCCCCCGGACGATATCTTCTGGTCCTTATATGATGATTATCTCTGGAGCCATACAGGCAATTCCTTCTGCCTCCTGTACCGGGACCGGGTCGACCTTTACGAGATCGAGACAAAGCCCGAACTGGATACCACCGATTATATTCCCCTGTTCCGGGAGGGCGTGGTCTACAGGACTGCCCATGCGTTCTATTCCGCGGACAGCCGGTATGTCTATCTTCAGCAGTATCAAGGCGAGGTGTCCAGGTGGGACGCGAAAACCGGAGATTTTCTGTGGGAAAACAACACCGCCTGGTCCATACAGGGAAATGTCCACGACTTCTGCGCGCTTTCCGCGGACGGCGGTTCCGTCTGGCGCGTTAACAGCAGCATGAACGGCCTGGAGAGGATCGACGCAGACAGCGGGAAAACACTCTGGTCTTCTTCCTGGGACGGGGTCGGTCACTGCCTGACCCCGGAAGAAAATCCGGACGGATCCGGAAGCATTGCCTTCGCAGTCGGTGAATACGACAGAAATATTCTTGCCTTTGATCCTGAAAATGGTGAGGAGCGCTGGAGATCCGGATCCATCGGAACGGCCTCCTGGTCTCCTGACGGGAAAGAGATCCGGGGAGTCCGTATTTACAATGAAGAAGGAACAGACCGGTCCTGTGTGCAGCTGACCCGCCTGTCCCCGGAAGACGGACATATCCTGGAGCGGAAAACGCTCCGTACCTTCGAAAAAAGCAGCGGGAAGAGGACGATCCAGGTCTGTGAAGAGCAGGACCGCTTTGCTGTCATAGATCACCCGGAGACGGAAGACGGGGCAGGCACGCATATTGAAGCTTTTTCCCTTTCCGACGGCAGTTTTCTGGATTCCTGGGACCTTTCCGAAAACTGCAGCCTGGTCTTCTCTTATACCGGAAGAATGGCTGTCCGCTGGACAGATCTGAAGGAAGAGACCGAATTCTGCAGGACGCTTGAGCCGGACGGAGGGCTGGGCCCTCAGCTCCTTGTGGAAAGCGAGGAAGGCCGGAAGCTCACGACGATGCGGGAAAAGGACGATAATGATGAGCTGCTGGGAGAGGTAAATGCTTCTCAGTATGCTGTTTTTGGCGGAGAGGAGGCTGCCCTCAACAATATCCGCCTGGAGCTGGATGACCTGACCCTCCTCCGGATGTCCGACGGTCTTCCCTTCCTGAACTTTAAATACAGCGGCATCGCCGTCGGCGCCGCCGTGGCTCCGGACGGAAACAGCCTGTGTATCTTCGGGTATTACACGACTCCCCGCATTATTCTGGCATCCGATACAGAAACGCTGGTGGAAAAAGGAAAAGCGAAGCTTGCCCGGAAAGGAGGAGAATAATGGACGATTCTGTGATCCGCAGCCCTGCGTTCCAGGTAGTGGGGCCGCCCGCATCCGCCACGCTGATCCGGCAGGTCACCAAAGCTCTTTCCGGATTCCGGATCCCCCGGAACGTGACCGCGAAGACCGGGATCTCCTCGCTTGACGATATCCGGGAGCGGTGGCTCATTGTGGTCTGCACGCCGGAAACTCCGGAGGATCCGGAGACCTGCCGCGCGATCGATGAGTTTCTTCTTGCCGGAAAAAGAAACCGGATCCTGACGCTTCTTGCGGAAGGCACACCGGAGAGAAGCTTCCCGGAGAGCCTGGTCCGCGAGACGCTGCCTGACGGAACGGTAAAAGAGTACGAACCGCTGGCGGCGAATATCACAGCGGAGAGTCCGCGGAGATCCCTCCGGCTCCTGAATGTGGAAAGGTTCCGCCTCCTGGCTCCGATGCTTGGCGTCTCCTTTGACGATCTGATGAACCGGGACCTGAGACGCCGGAAAAACATCCTGCTGACGTCAGGCATCCTGGTCCTTACGGGAGCGGTCATTTTCCTGTGCTTTGCCATAACCAGGATGCGTACCATCCGGGGGCAGAATGAACAGCTTAAGAAAGAGTATGAGGACGCGGAACAGGCCAGGGAAGAGGCCGAAGCGGAACGGGATGCCGCCGGGGAGACCCTGGCCCGCACCGTAGCGCTGTCTGCCGGTTCTCTTCTGGAGGAGGGAGATACAGAGCTTTCCCTTCTTCTCTGTCTCGAATACCTCCCCGGAATGAAACATATCAGCGAACTGACGGATGTCTTTGAAAAGGCGCTGTCCGTCCGGTGCAGGGCCGGTTTTTCTTCCGTTACTACAAGCCGCGCTTACGAACGCACCCGCGGTTTTGAACCGTCCGCTTATTCGGAAAGCCGGTGGGAGATCCTCGGAGCCGTGCAAAGGAAGAGGCCGGAAGGACTTTCAGATTATATTGATGTCCCTCTGCCCGGCGGGAGGAAGGACGCTTCGTACCTGGGAGACCACGCTTCGCCGAAGCTTTCTGACTGGTCAGAGGAAGACGGTACGGCCGTTTACTTAAGCGAGCTTCCTTACGGCAGTCCGGGAAACATAGAGGGAAGACATTCCTGCCTCTGGATCACCCGTTTTTCTGAACCGGAACAGGGCTTCTGGCTGCGGGAGAAGGACGGAACGCTTGTCACCGGCATTTCCTCCGCAAGGTTCCTTTATGACGGCTCCGTTCTGGCTGCAGGAGAGACCGTCCTCCGCCGGTTTGCTTTTCCTGATAAAGAAAGGAAGGCCGCCGGAGAGGACCGCGGAACGGCGGAAGCCCCGGCAGGAAATGCTTTAGCAGGATCCATGGAAGAGATACCCGTTTATGACGGGGGAACCGCCCTCCGGGAGGAGATCCCGTTTCCAATTACCTTCTTTATGGAAAAGCCGGGTTTTGCCGACCGTATCCACGGGCTTGCCAGACACGGCGCTGCCGTGTTTGAAAAAGAACCATTCCGGCTTCTTTTTCTGATACAGGATGAACATACGGAGGTGGCCACTACCGCCCCGGACGGTTCCTCTTACTGGAACGGGGTTTATCTCGCAGTCCTCCCGGACGGCGGACGGCGCATGGTCATTGGAGAAAGATACGTCTACGATGAAAAAGACGGTTCTTTTCTTTTCGAGATCGATGATCACGGCCAGAGTACACCGTTTGCGTTCCTGGATCAGTCCTCTGAAGGCTGGCTCCCGCAGTGGTTCGGAGGAGAGCTTGTCTTCACCGATCTGGCGGACGGCCATACCGTAGACGTGATCCGGAGCCCGTCGGGAAACCGGCACAGCATGTACGGCCCCCCGGACGCTCTGGGCAACGCCGGCGCGTCCCTGGTCCTCGTTTACCTGGACTATGACCGCCGCAGCATTCCGGAAAGGTACTACTGGGAATACCGGGAAAAGGAGATCCCGGTACCGGAAGACCTGGACGGGCAGATAGCACTGGCAAAGAAGCTTTTAAACGGCCGCGGCCTGATCCCGGCAGAGAGGAGGAAATACCACCTGGACCTCCAGTGACCTACAGATGGATCTCCGACGCATTTTGTCCCTGATATCAGGAAATTCATACTGACTATTGACAGAAATATCAGATATGTTGGGCTCAAATCAGCAACACCAAATGAATTTTCTGATAGGTTCGATGCTACAAAAGAGAGGAGATTCAATATGGGTAAATTTTAGGATGATGCAGTAAAACTTCTCGAGTATGTGGGAGGGAAGGAGAATGTAGCCGCGATCACGCACTGCGTGACAAGGATGCGTTTCGTTCTGAACGATCCGTCCATCGCGGACATCGGAAAGATCGAAAAGCTGCCGTCTGTCAAGGGCACCTTTACCCAGGCGGGCCAGTTCCAGGTGATCATCGGCAACCAGGTGGCGGACTTCTACGATGATTTCGTCGGAGTCTCCGGGATCTCCGGCATTTCCAAGGCGGAACTTAAAGCCCAGGCCAAGCAGAACCAGAATTTCCTCCAGCGTCTTATGAGCGATCTGGCGGAGATCTTTGCGCCCCTGATCCCCGCCATCATTACCGGAGGTCTGATCCTGGGCTTCCGCAACGTGATCGACTCCATGTATATCCTGGAGAACGGAACCAAGACAGTCTGCGATATGTTCCCCTTCTGGGCCACGGTGGACAATTTCCTGTGGCTTCTGGGAGAGGCTATCTTCCATATGCTTCCGGTCGGCATCTGCTGGTCTGTCATCAGGAAAAAAGGCGGCACGGAGATCCTGGGTATTATTCTCGGCCTTACCCTGGTCTCCGGCCAGCTGCTGAACGCCTACGCAGTGGCCTCCGCCACAGAGGAGACCTGGGCGAACGACACCTGGGACTTCGGTTTCACGCAGGTCCATAAGATCGGATACCAGGCCCAGGTCATTCCGGCGATCCTGGCAGCCTTCGCCCTGGTTTATCTGGAGAAATTCTTTAAAAAGATCGTTCCGCAGGTGCTGCAGATGATCCTTGTACCCTTCTGTTCGCTCCTTCTGGCGGTCATGGCTGCCCATTTCGTACTCGGGCCTGTGGGCTGGTTCCTCGGGGATATCGTCGCGAAGGTGGTCCTGGCCGGCATCACCGGACCTGTCAAAGCTGCCTTTGGCGCGATCTTCGGCTTTGTGTACGCGCCGCTGGTCATCACGGGTCTTCACCATATGACCAATGCCATCGACATGCAGCTGATCCAGGCCACCGGCGGCACACAGCTGTGGCCCATGATCGCCCTTTCAAACATCGCGCAGGGCAGCGCTGTTCTCGCCATGATCCGACTGCAGAGGAAGAACGCGGCAAGGCAGGAGGTCAATATCCCTGCCTGCATTTCCTGTTACCTGGGCGTCACGGAACCCGCCATCTTCGGTGTCAACATGAAGTACAGCTTCCCCTTCATCTGCGGCATGACCGGCAGCGCCATCGCGGGATGCCTGTCCGTCCTCATGAACTGTACGGCGAACGCCATCGGCGTTGGCGGCCTCCCGGGGATCCTGTCCATGCAGGCTCCTAGCTGGGGAAAATACGCGCTTTGCATGCTGATCGCCATCGCTGTCCCATTCCTTCTGACGCTGTTCATCGGCAAGCAGCGGGGCACGGACAAGGATGCCGAGCGGGAAGCCCTGGAAGCGGCGGCGGAAGAGGAGGCCGCGGCCGCGGCGGCGGAGCTGAGGGAGAAGAACGCCGGCAGGCCCGTTGATCTGAAGGCCTTCCTTTCAGGCACGACCGTCAATATCGAGAAGGTCCCGGACGATGTCTTTGCTTCCAGGACGCTTGGCGACGGCATGGCCATCGACCCTGCGGACAATGTCCTGCTCGCCCCGGCAGACGGCACGGTCTCCGTGACCATGGATGAGAGCAATCACGCGGTGGGCCTCCTCCTCGACAACGGGGTGGAGATCCTCCTGCACATCGGCCTGGACACCGTGGGAATGAACGGCGACGGATTCGAGTGCCTGGTAAAGATGGACCAGCACGTCACTACCGGGCAGCAGCTGATCAGATTTGACCCGGAAAAGATCAAGGCAGCCGGACACCCCCTTATGACCATGCTGGTGATCACCGACGACGGCGGCATGAAAGAGTTCCGCTTCACCGAGGGGACGGAGGTAAAGGCAGGCGCGGATACTATCGCGGAGATCCGCTGAACACTCTTTTCCCGTTGATCAGAGAAGATCTTCTCACCGGGAACCGATCGGAAAGGAGAAGAGTAATATGCAGACATTTCACGGCAGCACAGTCTACCAGATCTATATCAAGTCCTTCTGCGACAGTGACGGCGACGGGATCGGCGACCTGAACGGCATCCGCATGAAGCTCCCTTATGTGAAGAGCCTGGGGGTGGACTATATCTGGATCACCCCCTTCTTCCCTTCGCCCATGAATGACAACGGGTACGATATTTCCGACTACTGCGCGGTCAACCCGTTGTTCGGGACCATGGAGGACTGCGAAGCGCTGATCAAAGAGGCGCGGGAGCTGGGCATCGGCCTCATGTTCGACATGGTCTTCAACCACACCTCCACGTCCCACCGCTGGTTTCAGAAAGCGCTGGCGGGAGATCCGGAATATATGGAGTACTATATCTTCCGGGATCCCGTGGACGGTCACGCGCCCACGAACTGGGACTCGAAATTCGGGGGTAACGCCTGGGAGTTCGTCCCATCCCTCGGAAAGTACTACTTGCATCTTTTCGACGTGACACAGGCGGACCTGAACTGGGAGAACCCGAGGGTCAGGGAAGAGCTGAAGAATGTGATCCGCTTCTGGAAAGAGAAAGGCATCTCCGGCTTCCGCTTCGACGTCGTGAACCTCATTTCCAAGCCGCCGGTCTTCGAGGACGACTTCGAAGGAGACGGACGGCGGATGTACACGGACGGTCCCCGCATCCATGAGTTCCTGAAGGAGCTCGTGGCGGACACGGGGATCGGGGAGATGGTCACGGTGGGAGAGATGTCCTCCACCTCCCTGGACAGCTGCATCCGGTACACGAAGCCCTCCGAGAAGGAGCTTAAGATGGCCTTCAGCTTCCATCATCTCAAGGTGGATTACGCGGGAGGAGACAAGTGGGCATTGAAGGAGCCCGACCTTAAGCAGCTGGGGGCGATCTTCCGCACCTGGCAGGAGGGCATGAGCGAGGGCGGCGGCTGGAACGCGGTCTTCTGGTGCAACCACGACCAGCCACGCAGCGTATCCCGCTTCGGCGATGACCGGGCATACCGCAGGGAGTCCGCCAAAATGCTGGCGCTCCTGATCCATATGATGCGGGGAACGCCTTATATCTACCAGGGGGATGAGCTGGGGATGACGGACCCGGGCTATACCTCCATCAGCCAGTACCGGGACGTGGAAAGCCTGAATTACTACCGGATCCTTCTGGAGAGGGGGGCCGGTGAGGATGAGGCTTTCAAGGTGATATCGCGCCGCTCCAGGGACAACGGCCGCACCCCCATGCAGTGGGATGCCTCGGAGACGGCAGGCTTTACGTCGGGGACCCCCTGGATCGGTATTCCGGAAAACCACACGTATATCAATGCTGCCGCGGAGGAAGAGGACCCGGATTCCGTCCTCAGCTTCTACCGGGCGCTCACGGCGCTCCGGAAGGAAAAAAAGGTGATCCAGGAGGGCAGCATCCGCTTCCTTGAGACCGGGACGGAGAAGGTGATCGCTTACGAGCGGGTCCTGGGGAGTGAAAAGCTGACCGTCGTATGCAGCCTGACCGGGGAGGAGGTGCCGGTATCCTCTGCTTTCCGGAAGGGGACCTGTCTCATCTCCAACTATCCGGAGGAGAGCAAAGTAAAGGAAGGCCGGCCGGAAGAGAGCTCCGCGGACCGGACCCTGCTCCGGCCCTATGAAGCCGCCGCGTATCTGGCCTGAACTGCCGCCGCGTATCTGGCTTAAATTAAGGAAGTACTGCATCCGGAGATGCCGCATTTCAGTGATGAGGTGCTTAAACAGAAGCCCCGGAAACCTGAGTTTCCGGGGCTTCTTTCTGTGTTGGACCATGGGGACTGTCCCCATGGTCCAACACTTTTATGTCGAAATGTTGATTATTAGCACGGCTGTTTAGCCATGGGGACAGTCCCCATGGCCGATCATTTCGTGAGCTTCTGGAGGATCATCACGGCAAGCATGATCACCGCGGCCGCGGCGAAGATGCCGCCCATTCCCTTTGCCATGATCTCGAGGGCGATGACTGTCGTATTCATTTGCGCTCCTTTCGTAGGTGCATTTTATATTGGTCGTGAAAACTCTGCGGAGATGGTCAGAGGTACTGGGACACGATGCTGATGACCAGGCCCCCGGCGATGACGCTTGCCACCTGTCCGGCGACGTTGGTGCCGGCTGCCTGCATCAGGATGATGTTTCCTTTTTCAGCCTCCGAAGCAAGCTTCTGCACCACGCGGGAGGACATCGGGAAGGCGGAGATGCCGCAGCCGCCGATCATCGGGTTCACCGGCGGTTTTCCGAGTACGGCGAGGATCACGTTGACCAGCTTGGCGAAGAGGACGCCGCCGATGGTATCGAACACAAAAGCCACCAGGCCGAGGCACATGATCATGATGGTCTGCAGATTGACGAACTGGTCTGCCTTCATGCTGAAGGAAATGGTGATGCCGAGAAGCAGCGTGATGAGGTTCACGAGATCGTCCTGGGCGGTTTTGCTGAGACTGTTCAGGACGCCGCATTCCCTGAGAAGGTTTCCGAACATGAGGAAACCGACCAGCGCGACCGACTGGGGCGAGATAAAGCCGACGATCACGCTGACCGCGACGGGAAAGGCGATGCGTGTCGTTTTGGAGACGCCGGCAGGATTGTAGGTCATGTGGATGCTGCGTTCCTTTTTCGTGGTGACCAGCTTTATGGCAAGAGGCTGGATGATCGGGACCAGGGCCATGTAGGAATATGCCGCCACGGCGATGGGGCCCACATAGGCGGAATCCAGCACCTGGGACACCAGGATCGCGGTAGGGCCGTCAGCCGCGCCGATAATACCGATCGAAGCGGCATCCCTAAGGTCAAAGCCCATGAGGCAGGCGATCAGGATGGCAGCGAAGATGCCGAACTGGGCCGCGGCGCCGAACAGGAAATAGAAGGGCTGGCTTAACAGCGGCCCGAAATCGATCATGGCGCCGATGCCGATGAACAGAAGGATGGGCATCATTTCCGAGGACTCGATGCCGGTCCTGTAGAGCCATTCTATGATGCCGGCGGTCGGGATCTTTCCCTGCACCACCTGG
>Ga0129306_1000507_pt1 | contig 60843 bp, 44 predicted proteins | sample P827metagenome_FD_94438 | JGI IMG/M metagenome (GOLD analysis project Ga0129306, IMG submission 94438) | Capybara group fecal microbial communities from Wisconsin, USA - P827 metagenome | ecosystem: Host-associated > Mammals > Digestive system > Large intestine > Fecal | place: USA: Wisconsin... | reverse complement strand
GAACAGAGAAGTTAAGCCCGCCTGCGCCGATGGTACTGCAATGCAATGCGGGAGAGTAGGAAGCCGCCGTCTTTTTTCAAGGTGAGGCCCTGAGGATACAATATCTTCAGGGCTTTTTCGTTTATATAGTTGTATGCAATGGACTGACAGGATAAGACAAGTAAAGATTTTTTTGGTGTTGGCGGCAATAATGATTGCCGTATCCTCTCTATTGGCATCCCATTATCTCGTTAAGGATCTTTCTAATGAAGAGCGGAAAAAAATGGAGGTATGGGCACAGGCCCTGCATGCCCTAAATCATGCTGATGAGAATACAGATCTCTCATTGGTACTTGATGTCATCCAGGGAAATAACACAATTCCTGTTATTGTTCTTGACAATGTTGGACGTGTGAATGACTATCGTAATATTGAGATGGATGAGAAGACGGCTGCCGATTCTGATTCTTATGTGACAAGATATGGTAAAAGACTTTATGAAGATGGAAAATATATCAAAATCCATTTGGGGGATTCTACTCAGACAAATGACTATCAGTTAGTTTGCTACGATGAGTCGATACTGCTGAAGCGCCTTGCTTCCTATCCTTATTGGCAGTTGGGCATTGTAATGATTTTTGTTATTGTGGCCATTTTTGCTCTTTTGTCGTCTAAAAAGGCGGAGCAGAATAAGGTCTGGGTGGGCTTGTCGAAGGAAACTGCTCATCAACTTGGTACACCAATCTCCAGTCTGATGGCTTGGGTGGAAATCATGAAAGAAAATCATCCCGATGATGACCTGATTCCAGAGATGGACAAGGATGTGAAGCGCCTGGAACGTATTGCTGAACGCTTTTCCAAAATTGGTTCTCTGCCGGAACCGAAAGATAGTTCAATGAACAAGGTCTTGGACCATGTGATCGATTATATGGATCGTCGTACATCGAATAAGGTGATAATCATCCGTCATGTTCCTGATCATGAGGTCATTGTCAGTATGAATGCCTCTCTTTTTGAATGGGTTATTGAGAATCTCTGCAAAAACGCTGTTGATGCGATGGAAGGAAGTGGCAGGATAGATATATCCCTGATGGAAGAAGGTGCTCGTGTTGTCATAGAGGTTTCAGACAATGGAAAGGGAATCCGAAAGAAGGATCTCAGAAATGTCTTTACACCAGGTTTCACTACCAAACAGCGTGGTTGGGGACTTGGCCTTTCTCTCGCACGTCGTATTGTAGAAGAATATCATAAGGGACATATTTTCGTCAAATCATCAGAAGTTGGTAAGGGTACAACCTTCAGGATAGAATTGCCAAAAAGAAGTTGATTATTGCACAAAAGCCCCTGCTTTTGTGTAATATAACCCGCTGATAGTGACGGATTTTATGGGAAAATGATAAAAAAATCAAATGAGAGTCTGATATATGAAAAAAAGTTTGTAACTTTGCAACCCGTTATGATGAATAGTCTGGAGTTTCTGAAGATTGATCTGAAAGGTCTGACGGAAGAGGATACATCCTTGGAACTCAGTCTTGGTGACGATTTCTTCGAGGCTTTGGGCGGTGCCGAGGTGAAGCAGGGCTCATTGCACGTGTCGGTGTCTATACGCAAGGCTACCGGTTTTTTTGAACTATTGCTCCATACAGAAGGCCATGTCATCATACCCTGCGACCGTTGTCTGGACGATATGGAGCAGCCGGTGGAGACCGATAACCGCCTTGTCGTCAAGTTCGGAAGCAACTACTCAGAGGAAGATGATATCATCGTGGTGCCTGAGGACGAAGGAATACTCGACATCTCGTGGTTCATCTATGAGTTTGCCATACTGGCTATACCCATCAGGCATGTGCATGCACCTGGCAAGTGCAACCCTGCCATGACACAAGCTCTGGAAGAGCTGTCAGCTGACCGAAGCAGCGATGAGGAGTCCAGCCAGTCTGCAGACCCCCGATGGGACAAACTAAAGCATTTAAAAGTTTAAGAATTAAAGTATTTAAATAATTATGGCACATCCTAAAAGAAGACAATCAAGTACTCGTCAGGCCAAGCGTCGTACCCACGACAAGGCTGTTGCTCCTACACTCGCAGTATGCCCTAACTGTGGCGCATATTACGTTTATCACACAGTATGCCCGACATGTGGTTACTACCGTGGTAAGGTGGCTATCAAGAAAGAGGACGCAGTTGCTGAGTAATGAATAGAATCAATGCGATAATCACCGGCATTGGCGGCTTTGTTCCCGACTATGTCCTCACTAATGAGGAATTGTCGAGAATGGTAGATACCAATGATGAGTGGATTATGACGCGTGTCGGTATCAAGGAACGCCGCATCCTCACAGAGGAAGGTCTTGGTACTAGTTATATGGCCCGTAAGGCTGCCAAGCAGTTGGTGCAGAAGACGGGGGTGGATCCTGATTCCATCGACGCGCTAATCGTATCCACTTCCACGGCGGATTATAAGTTCCCATCCACGGCCAGCATCGTAGTGGGTAAGCTCGGACTGAAGAACGCGTTCGCGTTTGACTTCTGGGGTGCTTGCTGTGGATTCCTCTATGCGCTCGACGTCGCTGCATCGATGATTCAGTCAGGACGCTATAAGCGGATCATTGTTATCGGTGCCGATAAGATGTCGTCAGTGACAGACTATAAAGACCGTCAGACATGCCCGCTCTTTGGAGATGGTGCGGCTGCAGTCATGGTGGAGGCTACGGAGGAACAGAATATCGGAGTGATGGACTCTTACTTGCGTACGGATGGCAAGGGTCTCCCCTTCCTCCACATGAAGGCAGGAGGTTCCGTCTGTCCGCCGTCGCATTTTACCGTTGACCACCGTTTGCACTACCTTTATCAGGAAGGACGTACGGTGTTCCGTTATGCGGTGACGAACATGAGTAACGATTGCGTATTGATAGCAGAGCGCAATGGACTGAACAAGGACAATATCCAGTGGGTGGTTCCCCATCAGGCAAACATGCGTATCATCGAGGCGGTAGCCAAACGATTGGAACTGCCGATGGAACAGGTGATGGTGAACATCGAGCACTATGGTAATACAAGTGCTGCCACGATTCCGCTGGCTCTTTGGGAGTATGAGAGTAAGCTCAGAAAAGGCGATAACATGATACTTACAGCCTTTGGTGCGGGATTCGTACACGGAGCGTCCTATCTGAAATGGGCATACGATGGAGTTGAATAATGAATAGTGTGCATAAGGCAGGATTCGTCAACATCGTTGGTAATCCCAACGTAGGTAAAAGTACGCTCATGAACCAATTGGTTGGTGAGCGTATTTCAATTGCCACGTTCAAGGCTCAGACCACGCGTCACCGTATCATGGGTATCGTGAATACCCCGGAAATGCAGATCGTATTCTCTGATACGCCAGGTGTGTTGAAGCCGAACTATAAGTTGCAGGAATCTATGCTGGCTTTCTCGGAATCAGCCCTGCAGGATGCAGATATCCTGCTCTATGTCACTGATGTGGTGGAGAATCCTGAGAAGAATATGGACTTCTTGGAAAAGGTCCAGCGGATGGAGATTCCGGTGCTCCTGCTGATTAATAAGATTGATGAGTTGGTTAGCGACACGAATATGTCAAGTCAGTCTAAACTGAATGATATCGTCGAGCACTGGCATTCCCTCCTTCCAAAGGCAGAGATCTTGCCCATCTCTGCGAAAAACAAGTTTGGCACGGATATCCTGCTGAAGCGTATTCAGGAACTACTCCCCGAGAGCCCTGCCTACTTTGATAAAGATCAGCTGACAGACAAGCCTGCCCGATTCTTTGTCTCAGAGATTGTCCGTGAGAAGATTCTGCTCTACTACGACAAGGAGATTCCCTATAGTGTGGAGGTTGCTGTAGAACGCTTCAAAGAAACGGATAAGAACATCCACATCAATGTGGTCATCTATGTGGAGCGCGACTCCCAGAAAGGCATTATTATCGGACATCAGGGTGTTGCTCTGAAGAAAGTCTCGACAGAGGCCCGTAAGGCATTGGAAAGGTTTTTTGAAAAGCCCATCTATCTGGAGACCTTTGTGAAGGTCGATAAGGACTGGCGTAGCTCTGAGCGCGAATTGAATCATTTTGGTTATAATCCAGAGTAAATTATGGCAAATTTAGTAGCAATAGTAGGACGCCCGAACGTGGGAAAATCGACCCTGTTCAACCGCTTGACGAAAAGTCGTCAGGCGATTGTCAGCAATGAGGCAGGTACCACGCGTGACCGCCAGTATGGCAAGTGCGAATGGAATGGCCGCGAGTTCTCTGTCGTTGATACAGGTGGCTGGGTGGTAAATTCCGACGATGTCTTTGAGGAAGAAATCCGTAAGCAGGTCGTTATTGCCACAGAGGAAGCCGATCTTGTGCTCTTTCTCTGTGATATTTCCAACGGTGTGACAGATCTGGATATGGAAGTGGCACAAATCCTGCGTCGTGCTAAACTGCCTGTATTGCTTGTGGTCAATAAGGCTGATGACGGTAAGGATCTTTATGATCAGTACGAGTTCTACAAACTCGGACTGGGTGATCCCATGCCCATTAGTGCGGCTACTGGCAGTGGTACGGGTGATCTGCTTGACAAAGTGCTGGAGATACTGCCAGAGAAGAATACTGACGAGGCAGAGGAAGGTATTCCTCGTTTTGCCGTGGTTGGCCGTCCGAATGCAGGAAAGTCGAGTCTCATCAATGCCTTTATAGGTGAGGAACGTCATATTGTGACGGATATTGCTGGTACGACGCGTGACAGCATCTATACCCGTTACGACAAGTTTGGCTTCGACTTCTACCTCGTTGATACGGCTGGTATCCGCCGTAAGAACAAGGTGACGGAAGATCTGGAGTTCTACTCCGTGATGCGCTCTATCCGCTCCATTGAGAACAGCGATGTCTGCATCTTGATGATCGATGCCACGCGTGGTATCGAGGCACAGGATATGAACATCTTCCAGTTGATACAGAAGAACAACAAGTCGTTGGTGGTTGTCGTCAACAAATGGGATCTGGTAGAAGATAAGTCTCAGGTGGTGATCGATACCTTCACCAATGCCATCCGTGAGCGTATGGCGCCGTTTGTTGATTTCCCGATCATCTTCGGCTCTGCACTCACAAAACAGCGCATCTTCAAGGTGCTGGAGACTGCTAAGGATGTCTATCTGCACCGTAAGGCGAAGATTGGTACATCAAAGCTCAATGAGGTGATGCTCCCGTTGATAGAGGCCTATCCGCCTCCTTCAGTGAAAGGAAAATATATCAAGATTAAGTATGTGGCACAGGTGCCCGACACGCAGATTCCCACCTTCGTGTTCTATGCCAACCTGCCGCAATATGTGAAAGAGCCGTATAAACGTTTCCTGGAGAATAAGATCCGGGAGAACTGGACGCTGACAGGCTCGCCTATTAACGTGTTTATCCGCCAGAAATAATGGGGAAGAGGGGTTGTCATCTTATAGATCGATTAGTACTTCTTACACCGTTAGTTTGGCTAATGGTAATCCTTGGAATCGGGGGCTGCTCACAGCCTACTCCAGAGGAGTTGGCCTCTCTGGCTGCCAAGGGCTACTACGATCATCTGATACATGGCGAGTACGAGTTGTTCCTGGAAGGGGTTGATTTGCCAGATGATCCTGGATACCGCTCGCAGTTGCTTGACAACTACCAACAGTTCATGGCGACTCAGCAGTCGTTGCACGGTGGCATCAGAGAAGTACGAGTTGTACGTGCCAAGACGGACAGCATACAGTTACAGCCATATACGAGTGTGTTTTTGACGCTTTGTTTCGGCGACTCCACCAACGAGGAAATCGTGGTGCCTATGGTTGAAAGAGACGGGCGTTGGCGCATGAGATAAATAGAATGACAATAAAATGAAAGGATTAGGCATGAAGAGATATCTGACTTTTGTGGTCATAGCCCTGTTCGCTCACGTCGTCAGTGCACAGTATGTGCCATCCATGACGCTTGGGAAGAAAGAAAAGGTACCGGAAAAAGCTGGTTACTGGCATCCAGGTAATACGTTTGAGCACTTGGATCTTTCGCTTTCGCTCGGCACCTCTGGCATTGGTATTGACCTTGCCATGCCCGTCTGTGAATTTGCACAGGTGCGCGTGGGATATGAATTGATGCCTCATTTTAAAAGGCATATCTCTGCTGATGTGATGATCGGTAATGAGAAATCCATTCAGTATGATGAGAACCGTAATCGTATAGAGACTAATTATGATCGTGTGCGTGAGTTGATATATGAAAAGTACGGTTATGATATGATGCCTACTATTGACATGACAAGCCGGATTACCATGAATAATTTTAAGTTCCTCGTGGATATTTTCCCCTTGTCAGACAATAAGAAGTTGCATGCGACGATTGGCTTTTACTGGGGACCATCTCAGTTTGCGAAGGTTGAGAGCGACGGTAGTTCTACAGCCACACTTCAGGCTGTTAGCGCCTATAATAAGTTGTATAAAGCAGCCGTGGAAGGCACTGGCGATGCCAGTTTAAATTATCTGGTGGATTATGGTCGCGCAGGTTTCCCGATGGGAAAGAGGGGGGATGAAGCCTACAAGATGACCCCAGGAAACCAGGGTACCATTTCCATCCCTGTGAAAACCAATTCTTTTAAGCCTTATCTGGGCATTGGCTATGAGGCTGCTTTCTCAAAGAAGCGCGACGATCTGAAGTTTGCCGTCACTGGTGGCCTGATGTTCTGGGGCGGAAAGCCCTCGATGGTTTCTCCAGACGGTGTGAACCTGACGGATGATGTCAGCGACATCCCTGGTGATATGGGCTCTTACGTGAATTTAATTTCTTTCCTGAAGGCTTATCCTACGATCACTTTCAGGTTTATCAAAAATATATTTTGAACATACTCTTTAATAGGATAACGATATGAAGAAGATTATTTGTATGGTAGCAATAGCCTGTCTGTCTTTGCCAGTCAAGGCGCAGGATCAGGATTCATTGAAACTGAAGATCTTGAATGAGAATGAGCATTCGGAGTATATCCCCGTTTTCCAGTATTGGAAGGAGCATAACATCTTCCAGCATCTGGATGTTTCGCTGACAGCCGGTACATCGGGTATTGGTCTTGATGTGGCTTCACCCGTTGGTGACTATGTTCAGGTACGTGCGGGCTATGAGTTCATGCCGCATTTCAATAAGACCCTGCAGTTTAACTTGACTGTTGGCGGTGAGCCCGCCCGCAAATACGATGAAGATGGTAACCGTGTCCCTACAAAATTCGATAAGATGAAGGAGTTCCTGTATCAGTTCACAGGCTATGATGTGGATGATCATGTGGATATGGTTGGAACACCGACGATGAACAATTTTAAATTCTTAGTGGATGTGTTCCCTCTCAAGAATAATAAACACTGGCATGTTACCGCTGGTTTCTATTGGGGACCGTCACAGTTTGCCCGTGCCGAGAACTCCACAGAGGCTATGGTGTCGCTACTCTCCGTGGGTATGTATAACAGCATGTATGACAAGGTGAAGAATGGAGATCCTCTGTTTGATTTAAGTGAGATTGTTCCAGGCGCAAGTATAGAATTACCACAAAATTTATCTGATAGGTTTTTATCCTATGGTCGTTTAGGCTTTCCACTCGGCACTTTCAAACATGATGTCGTTGATAATAAAGGTGTCCTTCACCAAGCTGGTGAGCGTTATTTTATGGAGCCTGACGAGGACGGAATGGTGCGTGTAAAGGCTAAGTCAAATGCCTTTAAGCCTTATCTGGGTTTTGGTTATGGTGGCCGTCTGATCAAGAAACGTGATGATTGGAAGGTGTCCTTCGATGCTGGTGCTATGTTTTGGGGCGGCACACCGGATCTTTATACGCACGAAGGTATTAATCTGACGAAGGATGTGGAGAATATCGGTGGTCAGGTAGGCGATTATGTTGATATCTTTAAGGCATTTAAGGTTTATCCTGTACTGACCTTCCGACTTACAAAAACTATTTTCTAAATTAAAAGCCCCACCTGATGGCGGGGCTTTTTAATTTATTTGATGACGATCTTCTTACCGTTGTTGATATAGATACCCTTCATCGTGGGCTGAGATTTCAGTTCTCGTCCGTCAAGAGTGTACCAACGGTCGTTGGCGATCGTTTCATTCTTGATCTCACGGATACCCGTAGCGATCTCAACAATGTTCTTGAAACTGCTCCAACCATCAGCGGTCCTATATCTATCACCACTGCCTTGGGGCACGTATAATGCACAGTTCTCTGTATTGACACCGTTAAAGGCTTCTGCTCCTCCTGCAACCGTTGCAGGCACCTCCGAGAAGGCGTAGATTACCGACAGATTTGAGCATCCTGCAAAGGCCTTCTCACCAATGTAGGTGATAGTTGCAGGAAGAGAGAGACTTGTCAGTCCAGTCTGGTTCTCAAAGGCATTCTTCATGATAGCCGTCACTGTGTAGTACTGATTATTGTGAAGTACTGCTGCTGGCACCTCAAAGTAACCTGGTTCTGGAGTTCCAACGTTTGCTACACCTACGGTATTATTGGAGCCTACTGTGTATTTTACACCATTTTCTGTGAACTCCGTTTCAGGTCCAGGCCCAGGCCCAGGTCCTGGATCACCGCCCAATACCAGTATGTCTGAGGCATTGTTTGGATTCACTATCAGGTATGCTTTGTTTGCTTTCAGGTATGCATCTTGCGTCAGATCAGATGGCTTTGCTTTTACAAATGCGAGTTTGCCGTCATAAGTGCCGATAGTACGGTAGTAACTCGAATTATAGAGTTCTGCATTGACGAATCTTGATGACACGCGATCGCAAAATACACCGTAAAGGAGGTTGGTATATCCTAAGGAAGGATCTGTCTCTACGGGCAAGATCTTGTTGTTGGCAGGATCCTTGGAACTGCACTCGACGATGACTGGCGTGACTGCAGGAATGTCACCTGTGATCTCTTGCATAGTAAAGCCGCTTCCTGATGCGGAAGTCACGCAATAAGCCTTCATACCGCTGGAAACCAGTTTGAATGGGAATGAAGCAAAAATGGTACCATAGTACTTTCCTCCAACCTCTACGTCTGGCAGGATACCAAGGTACTCATTCTCGGTATCGACGGGCCTTGCCCACCAGTTCATGGCTTTTTCACTTTTGCTGTTGGGCTTGAGGTAAGCCTCCTCTGCATCAGGGTCAGAGTCATCCTTCAGATAGAGCTTAACTTTGGCATAACTTCCGTATGCTTGGTAACTGCCATCTTTTTGCACTTCCAGTGTGACGTACGATTTTCCTCCTGTGAGGTAATGGATACTGGAACCCTGTCCTTCCATATCGTACTGTGAGCCTTTAACTTTATATACGTATATGATGGTTGAGGGACTGGTAGAAACCTTTACGCCAGGCTTATAGGTTTTAATACCCGACATGTTTACAGTACCAGAATTACTGATGGGGTAGTTGTTAGGGTTGTTATCCTCAATACTGATATATCTGTTCGTATATGTGTTCTGAACTCTGTAGTAGCCTCTTGCTAATTGTGCCTGAACTTGTAAGGCACAGCAGAAGGACAGTAACAATAAACTGAGTGTTTTCTTCATCTTTTCTTGTTTTAGTGTGAAGTAAAAAGCCCAGCCCCATTTTGGGACCGGGCTTTATAGAGTCATGATCTAATAATAGTCAGATTACTTCTGGATCTCAGCGATACAGATAGATACACGGTTACTGTCGTTATCAGCGAACGGCTGAACGCGAGCACCCTTACTGTCGTAGCTGATACGGTCAGCAGGAATACCATACTTGTCAGTCAGCATCTTAACAACAGCGTCAGCACGCTGGGCAGCGAGACGGTCGTTGATCTTATCGTTACCAGTGCCAGCATCAGCATAACCAGTAACCATTACTCTTGCAGTCTGGTTAGCGCGCATGTAGTCAACGATATCCTTAACCTTCTGCTCCTCGCTCTCGCGGATGTTGTACTTGTTGATCAGGAAGAATACATCGCGACGGATCGGCTCGATAACGGGCTCCGGAGCGGGAACTTCAACGATCTTCTCAACAATCTTCTCAACATACTCGATCTGGGGCTCCGGATCGGGGATGAACTTCGTGGTATAGGTAGGACCGAAAGCATACTTCAGACCCAGCAGAGCATTGAAGTAAGAGTCGGGGTTACCAGCCTTCTTGTAGTTGAACTTGTCGCTCAGGATGTTACCGTTCACCTCAAGACCGATAGCAAGCTGATCGGTAATCTTGTAGTCAACGAAGACACCACCACGACCTGTTACGAACACACCACTCTCCTGGAAATCGTTAGGCATAGGAGCCCAACCATAAAGATCCTGATGTGCAAGGCCGTTAACCTCATTGCTGATAGCCTTTACATCATCGCTGGCAGCAGAACGGATGTTCAGACCAACACCGATGAATGCACCGAAATCCCAATGGTTCTTAGGACCAACACCGAAGAGAAGGTTCGAGAGATTCAAAGTCAGATCAAGTGCAGGAGCAATGCTCGTGAACTTATAATCCTTCTTATAGTTCAGCTGGGAGATGTCATAACCACCCTTGCTCTGCCAAGCATTTACACCCAGACGAGCACCCAGTGCCTTGTTGAAGTTGTAGCCAATAGCACCCTGGATTGTGGGCGAAATGAGCTTGCCGAAATCCGTCTCACCGGTGGTGTAACGTGCACCTCCCTGAAGCTGGATGTAGAAGTGCGGCTCGAAGATATATTCTGTCGTGCCCTTCTGCTCCTGTGCAGATACTGACAGACCAGCTACCAGCATCAGGCAAGACAATATTGCTTTCTTCATATTCATATCTGTTACTTAATAATTTTAGTTCGCAAATGTTAATTACTTACTCTACAGTGATGTTGTACTTCCTGTTGCATACGAAGCCATAGTAGTCAACAGCGCTGACAACAAGCTGGTAATCACCTGTCTTGGACAGATCCAGATCAATCAGCTGGACACCACCAGGATAAACGTGTGCCTGAACGGCCTTGCCATCCTTGAACAGGGCAACATACTTAGCGAGTGCGGGAACCAGCAGTTCCTCAGTCAGAGAAGTAACGTTGATATGCATGGTACCTGCGTTGACCTTCTTTGTCTTACCTTCGCGCAGAAGCTTGATACCGTCAGTAGTGTTGTACAGTACGATAGGAGCAACGGCCTTAGTCAAACCGTGATTCTTCAGAGCCTTGATAAGTCTGTTGCCGCAGTACACGATGAAACTGGCGAAACGGTTTGAGTCAGCCTTGCCACCGAGTGTATCCTTTACGTCATCCTTGATGTCATCCTTGATGTCCTCTGCTGTCTCGCCCATAGCCTCTTCCATCTTCCAGAATGAGTTGTAAGACAGAGGAGCAACTGAACTAACTGCGAGAGTATAGTCATCCTCAGACTTCTTGATGGTTACACCGTCAACCTCCTTGCTGAGAACGAGCTTCTGAGCAGACCAAGACGGGTTCTTCAGGTCGATGTTGTTGCCACTCATGTTACCGCTGTAGAGGTTAACCAACAGCTTGGCAATTGTGTTAACAAGAGCATCAAACTTACCATCATTGTCATCAGCCTTCTTCATGTTGTCATACACAGCCTTGAAGTCCTTTGCAATGTCCTGGAAATCGATGAACTTCTCAATATCGAACTTAGTTGCCTCGAGGTTCTTCCAATCGATGTGTGCGCGGGCCTGGAAGAAGGTGGGATCGCCATTCTTGTCAGGATCGGTGTCAACACATGTGCTCTTGTAGATACCCCACTGGATCTGATAGCTTGAGGGCTTCACATCGCTGAAAGTGATAGGAGCAGTTCTGCCAACGCTGTTCTGAACGCTCAGAGTCCATTCGTTGATGTCGAACTGTGCGGGATCCTCGCTGTTAACAGTGAAGAACATCATACCAGCATTGTTGTGAACCTGTGCCAGGAAGTTGTCGGGATCGAAGTGATAGTACTCACCATTAGCGGCAGCAGCCTCAGCAGCAGTCAGAGCCTCACCGAGAACGATAGCATCCTCATCGGTGTTCGGGAACTGCTCGATACCAGTCTCGTTAGAGCCGAAGAAAGCAGCCAGAGACAGCATCTTTGAAATACCACCAGGAAGATTCCAGGTACCTGTTACATCGTTGTAGGTGTCGTTGATCTTAATACCAGTGATCATCTGGCCAAGCTGAGCCTTAAGGTCGTTAATCTGATCCTGAAGGCCCTGTATCTTGCCATCAAGCTCGTCAAGTCCCTTCTTCACTTCATCCAACTCTTTCTTGAGTTCGTCAATGTCACCAGTCAGATTCTGAATCTGAGTGTTGATCGTGTCCAGCTTGGAATTCAAGAGGTCGAGTTGCTTCTGAAGCTCTTCAATGGCCTTCTTGTTAGCCTCGATGTCAACGCTAAGGTTCTTGAGAGAATTAATCTGATTCTGAATGTCGGTGATACGATTCTCGAGGTCACCCTTTAAACTAGCAAGTTGAGCATAGACGGGGATTAACTCGTCGTCCACGTTGTCCTTGCAAGAAACAAATGATGTTGTGGCAGCAAACATCAGAGCTACCATCAAAATACCATTAATAATTTTCTTTTTCATTTGAACTTAAAAATTATAATTAAACAATTAAACTATATATGTACTACACGAAATTTATATAAATCGGTGACAAAATTAGGGAATAATTTTCAATTATGCAAGAAAAATTTATTTTTTTTTATAAAAAACATCATTTTTTTGTCATTTTCCCCTGTTTTGGGGCTTTTTGAGACATTTTTTGCACATTTCACCCCTATTTGTGCGCCTGACAGGACTCGAACCTGCACGTCGCGGGACACTAGATCCTAAGTCTAGCGCGTCTACCAATTCCGCCACAGGCGCCTTTTTACTCGTTTTTTGCCGCGTTTTTCGCTCAAAACGGTTGCAAAGATACTCATTTATTTTTATTCCACCAAAAGATTACGCGCAAATTCTATGATAGAGTCCTTTCCTTGACGGAAATCGTCTTCGCTTTGGCTGACCTCGTAGTCGGGGGCAATGCCGAATTCCACCTGTTGGCGGTTATGGTCATAGGTGGGACAGGCGGAGAAACGCACCGTCCACCCGTTGGGTAGTGTGGAGATGAAGGGGAGTCCTGAGCCGCCGCCAGTCTGGTCGCCCACGGTCTTCACCAGGGGGAAGCACTTCATGATCATCACGAAGTCATTGGCAGCGGAGAACACCTCACGGTTGGTGAGCACGGCGACGGGCTTCTGCCAGCGGAAGCGCGACGAGGGCTCCATATACTGGGCCTCCATCTCTGAGAAGTCGTTGTGACCCTTGCCCGTCTTATGCTGGATATAGCCTGTGAGGGTCTTTTCATGGCAGAAACGTGCGGCAAGGGTCTCTGCAGAGGTGAGGTTGCCGCCGCCATTGCCGCGGATGTCGATGATCATGCCGTTGCAGAAGGCGAAGTACTTAATGATCTCGTCGAGGGTGCCCTCGCCGATGTCGTTGGCGAAACTGCCGATATGTAGGTAGCCGATGTTATCATCGAGGATGCGGTACTGTATGCCTGAGGCGAGACGGTAGTCGGTACCGAGGTAACGGCGCTGGATGGTGTCGCTGAAGTTGGTGGGGTAGTCCTCGTGCCACTTCCAGTAACGGCCGTTATCGAACGATGTATAGAGGTTCACATGACCGTCGCGCAGTTCGGAGAGCATCCCCGTGAGCACCTCGAAGAGCTGGTAACTGCTGAGATCCCCATTCGCGCGTACATTATATATATTATATACCTGCTGCCAGTCGAGACCGTAGGCCTGGTGCTTATAGTCGAAGAAGCAGTAGTGCTCGTCGATGATTTTCCACAGGGCCTCGAAGTTGCCCTGCGGGGTGTCGGGGTGCTCCTCCTCGTCGATGCACGACGTGAGGGCGAATAGGGTGATGAGGGCGATGATGACCTGTTTCATAACTTTTTTACTCATGGATCACGATACCGATGAGGATGCGGTGCGCATAAACATGCTGTTTCAGGTTGTTGACGGCGGCTTGCTGGTAGTTTCCTAAATAGCCGATGCGAATGGCTATCCTCTCACCTGTGCGCCAGTCGAGCGTCAGTTGTTGGCGGAAGGTGGGGGCGCTGACGAAGGTAGTCGGCACGATGTTATGGTCGTAGTTGCCTAAGGAGAAGATCTCGTAGTACGACTGACCGTAGTTCGGACTGAACATCACGCCTAAGAAGGGCACGTTCAACTCATAGCGAACGGCAAAGTGCTGTTTCCAGAGCCGGAAGTCATAGGTGGCGATGCACGAGGGCATCAGGTTCAGGGCGACCCTGGCCTGTGCGGGGTTGTTCGAGCTACTCGTATGGTAAATGAAGCCGAGGGTACCGTTGATAAGTCCGCCAGCCTGCAGGCGCAGGTGGTCGTTGAGGAGTCGCCACTGACGGTAACGGCCCCAATAGAGGTTATAGCCCGCCTCCAGTTCCGTGGTGGTCTTGCTGCGGTCTTCTGTCGTGGAGAAGTCGAGTTCGTGCTCGATGACGTTGCTCCAGTGCTTCTCTGGATTCGTGGCCTCGCGTAAATATAAATAGGTGAAGCCGCTGCCCTTGTATTTCTCCTGGGAGAGATAGGTGTCGAGGATGTTCGTGTTGCCGATGCCGAGGAGATGGCTGGATGTGCTCTCCTGCGCAGCAACACGGATGGCTATTAGGACAAGGATGACAAGTCCCGCAAATCTTTTACTCCTCATCATCGAATAGCCTTAGTTGCCCAGTGAGTTCGTCGCGCACCTGTTGCTCGCTCTTCCCGGCATCTGGGTCGAGGTCTTCCTCAGGGTCTTCTACATCCTGGGACTCATTGGTTACAGGCTTCTCGGGGACACGGGTGGGCTCGAGTTCCGTGAGCGATTCAAGGGTGTAGGTGGTGAGGCGCTTGCCCTTGGCCTTATAGCCCTTGACGGCGATAAACTGCTCAGCGTCGATCTCCTCCGAGCCACGGAAAGCATCTGCTCCGCCGTAGGTCATCAGCAGGCGTGGGAAAGGCGTGTCCGTCAACAGGATAAGCAGTGAGGCGGGATTGTCCGAGAGCCAGTTCTGCTTTTTCCTCGTGGCGTCCATCACGAAACGCTTCAGATAGGGATACCCCTGGTTGTCAGCGTCGTAGAGCACGGCCGTCCATACCTTGTCGGCATCGTATTTCTCGATACGGAGGATGTTCTCTTCGTAGTGGTTATTCAGGTCGAAGTTCGAGAGGTAGTAGTCGCCGTTCTTCAGGATGACGAGGATCTGGTCTTCATCGAAGAACTCGCCGAGTAACTGGCCGTGGTCGTCGTAGTTCAGGCGGTTCACATCGGGATCGTACCACACATGGCGGCCGCCCAGCGTCGAATGGCCGCGGCTCTTCAAACCGATGCGGTGTACGCTGTTCTTTGTCAGGAGGTTGCCTTTCGAGGCACGGCCCTTGATCATCACCTCCGAGAAGTCCTGGTCGATGAAGATCTTCTTCAACTTGGGGTTGGGGTCGAGGGTCACCTTGATGACCTCCGCCTCACCGTTGGGGTTGGCCGAGAAGTACATCACCTTCGAACCCGGGGTGCCTTGTGTGAGGTCGTACTCCTTGTCACGCGTCATCGACGTCACGTTGAAGCGCTTCATGAAGTACCAGCCCTTCTTGCCGTCGCGATAGACTACATTATAGATCGTGCGCGAGTCGTTCTTCTTGAACACGGCCACGTAGAGGATGTTCTTGCCCACGAAAATCTTCTCCGCTACACGGATCACCTTGTATTTACCGTCCTTGTAGAAGATGATGATATCGTCGAGGTCGGAGCAGTTGCACACGAACTCGTCCTTCTTCAGCCCTGTGCCGATGAAGCCGTCGGTACGGTTGATGTAGAGCTTCTGGTTGGCCTCGGCCACCTTCGAGGCCTCGATGGTGTCGAAGTTGCGGATCTCCGTCAGACGCGGGTGGTCCTTGCCGTACTTGTCCTTGAGGAACTGGAACCAGTTGGCCGTCACCTCCGTGAGGTTTGCCAAGTCGCGGTCTATCTCCTCGATCTCAGCCTTGATACGGGCCATGAGTTCGTCTGCCTTGTCCTTGTTGAACTTCAGGATGCGCTGCATCTTGATCTCCAGCAGTTTCAGGATATCGTCCTTCGTCACCTCACGCACGAGGGTGGGGTAGTAGGGCGTCAGTCGCTCGTCGATATGTTCGCAGACGGCATCCACCGTGGGCGCCTGCTCGAATTTCTTGTCTTTATATATGCGCTCCTCGATGAAGATCTTCTCCAACGACTGGAAATGGTACTGCTCCAGGAGTTCGTTCTTGCGGATCTCCAGTTCCTGGCGGATAAGGTCCTTCGTACGGTCTGTCGAATGACGGAGTACATCGCTGATGGTGAGGAACTGCGGTTTGTTGTCCTCGATGACACAACAGTTGGGCGAGATGCTGATCTCACAGTCGGTGAAGGCATAGAGGGCGTCGATGGTCTTGTCGGAAGAGACACCAGGGGCGAGGTGCACCTGGATCTCCACGCTGGCAGCCGTGAGGTCCTCTACCTTGCGGGCCTTGATCTTACCCTTCTCGATGGCCTTGACGATCGAGTCCTGCAGGGTCTCGGAGGTCTTCGAGAACGGGATCTCACGTATCACGAGTGTCTTCTGGTCGATCTTCTCGATCTTCGCGCGTACTTTAATGACGCCACCGCGCTGGCCGTCGTTGTACTTGCCAACGTCGATGCTGCCACTGGTGGGGAAGTCGGGATAGAGTTGGAAGGGCTGGTCGTGGAGGTAGGCAATGGCGGCGTCGCAGATCTCGCAGAAGTTATGGGGCAGGATCTTCGAGGAGAGACCTACGGCGATACCCTCGGCTCCCTGTGCCAATAGCAACGGGAACTTCACGGGCAGCGTGATGGGCTCCTTGTTACGGCCGTCGTACGACATCTTCCACTCCGTGGTCTTGGGGTTGAACACGGTGTCGAGGGCAAACTTCGACAGGCGGGCCTCGATGTATCGCGGGGCAGCGGCAGAGGAGCCAGTGAGGATGTTTCCCCAGTTGCCCTGTGTGTCGATGAGCAGGTCCTTCTGTCCCATCTGCACAAGGGCGTCACCGATACTGGCATCACCGTGGGGGTGGAACTGCATGGTATGGCCGACGATGTTAGCCACCTTGTTATAGCGACCGTCGTCCATCCGTTTCATCGAGTGGAGGATGCGGCGCTGCACGGGTTTCAGACCGTCGCCCAGGTGGGGAACGGCGCGCTCGAGGATCACGTAGCTGGCATAATCCAGAAACCAGTTCTGGTACATGCCGCTGAGGTGGTGCACGGCTGCGGCGTCGAAACGGTTCACGGGTTTATAGTCGGAGTGCCCTTCTTGCGTCCCTTCGGTAGCAAGCGAGTCAAACTCGAGTGCTTGGGTGCTCTCCGACTCCTGCTGTTCCAAGATCTCGTCGTTTTTTATTTCGTCATCCATATGATGATTGGTCTTTAGTTTCTGTGTGCAAAGATAGCCATTTTTCTTCAATCAGCCAAAAGATTATTCATTTATTCAATTATTCAAAAAGTGTTTTTAATTTCACGTAAATAGATTCATGGATTCAAGGATTCAAGGATTCATTTAATGTTATGGGTTAGCATAAAGACAAGGTATTTAACATTAAATATATTATATATTATAATATATAATATATTTAAAAATATATTTGATTAATTCTGAATCATTTTATTCTCAAAATGAATCCTTGAATCCATGAAATCCATTTTGAATAATTGAATAATTGAATAATTGAATAATTGAATGCCTTTCCCTGAATCGCATTGACTCTGTTAGAGCGGTTGTTTAATGACTTTTTGTTAATTACTGTTTATTGTACTGAATTCGTTTACTTCTTCACCTGAGTTGTTTGTCTCGTTTCCTGACTATGTTGTCTCAAATTCGTGGCCCCGCAGAAAAATTTAAAGGCCCCGTAGGAAAATTTCGTGGCCCTTATTGTGTAATACTCGGCCCTTATTTGAAATTTCGTGGCACTTATTTGGCAATAACCTTTGGTTATTTCCGAAAAAATGAGTACCTTTGCACCATCATTATAAATAAGGTAAGAAATACAACGCATAGAAATGACAGCTAAAGAAATTCGCGACTCTTTTAAAAATTTCTTCGAGTCGAAGCAGCACGCCATCGTGCCCTCAGCCCCGATGGTCATCAAGGACGACCCCACACTGATGTTCACCAACGCTGGTATGAACCAGTGGAAAGATATTATCTTAGGTACCCGTGACCCGGAACCGCGCCGTCGTGCCGATACGCAGAAGTGCCTGCGCGTGAGCGGTAAGCACAACGACCTGGAAGAGGTGGGTCATGACACCTACCACCACACGATGTTCGAGATGCTCGGCAACTGGTCGTTTGGCGACTACTTCAAGGAGGGTGCCATCGACATGGCGTGGGAGTATCTGGTGGATGTGCTGAAACTGAATCCCGAGGACCTCTACGTGACGGTGTTCGAGGGTTCGCCCGAAGAGAATATCCCCCGCGACGACGAGGCCGCCAGTTATTGGGCCAAGCATGTGCCCGCCGACCATATCATCAACGGCAACAAGCACGACAACTTCTGGGAGATGGGCGATACGGGTCCCTGCGGTCCATGTTCAGAGATCCACGTGGATAGTCGTACCCCCGAGCAGCGCAAGGCTTCAGGCATCAATGGCCGCGACCTCGTAAATAAGGACGATCCCCAGGTGATTGAGATATGGAACCTCGTGTTCATGCAGTTCAACCGCAAGGCCGACGGTTCGTTGGAGAAACTCTCGATGAACGTGATCGACACGGGTATGGGCTTTGAGCGCCTGGTGCGTATGCTGCAAGGTAAGCACTCGAACTATGACACTGATATCTTCCAGCCGATCATCAAGGCTGAGGAGGAGATCACGGGCTTGAAATATACGACCTTCGAGGAAGGTGAGGTGAGCAAGCAGCAGGATGATATCAACGTGGCCATGCGCGTCTGCGCCGACCATCTGCGTGCCGTGAGTTTCTCAATCGCCGACGGTCAGTTGCCCTCGAATGCGAAGGCTGGCTATGTGATCCGCCGTATCCTGCGCCGTGCCGTGCGCTACGCCTATACGTTCCTGAATCAGAAGGAGTCGTTCCTCTATAAGCTCGTGCCCACGCTCGTCATCGAGATGGGCGACGCCTTCCCCGAACTGAAGGCCCAGCAGCAGTTGATCATGAAGGTGATGAAGGAAGAGGAAGATGCTTTCCTGCGTACGCTCGATAAGGGTATCTCCCTGCTCGACAAGGCTATGGAACAGTTGAAGGCTGAGGGTAAGACCGAACTCGACGGTGTGCAGGCCTTCCGTCTCTTCGACACCTATGGTTTTCCCCTCGACCTGACGGAACTGATCTGCCGTGAGAACGGTTTCACGGTGAACGAGGCCGAGTTCGACGTGGAGATGCAGAAGCAGAAGGAGCGTGCCCGTAACGCCGCTGCCGTGGAGAACTCAGACTGGACGGAGCTCCAGGCTGGTGAACAGCAGTTTGTGGGCTATGACTATACGGAATACGAGTGTCACATTCTCCGCTATAGGAAGGTGACACAGAAGAAGAATGAGTTCTATGAGCTCGTGCTCGACTATACGCCGTTCTACGGTGAGATGGGTGGACAGGTCGGTGACGCCGGTGTGATCTGCAACGAGGCCGAGACCATCGAGATCATCGACTCCAAGCGCGAGAACAACCAGACGGTGCATATCGTGAAGCAGTTGCCGAAGGATCCTACGGCCCAGTTTATGGCCTGTGTGGATACCGACAAGCGCGACGCCTCTGCCGCTAACCATACCGCTACCCACCTGCTCGACTACGCCTTGAAACAGGTGTTGGGCGACCATGTGGAGCAGAAGGGCTCGTTTGTCAGTGCCGACACCCTGCGCTTCGACTTCTCGCACTTCGAGAAGGTCAGTGATGAGCAGATCCGTGAGGTGGAGCGCATGGTGAACGAGATGATCCGTCAGGATATCCCCCTCGACGAGCACCGTGACGTACCCTTCGATGAGGCCAAGAAACTCGGTGCCATCGCCCTCTTCGGCGAGAAGTACGGTGACAAGGTGCGTGTGGTGCGTTTCGGTCCGTCGTGCGAGTTCTGCGGTGGTATCCATGCCAAGGCTACGGGTAAGATCGGCTTCTTCAAGATCATCAGCGAGAGCAGTGTGGCCGCCGGTATCCGCCGTATCGAGGCCAAGACGGGTAAGGAGTGCGAGGAGTTGCTCTACAAGACCGAGGACATACTGAAAGCCGTGAAGGCGTTCTTCAATAATGCGAAGGACCTGCAGGGTGTGATCGCCAAGTATATCGAGGAGCACGACTCTATGAAGAAGGACATCGAACAGTTCCAGGCCCAGCGCGTACAGGCTCTGGCACAGGAACTGACGACGAAGGCCCGTACCGTCAACGGTGTGACAGTCATCACGGGTAAGTTCGACATGATGCCCAATGCCGCCAAGGACCTCGTGTTCAAGGTGCGCGAACTCGTGCCCGAGAACCTGCTCTGTGTGGTGGGCACCGTGTTCGACGGCAAACCCATGCTGAACGTGATGCTGAGCGACGATATGGTGAAGGACCACGGTCTGAATGCTGGTCAGCTCGTGCGCGAGGCCGCCAAACTGATGCTGGGCGGCGGTGGCGGACAGCCCCACTTCGCCAGTGCTGGTGGTAAGAATCCCGACGGCCTCTCGGCTGCTATCGACAAAGTGGTAGAATTGGCAAACCTTTAACTCCAAATGATATGGCACTGAACCTGAACAAGAACCTGAAACTCTACTACTCCATTAAGGAGGTGGCGGAGATGTTTGAACTCAACGAGAGTACGTTACGCTACTGGGAACAGGAATTCCCGTTCCTGAAGCCTAAGACGACTGGTCCTGCCAAGGTGCGCCAGTACCAGGAGAAGGATATTGAGCAGATCAGGCTGATCCATAACCTTGTGAAGGTGCGTGGTTTCAAACTGGCGGCAGCGAGGAAAATCCTGACGCAGAACCGCAAGGGTGCTGATAAGAAAGCGGATGTGCTGGAGTCGCTGATGGGTGTCAGGGCAGAACTCCAGGCACTGAAAAAACAACTTGACTATCTGCAATAAGCATCAGAAAAGCCTCTCGGATTCGGGAGGCTTTTTTAGTTACATAATCTCTGAGATTTCTTTGAGATCAGCGATCTTCCTCAGGTTGGCGATGATCTGTTTGACATCCTCGCGGTCGTGGACGCGCAGGTCGATGCTGCCGTCGAAGATACCGTCTTCGCAGGTGATCTGTATCTTGTGGATATTGACGTTCATCTGTGAGGAGACAATCTGCGTGATCTCGTTGAGGAGACCCACACGGTCGATACCACCCAGACGGATCGTGGCATTGAAGAAGAGCACCTTGTGCATGTCCCACTTCACATCGAGGATGCGGTTGCCAAAACTCGACTTCAGTTTGGCGGCCACTGGACAGGCGCGCTTGTGGATCTCAATCTGGTTCTTGTTGTTGATATAGCCGAGGGCATCGTCACCGGGAATCGGGTGACAGCAGCCCTGGAACTTATACTGGTTGTAGTTATCCTCGGAGAGATAGATGGGTTTCTTGCGGTTGAATTTCTCAGGTACGATGAACAGTTCCTGCTTGGGACTCTCCTCCTTTTTCTTCTTGCTGACAAAGGGTACATATTTGAGCCAGCCAGACTGACTGTCAGAATCTTTGTCTTTCCCATGGAGTTTGTCGATGTCTTTCTCCCCTAAGAGTACGATCTTCTCGCCGATGGCCAGGAAGAACTCGCTACGCTTGCTATAGTCATGGAAGTCGGCCAACTGGTCTGCTAACGAGATACTGGGTTCAAAGCCGTTTTTCTGGAGGAAGGCGTTGAATATCTCTTCTCCCTGACGCTGTACCTCACGGTTGTCACGACGCAGGATGGCCTGGATCTTCGCCTTGGCCTTGGCCGTAGAGACGAAGTTGATCCACGAAGGACTGACGTGCTGTGACTTAGAGGTGAGAATCTCCACCTGGTCGCCGCTCTGTAGTTTATGGGAGAGGGGTACGAGTTTGTGGTTTACCTTCGCACCGATGCAGTGGCTGCCGAGGAAGGTGTGGATGGTAAAGGCGAAGTCAAGGGCGGTACAGCCTGCGGGCATCGTACGGATCTCGCCCTTTGGGGTGAAGACGAAGATCTCGCTGGCGAAGAGGTTCAGTTTGATGGTGTCGAGGAAGTCCATGGCATCGGGCTGAGGATCGTCGAGGATCTCCTTGATAGTACGGAGCCAGTCGTTGAGTTCGTTCTCGTCCTCGGTATATTCCTCCTCCACACCATCCTTGTACTTCCAGTGGGCGGCGAAGCCCTGCTCGGCGATCTCATCCATACGGTCTGAACGGATCTGTACCTCTATCCAGCGACCCTGTTTCGACATCAGCGTCACGTGGAGGGCCTGGTAGCCGTTGGCCTTCGGCTGCGAGAGCCAGTCGCGCAGACGATCCGGGTGCGACTTGTAGATCTTCGAGATGGCTACGTAGATGTTGAAGCACTCGTTGATCTCCTCCTCGCGGACCTTCGGGGTAAAGATGATACGCACAGCCAGGATATCGTAGATCTCCTCGAAGGTGACATGCTTGTTCTGCATCTTGTTCCAGATGGAGTAGGGACTTTTCACGCGTTCCTTGATCTCATACTGGATACCCATCTGCTTCAGAGCATTCTCGATGGGGTTAGTGAACTGTGTGAACAGTTCGTCACGGGAGACACGTGTCGATTCCAGTTTCTTCTCGATAGCCGCGTATTCGTCGGGATGCTCGAACTTGAAACTCAGGTTCTCCAATTCCGACTTGATCTTGTTCAGTCCGAGGCGATTAGCCAGTGGGGCGTAGATATAGAGCGTCTCACCAGCGATCTTGTATTGTTTGTTAGCGGGCTGTGAGTCGAGGGTGCGCATGTTATGCAGACGGTCGCATATCTTGATGAGGATGACGCGTATATCGTCGCTCATTGTCAGCAGCAACTTCTTGAAGTTCTCTGCCTGTGCGGAGGCCTGTTCTCCGAAGATGCCACCACTGATCTTTGTCAGGCCATCGACGATCTGTGCGATCTTCGGGCCGAAGATGTTCTCAATATCCTCAACGGTGTAGTCAGTATCTTCCACCACGTCGTGGAGCAGGGCAGAGCAGATACTCGTGGAACCGAGTCCGATCTCCGAACAGGCGATCTGGGCTACGGCGATGGGGTGCATGATGTAGGGCTCTCCCGACAGACGACGCACGCCTTTGTGGGCCTGACGGGCGAAGTTGAAGGCCTTCGTGATGAGATCAACCTTTTTCCTGTGGCGCGAAGCGATATAGTCGTTCAACAGTTTCTGAAACGCCGCGTTGATTAGTTGGTCGTCAGCCTCTTCTATGGTTTTCTGCTCATCTACATCCATACCATTCCCTCCTTCAATATCGATCTTGCTATTTAATTCTCAGTTTCTTGCCCGCCTGGATATTGGTACCCTTGATGCCATTTAGTTGCTTGAGTTTGGCCACGGTAGTGCCGTTGCGCTTGGCAATCTCAGAGAGTGTCTGTCCTTTCTTGATGGTCACAGAGGTGACAGAGGCAGTACTCCTTGAGCCGCGTGCGCCACGGGCATTCCGTGCGCTTCGAGCGCTGCGACGGCCGCTGCGGTTATAGGCGCTGCGGCGGCTGCGCGAGAAGGTGGGCACATCGTCGTTTACATCCGCCACGGTCCGTTTGGTCAGGAACTCGCTGACACGATAGTTATAGACGGAGTCTTCGTGGTCAATAAAGTTGCCTATGTCGCTGATGGTCATCTTGATAGCCGATGGCTTCGTGAGGCCTGGCACCACGTCATGACGGTATTCCGGGTTTAGGGCACGCAACTGCTCGATGTCGATGCCAAGGGCACCGGCGATCTGTCCCAGATGTACGTTCTTGCTCACGACAACAGTATCTGTCTGCATGGGCAGTCTTGTGTTCATCGGACAGATGTTGTGCTCGCAGTAGTAGGTCATGATATAGTTTGCGGCGATGAATGCCGGTACATAGCCACGGGTCTCAGCAGGCAGGTAGGGATACAGTTGCCAGTAGTCCTTGTCCTCGGCGGTGATGGGGTCGTCTTCCGTGTGCCCTTTGGCAGCGCGATGGCGCTGGATGGCCTTCTTGATATTCTGTGGGCCACAGTTGTAGGCCGCAATCACCAGGTTCCAGTCGCCGAAGATGCGGTAGAGGTCACTCAACAGATGGGCAGCAGCATAGGACGCCTTCACGGGGTCGCGGCGCTCGTCAACCAGTGAGTTGATGGTCAGACCGTATTGTTTGGCGGTGGCAGGCATGAACTGCCAAAGACCTCCGGCACCCACACGGGATACGGCTTTCGGGTTCAGCGCCGACTCGATGATGGGGAGGTATTTCAGTTCCAGCGGAATCTGATAGGCCTCCAAGGCCTCCTCGAAGATGGGTACATAGAAATTGAAGGCGCCTAACATGTAACTGACGGAGTAGCGCAGCCGTCCGGCATAACGATCGATGAAACGCTGTACGATGTCGTTATAAGCCAGTTCCATGACGGAGGGGATGCGCTGCAGGCGTTCGATATAAACCTCTCTGGGGAAGGTGGGGTTCTCGTTCTTCATCTCACAGTCACCCGGAGTGCCCAGATAAGTCTTCGACATATAGAGGTTCAACAGACTGTCGAGGTCGTAGGTCATGGCCTCAGGGAACTCGATGACCTCCTCGTTGCCATCCTTGTCTGTGACGGCAATCTCGTCTTCCACCCTTACATCAGTCGTTTCTTCCTCTTCTTCGCTTTCGACGTCAACGTCGTCGATTTCCACCTGGGCATGCATGGCTCCGGTGAATAGCATCGCGGCGAGGATAAGCATTAATTTTTTCATTCTCTTTTTAGTCTATTTGTTAATTGTTAGTTCTCAGAAGTTCAGGCTGCACTGCAGACCGACAGACGAGTTGTCCAGCATATTCCCGGAGGAATGGTTGTTGATGATCGTCGGCTCCACCTTCAGGCTCTGGTCCTTGGAGATGGCGAACACCGAGAGCTCTGCATCGACATAGGCGTCGATTACCGAGAGCGCATAGACACCGATTAGACAAAAGAAACTCAGATCGCGCCAGCGGCGGTATTTATCCTTGCGTTTCTTGAAGATGTCCTTGTATCGATCGGCATTGGCTGGCGTGATCTGCATGCCGAGGTGCAGGAATTGGTTGTAACTCTGCGTATTAGGGTCATCGTCCATCAGGTCCAGATAAGCCTGGGAGTAGTCCATATACATGGAATTGTTCCAGCTCATGGCATAGATACAGCCCATGAATCCACCATAGACCAGGGGCAGTTTCCAGTACTTGCGGTTGTAGATCTGTCCGCCGCCGGGGATGACCAGTGCCAGCCATAGGGCGCGCTTGGGATCAGGCATCCACGTGGACCAGTCCTTGGTGAGTTTCAGCTCTTTTGTCGCGTTGTTGATGAGAACCGACGCACTGTCTTCCTGGAACTTGGATATATTCTGATCGACCACTTTCATCAGACTGTCAGCAGTCAGTGTAAAGGTACTGTCAACGGTCAGCGTGAATGTGCTGTCAACGACAATCTCTGTTTGAGCTACACTCTGGTTGATGCCTGCCAAGAACAGAAGACTGACAATCAGAAGTGTCCGTACCCATGTGAATCTATCGTGTCTCAACGCTTAGCCTTTCAACTTGTCAATGACGTTCATGACCCATTCCAACTCTTCTTCGTTGGCGAAGGGGATGCTGATCTTGCCTTTTCCCTGCGGGGAGCAGGTCATTTGTACCTTTACCTTGAAGAGGTCAGACAGACGGTCTCTCAGGATAGAATACTCCAGTGGCAGTTGTGAGGTAGGAGCCACCGTTCTCTTGACGGTTTGCAGGTTCTCACCGTTCTTGAGCATCTGCACCATTTCCTCCACCTTTCGTACGGAATAGCCGTTGCGCTGTACCTCCTTGAAGAGTTTCAGCTGCGCAGAGGGACTGTCGAGTGATAACAGGGCACGGGCATGACCCATGTCCATCTCCTTGTTCTTCAGGGCCATCTGTATCTGAGCCGGCAGTTTCAGCAGACGGAGGTAGTTCGTTATCGAGGTGCGGCTCTTGCCGACACGTTCTGAAATCCGCTCCTGCGTCATACCCGTCGATTCCGACAGGTGCTGGTAGGCAAGGGCGATTTCTATGGCATTCAGATCCTCACGCTGGATATTCTCTACGAGCGCCATCTCCATGATGTTGTCGTCTTCGGCAGTCCTGATGTAGGCTGGGATCGACTTGAGACCCGCCATCTGAGAAGCTCTCCAACGGCGTTCACCAGCGATGATCTGGTATTTTCCGTCAGTGGTCTGTCGTAGGGTGATGGGGGTGATAATACCAATCTCGCGGATGCTGGCGGCAAGTTCCTTGAGGGCTCCCTCGTCAAACTCCCGTCTCGGCTGATTCGGATTAGATTCTATCAGACTGATGGCAATCTCACTCAGATTGGACGTGCCTTGTGTTTGGATATCGCCAGTATCGATCAGCGCATCCAGTCCCCTTCCCTTTCCGGTTCCTATGTTGTCCAGGCCTCTGCCCAGGACATTACGGTCATATTTCTTTTTTACTGCCATGTTTAGTTAAGCTTAAGATTCTTGTGAATGATTTCCTTGGCGAGTGCCAGATGATTCTTGCTACCTGTCGAGTCTGCGTCGTAAAGAATAACGGGCAGACCGTGACTGGGAGCCTCGGAAAGTTTGACGTTACGCTGGATAACGGTCTTGAACACCAACTCCTGGAAGTGGCGCTTCACCTCGTCATAGATCTGATTTGCCAGGCGCAGACGACTGTCGAACATGGTCAGCAGGAATCCTTCGATCTCCAGGTGAGAGTTCAGTTTGTTCTTGATGATCTTGATCGTATTGAGCAACTTGCTGATACCCTCGAGGGCGAAGTATTCGCACTGTACGGGGATGATCACGGAATCGGCAGCCGTCAGGGCATTGACGGTGATAAGGCCCAGCGACGGGGAACAGTCGATGAGGATATAGTCGTACTCTTCGCGAATCGGGTCCAACAGTTTCTTGATGATCTTCTCGCGGTCGTTTAGGTTCAGCATCTCTATCTCCGCACCTACCAGGTCAATGTGGCTGGGGATGATGTCCAAGCCTTCAATGTCGGTCGTATAGACGGCTTCATGAACATCCGTCCCGTTGATAATGCATTCGTATAGTGAACACTCTACTTCTGTGATATCGACACCCAGACCGCTGGAGGCATTAGCCTGAGGGTCGGCATCCACCACTAATACTGTTTTTTCTAACGTGGCGAGTGAGGCGGCCAGGTTGATCGTCGTCGTCGTTTTTCCTACACCGCCTTTTTGGTTTGCTAAAGCAATAATCTTACCCATTTGAATCTAATTATTCTTAATAAAAATGAGAAATTTGTGCGCAAAGTTACATATTTTCGATGAGAAATCCGTTCATTTAAACCTTTTTTCGTACTTTTGCAGTCAAAACAATCATATTTTATGGAAATTAAACGACCATTACTACTCATTTCAAATGACGACGGCTATCAGGCTAAGGGTATCAACTGCCTTGTGGAGATGCTGGCAGACTATGGCGATATCATTGTCTGTGCGCCGGAATCAGCATGTAGTGGCATGGCCTGCGCCTTTTCCGCCACCACACCACTGCGGCTCCGCCTGCGGGAGAAACGGGATGGGGTGGAGATTTGGTCGTGTAACGGTACGCCTGTTGATTGTGTGAAGATAGCCCTGGCAGAAATCGTCCCCAGAAAACCTGACATGGTGATAGGCGGCATTAATCACGGGGACAATGCTTCGGTGAATGTGCATTATAGTGGTACGATGGGGGTGACACTGGAAGGCTGTATGAAATATATCCCTTCTGTGGCCTTCTCTCTTTGTGATCATCAGGAGGATGCAGAGTTCGAGCCCTTACGCCCGTTGATTCGGAAGATTTCATCACAAATATTGACAGAGGGGTTGCCTCAAGGCGTCTGCCTGAATGTGAATTTTCCACAGGTTGCTGAGTTCAAAGGTGTGCGCGTCTGTAGGATGGCGAAGGGCACGTGGGATAATGAAGTAACGCAATGTCATCATCCCCGCGGGTATGATTACTGGTGGATGGTAGGGACCTATACCAACGATGAGCCCGATGCCGAAGATACCGACAACTGGGCCTTGACACACGGTTATGTGGCCATTACGCCGACACAGGTTGACGTAACAGCTTATTCGGCCTTGGAAGAAATCAGATCCTGGAATATATGAAGTATTATCTGATAGCAGGTGAAGCCTCAGGCGATCTTCATGCATCACGGCTGATGCGTTCACTGAAAGAAGTTGACAAAGAAGCAGTATTTCGTTTCTTTGGTGGCGACCAGATGACAGCAGAGGGAGGCACCCTCGTAAAACATTATCGGGAATTGGCCTTTATGGGTTTTGTTCCTGTATTGCTGCATTTGCCAACGATTCTCAAGAATATGAAGATGTGCAAACAGGACATTGTCACGTGGCAACCTGATTGTGTGATTCTCGTGGACTACCCGGGCTTTAACTTGAGTATTGCAAAATATGTAAAATCGCGGACAGAGATACCTGTCTATTATTATATCTCGCCGAAGATCTGGGCATGGAAGGAGTATCGCATCATGAACATCAAGCGTGACGTGGATGAACTCTTCTCTATCCTTCCGTTTGAGGTGGATTTCTTCGAAAAGAAACACCACTATCCCATCCATTATGTGGGTAATCCGACGGCTGATGAGGTACGAGAATACCTTTCTTCTTCCCCGCGCAAGGAAGATGAACAGATAATAGCACTGCTTGCGGGTAGTAGGAAACAAGAAATCAAGGATAATCTGCCTGCGATGATCGAGGCTGTGAAACCGATGATGCAGAATTATAGGGTTGTACTCGCGGGTGCGCCTGGCATCGAACCAGATTATTATACTCAGTTTATTGAAGGAACAGGTGTGGAGATCGTCTATAACCAGACTTATCCGCTTCTGGCGAAAGCCCATGCTGCCCTTGTGACCAGTGGTACGGCTACACTGGAAACGGCTCTCTTCAATGTGCCACAGGTGGTGTGCTATGAGACGCCAATTCCCAAGATCGTTGCCTTTTTCCGGAAACATATTATCCATGTGAAATATATCTCACTCGTGAACCTCATTGCCGACGCAGAGGTTGTAACAGAACTCGTGGCCGACACCTTCTCCGTGGAGAATATCCGTCGGGAACTGGAGACAATCCTCCGTGGTCCTGCTCGTGAGAAGATGCTTCAGGGCTACACCGAGGTGCGCCATAGGTTGGGGGAAGAGAAGGCTCCTGACAATGCTGCGGGAATCATATTTAAACTCATCAATAATAAATAAACAATATCATTATGAAAAGATTTCTTTCTATTGCACTGTTAGCGGTAGCAGCTCTTTCCGCACAGGCACAGAACATTCAGTTGCACTATGACTTCGGACGTAACATCTATCCTGACGAGGAAGACGGTCGCCAGAAAGTAACCGTCACTGTTGAGCAGTTCAAGGCCGACAAGTGGGGCTCCTGGTACTATTTCGTTGATCTCGACCTGAGCCGTAAGTTCTTCAAAGGGGCCTACACGGAGATCTCGCGTGAGTTTAACCTCGGCAAACAGGGACTTGCCGCTCATGTGGAGTATGACGGTGGTATGAACCTCGGTGGCAGTTTCCAACAAGCGGCACTCATTGGTCCTGCCTTCAACGGCCACAATGCTGACTTCTCGAAGACCTGGTCAGTGCAGGTGCTTTACAAGCGTTTTTTCAGGAGTTATGAATATACCTCAGCCTATCACAGTGTTCAGTTGACAGGTGTATGGGGTTTGAATTTCGGAAAGTCGTTTACATTCTCAGGATTTATCGATTTCTGGCGCGGTGAGAAGGCCGATGGTCATGGACAACTCGTCATCTTAAGTGAGCCGCAGTTCTGGTATAATGTCACGCCGAACATCAGCTTAGGCTCTGAAATTGAGATTAGCAATAACTTTATTTATAACACTTACAACGACAAGTCGTTCTTTGTGAATCCGACGCTGGCTCTGAAGTGGAACTTCTAAGTCTGTGGCAACAGAAAATAAAGAGGCTGAGCAATAGGTTCAGCCTCTTTTTGATTCGAGTTTCAGACCGTTGTCGATGACTATCTGCCGCATGTTCTTCAACAGGTCACTGGCAAAGATGAAGTCTGTGAGTTTCTGGTTGTCGGAGCCCATGATCTGACTACTTTCACCCTGCCAAGCCTTCTCTCCTTCGTAAATGAAGATGATATTCTCACCGATACCCATCACGGAGTTCATGTCATGGGTGTTGATGATAGTGGTCATATTGAACTCCTTGGTGATGCTCTGTAGCAGACCGTCGATCACAAGTGAGGTCTTGGGATCCAGTCCGGAGTTGGGTTCGTCACAGAACAAGTATTTGGGGTTGAGTGCAATGGCACGGGCAATGGCTACACGTTTCTGCATACCACCGGAGATCTCGCCTGGGAACTTCTCGTCAGCCCCCTTCAGGTTCACACGGTCCAGACACTCCTGAGCCCTATGGATGCGCTCGCGGAGGTTCATCGATGAGAACATATCCAATGGAAACATGACATTCTCCAGTACCGTCATCGAGTCGAAGAGAGCCGCACTTTGGAAAATCATGCCCATCTCACGGCGCATCATCACCTTTTCGTTTTTCGACATACCGACAAAGTCGCGGCCGTCGTAGAGTACTTGCCCGCTGGTGGGATCCAACAAACCTACGAGGTTCTTCATCAGTACTGTCTTGCCTGAGCCGCTCTGACCGATAATCAAGTTGGTCTTTCCGTCCTCAAAGGTCGTGCTGATATCTTTCAGTACGTCTTTATCTTCAAAGCTCTTGTATAAATTCTTGACTTCAATCATGACAATAGCTGTGTTAGGAAGACATCACTGAACAGGATGAGGGCACTCGAAGACACGACGGCATCGGTACTGGCCTTGCCGACGTTGACGGAGCCACCTTCTACTGTATAGCCGAAGAAGGCTGGCACGCTGGAGATGATAAAGGCGAAGAAGAGGCTCTTGATAATACTCATCCACACGAACCAGGCTCTGAAATCGTGCTGCAGACCTATTGTCAGATCGTCGGGGGGGAGCACATGGCCGATGTAAGCTGTTCCGTAGGCACCAACGATACCCATTGCAGAGGAGAAGATCACCAAGAAGGGCATGATGGTGATCATACCCGCAATCTTTGGCAGTATGAGGTAACTGGCGGAATTAACACCCATGATCTCCAGAGCATCAATCTGCTGTGTCACCCGCATCGTTCCAATCTCAGAGGCAATATTCGAACCTACTTTTCCCGCTAAGATCAGGCACATGATTGAACTGGAGAACTCCAGCAGCATGATCTCACGAGTAGTGTAGCCACTGACCCAACGGGGCATCCACGGACTTTGGATGTTTAATTTCATCTGGATGCAAATTACCGCACCGATGAAGAAAGAGATCAACAAGACAATGCCAATGGAGTTCACACCAAGTTGAGCCATTTCCTTCACATATTGTTTAAGGAACATCCTCATCCGCTCAGGCCGTGAGAATGTACGACCCATCAGCATCATATATTGACCGAAGGTGGTCAGCCATTTTAGTATCAACATTCTTGTTTATACGTAATTTGGTTGCAAAATTACAAAATCTTTTCTAATATTTGCATATTATCGAATGAGTTTTCAAATTATTTTGTATCTTTGCCACCCAAATGACGAAATCTTACGATGAGCGAAAAGATCAATGAAAACGAGGTGATGGAACAGCAGCCGCTTCAGGAAGATGAGCAGAAACTGGTGCTCCGTACGGAAGGATTGGTAAAACGCTACGGCAAACGAACCGTGGTGAACGATGTGAGTTTCAATGTAAAACAGGGTGAGATTGTCGGATTATTAGGGCCGAATGGTGCCGGCAAGACGACATCTTTCTATATGACAACGGGACTGATCGTTCCTAATGGCGGACATATTTGGTTGGGAAATGAAGAAGTAACTAAATATCCGGTTTATAAACGTGCCCGTGCTGGTATTGGATATCTGGCACAAGAGGCGAGCGTGTTCCGCAAGATGAGTGTAGAAGATAATATTCTTTCCGTCTTGGAAATGACAGGGAAACCGCGTGATTATCAGTTAGAGAAGTTGGAAAGTCTGATTGCAGAGTTTCGTCTTGGTAAGGTACGTAAAAACAAGGGTGACCAACTCTCCGGTGGTGAGCGCCGCCGTACGGAGATTGCCCGTTGTCTGGCCATCGAACCAAAGTTTATTATGCTTGACGAACCCTTTGCGGGTGTCGATCCTATCGCCGTGGAAGATATTCAGCAGATCGTCTATCATTTGAAGTATCGTAACATCGGAATCCTGATTACTGACCATAATGTTGATGAGACGTTGGCCATTACTGATCGTGCCTACCTGTTGTTCGAGGGACGGATTCTTTTCCAGGGAACTCCTGAAGAATTGGCTGCCAATAAGATCGTGAGGGAGAAATATCTTACGGAATCCTTCGAACTTCGTAAAAAAGATTTCCAACAGTTGGATGCTGAACGTAAGGCTAAAGAGCCCGAAAAAGCATAGGTTTGTTGTTTTTGCAAGAAACCTCATTGGGGAATGTTAATTTATGAAAATCGTTAGGTGCTTTCGGTTTTTATGTGTACTTTTGCACCCCAAAATTTGATATTATATATTTAATAAGGTATAAAAGACGATGAAAATTACATTTGATTGTCCTGATAAGATCAATGGTCTGCTGACGATGACCGTTGAACCCGCAGACTATCAGGAGAAGGTCGAGAAGACCTTGAAGGACTACCGTAAAAAGGCCCAGGTGCCTGGCTTCCGTCCAGGGATGGTGCCTATGGGAATGATTAAGAAACAGTATGGTACTGCCGTGAAAGTTGATGAGGTCAACAAACTCATGGGCGAGAAACTGTATGAATACATTCACGAGAATAAGATTCAGATGCTGGGTGAGCCTCTTCCCAATCAGGAGAAGCAAGTGCCGCAGGACTTTGAGAAGGATGGTGAGTTGACCTTTGTGTTTGACATCGCCGTGGCTCCAGAGTTCAAGGCAGAACTGAGTGCGAAGGATAAGATTACTTACTATACCATCAAGGCCGATGACAAACTCATCGATGATCAGGTTCAGATGTATGCTTCTCAGGCTGGTGAGTTCGTGAAGGCTGATGTGTTCAGCGGCAACGACACCATTACTGGTGATATGCGTGAGCTCGACAAGAAGGGTAATACGAAGGAAGGTGGTCTTACGACGGAGGGTGCCATGGTGATGCCTGCCTATATCAAGGCTGATGACCAGAAAAAGCTTTTCGATGGTGCAAAGCCCGGTGATATTATTACCTTCAACCCGAAGAAGGCTTATCCCGACAATGATGCAGAGGTGGCTGCCCTGCTAAAGGTGCAGAAGGATGACGTGAAAGATCTGACCTCAGATTTCAGCTACCAGATCACTGAGATTCGTCACTTCGAGCCTGCTGCTGTTGATCAGAAATTGTTCGACCGTGTGTTTGGTGAGGGTACGGTGAAGGACGAGAAGGTTTTCCGTGAGAAGATCGCCGAGACCATCGCTCCCCAGTTGCAGCAGAACAGTGACTATAAGTTCCTGCTCGACGTACGCACTTATCTGGAGAAGAAGGTTGGTGACCTGCAGTTCCCCGAGGCTCTGCTGAAGCGTGTCATGCTGCAGAACAACCAGGATAAGGGTGCTGACTATGTGGAGAAGAATTTCGAGGGTAGTATTAAGGAACTGAAGTGGCACCTCATCAAGGAGCAGATCGTAGCCGCCAATGATATCAAGGTGGAGGATGCAGACCTGAAGGCTGTTGCCAAGGAGGCTATCCGCGCCCAGTTTGCCCAGTATGGTATGAGCAACGTGCCCGACGACGTGCTGGAGAACTACGCCGCTGAGCAGTTGAAGAAGCGTGAGAATGTTGAGAACTTCGTGGATCGTGCCATTGACATGAAACTGACGGAAACACTCAAAAACGTGGTAAAACTGACTCAAAAAGAAGTCACTTTGGCGGACTTCAATAAGCTCATGCAAGAAAAATAAGGATTTTTAGGAAAAAATAACCCCTATTTTTGAGAGGTTATCGACTTTTTTGATTATCTTTGTGTCCCAATCACAAGATAAAAAGGTCGATGACCTCTTTTCTTGTCTAATAATAAAAAGGTAGAAAGATATGAAGAATGACTTTAGAAAATATGCTACTCAGCATTTAGGTATGGATGGTCTGACGCTTGATGATGTCATGAAGGCTCAGGCGCAGTATTTGAATCCGTATATTCTCGAAGAGCGTCAGTTGAACGTGACCCAGATGGATGTCTTTTCACGACTGATGATGGATCGCATCATCTTCCTCGGTACGCAGATCGACGATTATACGGCCAATACGTTACAGGCCCAGTTGCTGTATCTTGATTCGGTGGATAGTGGCAAAGATATCTCTATCTATATTAATTCTCCTGGTGGCAGCGTGACCGCCGGACTTGGTATTTACGATACGATGCAGTTCATCTCCAGCGATGTGGCAACTATTTGTACGGGTATGGCAGCCTCGATGGGTGCTGTGCTGCTCGTGGCTGGTACGGAGGGTAAGCGCTCCGCCTTGCCCCATAGTCGCGTGATGATCCACCAGCCACTTGGTGGTGTTCAGGGACAGGCATCTGATATTGAGATTGAGGCCAAGGAAATTCTGAAGTTCAAGAAGGAACTATATACTATTATTTCTGACCACTCTCATACCCCGTACGAAAAAGTGTATGCCGACTCTGATCGTAACTACTGGATGACGGCTGAGGAGGCGAAGGAATATGGTATGATTGATGAAGTGCTGACCCGGAAGAAGTAGGAACGGATGAAGAAAGAATGCTGTTTCTGCGGAAGGAGTGAACGTGAGGTGCGACTGTTGATAACGGGCATCAACGGCTATATCTGTGAGGATTGTGCCGAGCAGGCCTATAGGATCGTACAGGAGAACCTGACGGACGGGAAGAAACCTGCTGCCAGTGGGAAATATCAGCAGAAGAAAGTTCCCAAACCTAAGGAAATCAAGGAGTTCCTCGATCAGTACGTGATCGGGCAAGATGAGGCAAAGCGTTATCTCTCCGTGGCCGTCTATAATCACTATAAGCGTCTGCAGCAGGCTGTCAGTGATGACGGGGTGGAGATTGAAAAAAGTAATATCATTATGGTGGGCTCCACGGGAACGGGTAAGACGCTCTTGGCCCGTACCATTGCCAGACTCTTAGACGTGCCGTTTGCCATCGTTGATGCGACGGTGTTTACCGAGGCGGGTTATGTGGGCGAAGATGTGGAGAGTATCCTTACCCGTCTGTTGCAGGTTGCCGACTACAATGTGGAGGCCGCACAGCGTGGTATCGTCTTTATTGACGAGATTGACAAGATTGCCCGTAAGAGTGATAATCCCTCCATCACCCGCGACGTGAGCGGTGAAGGTGTGCAACAGGGACTACTGAAACTTCTGGAGGGTACGACGGTGAATGTGCCGCCCAAGGGAGGACGCAAGCATCCTGATCAGGATTATATCCATGTAGATACAAGGAATATCCTGTTTATCTGTGGTGGCGCGTTCGACGGTATAGAACGAAAGATTGCCCAGCGTCTGAATACCCATGTGGTGGGATATAATTCTGTGCAGAACGTCAGGAAAATTGATCAGAAAGACCTGATGAAATATGTGCAGCCACAGGACCTGAAGTCGTTCGGTCTGATTCCTGAGATTATCGGACGTATGCCAGTACTCACTTATCTGAACCCACTCGACAGAAAGGCCTTGGAACGTATCTTGACAGAACCGAAGAACTCAATCGTCAGGCAGTATCAGAAACTGTTCGAGATGGATGGCGTGGAATTGACCTTTACCAAGGAGGCGCTTGACGCCATGGTTGATAAAGCAGTAGAATTCAAACTGGGAGCCCGTGGACTACGTTCTATCGTGGAGAATGTGATGATGGATTCCATGTTTGATCTGCCATCTCGGAAAGTTAAGAAATTTGAAGTGACTGGCGACTACGTGCGTGAGCAGATGGAGAAATCCTATTTACAACAATACGAAGCCTAATAACTAAAATATATGAGCGAAAAGATCAATTTGACCGAAGCCCTTAAGAAATACTTTGGATTTGACAAATTCAAAGGCGATCAGGAACGGATTATCCGCAATTTGCTGGATGGTAACGACACCTTTGTGTTGATGCCGACTGGTGGTGGCAAGTCCTTGTGCTATCAGTTGCCATCGTTGTTGATGGAGGGGACGGCCATCGTTATTTCCCCATTGATTGCTTTGATGAAGAACCAGGTGGATGTTATCTCCAACCTCAGTGAGCAAGAGGGAACGGCCCACTATCTCAATTCGTCGTTGAACAAGGCGGCCATTGATCAGGTGAAGGCCGATATTTTGGCAGGTCATACGAAACTTTTGTATGTTGCTCCGGAATCGCTGACGAAGGAGGATAACGTAGAGTTCCTGAAGTCTGTCAAGATTTCTTTCTATGCTATTGACGAAGCACATTGTATTTCTGAATGGGGACACGATTTTCGCCCAGAATATCGTCGAATACGTCCGATCATTAATGAAATAGGACAGGCACCAGTGATTGCCCTGACTGCTACTGCAACGGATAAGGTACGCAGTGATATCAAGAAGAACCTGGGTATTGTGGACGCCGTGGAGTTCAAGAGTTCATTCAACCGTCCCAACCTCTATTATGAGGTGCGTCCCAAAACGAAGGATGTGGATAAGGATATCATCAAGTTCATCAAACAGCATCCTGGAAAGAGCGGCATTATCTATTGTCTGTCGAGAAAGAAGGTGGAAGAACTGGCTGCTATCCTGCAGGCTAACGATATCAAGGCTTCTGCCTATCACGCAGGACTGGATTCCGCGACGAGGACGCAAACTCAGGATGATTTCCTAATGGAGAACATTGATGTCATTGTGGCGACTATCGCTTTCGGCATGGGAATTGACAAACCCGACGTGCGTTTCGTCATCCATTATGATATCCCCAAGTCGTTGGAAGGCTATTATCAGGAGACTGGCCGTGCTGGGCGTGACGGCGGCGAGGGGCTGTGTATCGCTTTCTACTCCAATAAGGACCTTCAGAAACTGGATAAGTTTATGGAGGGCAAACCCGTGGCAGAACAGGATATCGGACGCCAGTTGCTGGTAGAGACGGCTGCCTATGCAGAAACCAGTGTCTGCCGTCGTAAAATGTTGCTCCATTATTTCGGTGAGGTGTATCCTAAGGATAATTGTGGCAACTGTGACAACTGCCTGCATCCCAAGACAAAGATTGAAGCCAGTGAGCAGTTGGCGATTGTTCTTAATTCTATCCTCGCCATTAAGGAGAATTTCCGTTCCGATTATGTGATAGATTTTATTACGGGAAAGGAAACGGATGAGATTATGGCCCATCATCATGATGAGCAGGACATGTTCGGTGCTGGTGCCGATGAAGATGACAAGATATGGAATCCTGTAATCCGTCAGGCCCTTATTGCTGGATACCTGAAAAAAGAGGTAGAGAATTATGGCCTGCTGAAAGTGACATCCGCAGGTAAGAAATTCTTGAAGTCACCCCAGTCATTCATGATTGTGAAAGATGCGGAATTCTCTGAGGAGGACGAAGCTATAGAGCATGAAGGCGGCATCAGTGCCCTTGATCCTACGTTGAGTGGGATGCTTAGGGACTTGCGAAAGAAAGTGTCGAAACGGATGGAACGTCCACCATACGTTATTTTCCAGGATGTATCTTTGGAACAGATGGCTACAGACTATCCTGTCACACTGGAGGAACTGAAGAATATTCAGGGTGTTGGCGAGGGTAAGGTGAAACAACCGTACGCCAAGGAGTTCGTGGATCTGATCAAGAAATACTGTGATGAGAACGGTATTGAGCGTCAGGCTGATATGCGTGTCCGTACTGTGGCCAAGAAGTCGATGCTGAAGGTGAAGATTATCCAGAGTATCGACCGTCAGGTGGCTCTTGACGATATCGCTACAGCACAAGGCATTGACTTTGATGAACTGTTGGACGAGGTGGAGGCCATCGTGTATAGTGGTACTAGATTGAATATCGACTATTTCCTGGACGAGGTGATGGATGAAGATCATGTCGATGAGATTTATGACTATTTTTGTGAGTCGGATACCGACAGATTAAGTGTCGCACAGAAAGAACTTGGAGATGAGTACTCCGAAGATGAAATCCGTCTGGTGCGTATTAAGTTCTTGTCGGAAATGGCCAACTAAGATTTATTGAACATTGATCATTGAACATTGGGGATTGAACATGAAAAATGAAGATTGAACGTTAAAAAATAACAAGGCTCTGTAAAATCTTCAATCTTCAATGTTCAATCTTCAATCTTTTTTGTACCTTTGCACGCAATATTTAAAGAAAGGTATATTTATGGCTTCATTTATTGCAGACAAAATCGTGATGGACGGCCTTACTTTTGATGACGTCCTTTTAATTCCTGCTTATTCCGAGGTGCTTCCCAAGACAGTTGAGTTAAAGACATTATTCTCAAGGAATATCCAACTTAACGTCCCGTTTGTAACAGCTGCCATGGACACAGTTACTGAGTCGCAGATGGCTATTGCTATTGCCCGTGAAGGTGGTATTGGTGTAATCCATAAGAATATGTCCATAGAGGACCAGGCTCGTCAGGTGGCTATCGTGAAACGCGCAGAGAATGGTATGATCTATGACCCTGTGACGATTCCGTTGGGTTCGACAGTGGCTCAGGCTCTTGATATTATGTCGGAATATCATATTGGTGGTATTCCCGTCGTTGACGAAGAGAAACACCTTGTGGGTATTGTCACTAACCGTGACCTCCGTTTCGAGCGCCGTCTGGATCGTCCCGTAGAGGAGATTATGTCGAAGGACAACCTCGTGACGACACATCAGCAGACGGATCTGACGGCAGCCGCCGAGATCCTGCAAAGGAATAAGATTGAGAAACTGCCTGTCGTGGATAAGGATAATCGTCTGATAGGTTTGATCACTTATAAGGATATCACCAAGGCCAAGGATAAGCCGATGGCCTGCAAGGATGAGAAAGGCCGTCTCCGTGTGGCCGCTGGTGTCGGTGTGACTAACGATACGCTTGACCGTATGCAGGCATTGGTGGATGCTGGGGCTGATGCCATTGTCATTGACACGGCTCATGGTCATTCGAAGTCCGTGATAGAGAAACTGGTGGAGGCCAAGAAATCGTTCCCCAATATCGATATCGTTGTAGGTAACGTGGCAACAGGCGAGGCAGCAAGAATGCTCGTGGAGAACGGTGCCGATGCCGTAAAGGTGGGTATTGGTCCTGGCTCTATCTGCACAACCCGTGTGGTGGCTGGTGTGGGCGTTCCCCAGTTGAGTGCCGTCTATGATGTCTTTAGTGCCCTGAAGGGAACGGGTGTTCCCCTGATTGCCGATGGTGGCCTGCGCTATTCTGGAGATATTGTGAAGGCTCTCGCTGCCGGTGGCAGTTGTGTGATGATTGGTTCGCTCGTGGCTGGTACTGAAGAGAGTCCTGGTGACACGATTATCTATAACGGACGTAAGTTCAAGAGTTATCGTGGTATGGGTTCTTTGGAAGCAATGGAACAGAAGCATGGCTCTAAAGACCGCTATTTCCAGGGTGATACCCAGGAGGTGAAGAAACTTGTGCCAGAAGGTATAGCAGGACGCGTGCCTTACAAAGGAACGGTTCAGGAGGTGATCTATCAGATGGTCGGTGGTCTGCGCTCAGGTATGGGTTATTGTGGTGCTGCAACGATAGAAAAACTCCATGATGCCAAGTTTACTCGTATTACTAATGCTGGCGTCAACGAGAGTCATCCACACGATATCACCATCACCAGTGAAGCTCCAAACTATTCGAGACCGAATGATTAATATTGAAGTTGGAACAATGAAGATGAAGAAGTCATTTGTGCTTGCCACGATGTTCTTGTCGGCACTGATGGTGAAAGCCCAGAGTGATCCTGTGGTGATGACTGTCAACGGTGTATCTGTACCTCGCTCAGAATTTGAATATTCCTATAATAAGAATAATAGTGATGGTGTGGTCGATAAGAAGACAGTTGCGGAGTATGCAGAACTGTATGCTAACTATAAAATGAAAGTGCAGGAAGCACTGGATGAACGGTTGGATACGCTATCTTCCTTTAAAAATGAGTTCGCACTCTATCGGGATCAGCAGGTGCTGTCCACATTAGTGACGGATGCGGACATGTTGGTAGAAGCCAAAAAAGCATACAATCGTGCTAAAGAGACTATTGGACCTCGTGGACTGATTCAACCTGCTCATATCTTTTTCCGCCTCTCTACAAAGGCTACGCCCCAAGAGCAGGAGCGTGTCAAACAGCGGGCCGACTCCGTGTATAACGTCCTTAGGAATGGGGCCGACTTTGCAGAACTGGCAAAGAAGGTCTCTGAGAATCCGCGTACAGCAGAGCGTGGTGGTCTGATGGGGTGGATGCAACCTAATCAGGCCTATCCTGAGTTTGAGGATGTTGCTTACTCGTTGCAACCAGGTGAATACAGCCGTCCGTTCCTGACTCCAGATGGCTATCATATTGTACTGATGAAAGCAAGAAAACAGTTGGAACCATTTGATGAACTGAAAGACCAGATCGTACGCTCTTTTGAGCAGCAAGGAATACGTGAAGCCATCGCCCAGCAGAAACTGAGAAACCAGCTGTCTGATGATAACTCCTTGACGATGGATCAGATAATGGAAAAACGTGCCGATTCTTTGGCTGCTGTTGATCCTGAGATGAAATATTTGATTCAGGAGTACCATGATGGTCTGTTGCTTTATGAGATAAGCAATCGTAAGGTCTGGGATCGTGCTGCAAAAGATGAGGCTGGACAACGGGCATGGTTTGATGCTCATAAGAAAGACTACGCCTGGTCGGAACCTCATTATAAGGGTATTGCCTATCATGTGAAAGATAAGGCTGATGTGAAAGCCGTCAAGAATTGTGTGAAACGTCTGCCCTTTGACCAGTGGAAGGAAGCTCTGCGATCGACCTTTAATCCTGATTCCGTTATCCGGATTCGAGTGGAGATAGGTATCTTCAAACAGGGCGATAATCCCACGATTGATCGTATGGTGTTCAAGACTAACCCCACAAATACGGATAACGGGGTTAATAATGACTATCCTATTGATGCAGTCTATGGTAAGAAGTTGAAGAAGTCCCCAGAGGATTATATGGATGTTCGTGCCCAAGTGATTGCTGACTATCAGGAAATGTTAGAGCAGGAGTGGATAGCCTCTCTTCGTCGTCGTTATACTGTGAAGATAAATGAAGATGTATTGAAAACTGTCAACCAACATTAATGAGAATTCTACAGAAAATAATCCCTATAGTCGTTTTCGCAGTTCCCCTTATGGGAGTAGCTGCTTCGAGTTATTCTAATCACACAGGTCTTGCTGGAATTACTAATATTACCAGTCCAGACTCAGACTCCATATCCATTGGAACTGTTATTGACGAGGTGATCTGGGTGGTTGGTGATGAGGCTATCTTGAAATCTGATGTCGAGGTGATGCGTATGCAGGCAGCGATGGAAGGTGTGAAATGGAGTGGTGATCCGGATTGTACGATCCCAGAGCAGATTGCTGTCCAGAAGTTGTTTAAACATCAGGCTATTATCGACAGTATTGAGGTGACGGATGCAGACGTGGCTCAGGAGGTGGAACAACAGATCAACTACTGGCTGGAGATGGTTGACGGTTCCCGTGAGCGACTGGAGGAATATAAGCACCAGAGTCTGTCGCAGATTCGTAATGACCTGCGCGAGGAGATGAAAGACCGTCAGATGGTACAGCAGATGAAACGGAAACTGGTGGCAGACATCTCTGTCACACCAGCGGAGGTTCGCCGATATTTCAAGGACATGCCCCAGGATAGTATCCCATACGTTCCTACAGAGGTAGAGGTGCAGATTATCCAGCAGACTCCGCTTATTTCGTCTGAAGAACTTAACCGCGTGAAAGATGAACTGCGTAATTATACGGATCGTGTGAACAAGGGTGATGCATCTTTCCAGACTTTGGCTCGCCTTTATTCTGAGGATCCTGGTACTGCTCGTCGTGGTGGTGAACTGGGACTGACGGGGCGTGGAACCCTTGATCCGGCTTTCGCCACAGTGGCTTTTAACCTGACGGATCCCAAGAAGGTGTCGAAGATCGTGGAGTCGGAGTTCGGTTTTCATATCATCCAGTTGATAGAGAAGCGTGGTGACAAAGTAAATGTGCGTCACATTCTCCGTAAACCTGTGGTTTCTGATGAGGAGATAGAAAAGGCAATTGTCCGTTTGGACTCCATTGCTGATGATATCCGTGCAGGGAAGTTTACGTTCGAGAATGCTGCTCCTATGCTTTCCGATGATAAAGATACGCGTTTCAGTAAGGGGTTGATGTCCACTAATATGTTGCAGACAGGACAGACCTCTTCAAGATTCCGTATGCAGGATTTGCCTCCAGAGATTGCTAAGGCTGTTGATACCCTGCAGGTGGGAGAGATCTCCCGTGCCTTCAAGATGATCAACCAGCGTGGTAAGACCGTCTGTGTTATTGCTAAGTTGAAGAATCGCATTGACGGTCACAAGGCTACGGTGACGGAAGATTTTCAGGTGTTGAAGGATGTGGTGCTCCAGAAACGCCAGAACGAATGTATCCATCAATGGGTCGTTGATAAGATTAAGAATACCTATACACGCCTGAACGACAATTTCAAGGATTGTAAGTTTGAATACGAAGGCTGGTTCAAGTAGGAACGTATGCTAAAGAGGGCATTCTATTTTCTGTTGGCAGTAGCTCTGGTAGCCGGATTGGGTTCTGCAGGAGCACAGAAGGGTAAAGGTAAGCGTCCTGCCCGTAGGTCACAGGTGAAGGATACCCGCATCTATCTGGTCCATGCCGACGTACTTCATTTTGACGACAGGATCAATCCTGATGCAACCATACTCAACGGCAAGGTCCATTTCACCCATCAGGGGGCACGCCTCTACTGTGACAGTGCCTATTTCTATGAGGCCAGCAACTCTTTTGAGGCTTTCGGACATGTCAAGATGTATCAGGGTGACACGCTCTCGCTTCTTAGCGACTATGCCTACTATGACGGTAACGAGCAGATGGCACGTGCCCGTTATAATGTGGTGCTGAAGCATAAGAAGACAACCCTTTATACCGATAGCCTTGACTTCGATCGTCTCTACGACAATGCTTACTTCTTCGAGGGTGGAAAGATGGTTGACGGTAATACGACGCTTACTTCCGACTGGGGAGAATATAACACAAAAACCAAAATGTCTGTCTTCAACTATGACGTGAAGATGCAGAGTCCGAAGTTCTATCTGACCACAGACACGCTCTACTACGATACCCGTACCTCTTTAGCCCATATCGTCGGACCTTCCAACATCACTTCAGGTGAGAGCCATATTTACTCTGAGCAGGGTTACTATGACACGAAACTCGAGCGAGCACGACTCATGAACCGTTCCGTACTCTCCAATGGCGGAAAGATGCTGGTAGGCGACAGTGTCTATTATGACAGTCAGCAGGGCTTTAGTCAGGCCTTTAGGAATGTGGTTTATGTCGATTCAGTAAATAAGAACAAACTCACGGGTAACTATGGTGAGTATTATGATAATACGGGCTATGCCATGTGTACCGACAGTGCGGTGGCCATCGACTACTCTCAGGGCGATTCCCTGTTTATGCATGCGGATACGTTTAAGGTGGTCACCTTTAATATTGAGACTGATTCTGTCTATCGTAAGATCCATGCCTTCCATAAGGTACGGGCATATCGTACGGATGTGCAGGCCGTATGCGACTCATTGGTTTATAATTCCCTCGATTCCTGTATGACCCTGTATTATGACCCTATTCTCTGGAACAACAACCAGCAGTTGGTGGGTGATCAGGTGCAGGTGTTCCTGCGCGACTCTGTCATCGACCATGCCCATATCATCGACAACTGTTTTTCTATCCAGCAGTTACGTAGTGATACGGCCTGTTATAATCAGGTGTCGTCGAAGGAGATGTTTGCCTTCTTTATTGACGGTAATATCCGTGAGGCCCGTGCGAAAGGCAACGTGCTCATTGGCTATTATTTTGAAGAAGGCGACAGTGTGCCTATCATCTATAACTACCAGGAAACCTCTGAACTTCGGATGTTCCTGAAGGACCGTAAGTTGGAGAGCGTTTGGACACCGAAGACCAGTGGTACGATGTATCCGCTCAACCAGATTCCTGATGACCGCATACGCCTTCACGGTTTTATGTGGTATGATGATGTACGTCCTAAGAACCGTTATGATATCTTTAACTGGAGAAGTAAGAAATGACAGACGTGATCCATCTCCTCCCTGACAGTGTCGCCAACCAGATCGCCGCTGGTGAGGTGATCCAGCGTCCTGCATCCGTGATTAAGGAACTGGTGGAGAACGCCGTTGATGCAGGAGCCACGACGATACATGTGCTCGTGGTGGATGCAGGCCGTACTTCCATTCAGGTGATCGACGACGGCAAGGGTATGTCTGAGACTGACGCCCGTTTGTCGTTTGAACGTCATGCTACTTCCAAGATCCTCAAGTCCGACGATCTCTTTGCCCTGCATACCATGGGGTTTCGTGGTGAGGCTCTGGCCTCCATCGCTGCGGTGGCCCAGGTGGAGTTATTGACACGTCGTGCGGAGGATGAGATAGGAACGCGTGTGATGATAGCCGGTTCCCGAGTGACATCCCAGGAACCAGTCTCTTGTCCCGTTGGCAGTAACTTCAAGGTGGAGAACCTCTTTTTCAACGTCCCTGCCCGCAGGAAGTTCCTGAAGTCGAATGCCACCGAACTCAGTAATATCCTGGCAGCCTTTGAACGTATCGTCCTGGTCTATCCTGAGATCCATTTCACCCTCCATCATAATGGAGCGGAACAACTGAATCTCAAGCGGGGTTCCCTGCGCCAGCGTATCACCGACGTGTTTGGTAAGCAGTACAGTCAGGACTTGTTGCCTGTCGAGGTGCATACGGCTCTGTGTAGCATCACGGGCTTTGTTGGTAAACCTGAGGGGGCACGGAAGAAAGGCGGCCATGATTATTTCTTTGTCAATGGCCGTTACATGCGCCATCCTTATTTCCACAAGGCTGTGCAGAGTGCCTACGACCGTCTTGTCGCTGAGGGGATGCAGGTGCCATATTTCCTCTATTTCGAGGTGGAACCTGCAGAGATCGACGTGAATATCCACCCCACGAAGACGGAGATCAAGTTCCAGAACGAACAGGCCATCTGGCAGATCCTTTTAGCTGCCGTCCGCGATGCCTTGGGTAAGTTCTGTGAGGTGCCTGCCATTGACTTCGATATGCAAGGTAGCCCTGATATTCCGGTCTTTGATCCGACTCGTCAGGTGGCCCCTCCCCAGCCTAAGTATAACGCTGACTATAATCCCTTTAAGAAACCGTCGGTTCCAGGATGGACAGAACTCTATGAGGCTGCGATACCGACTGCCAGTCAGACAAATAGTACTGCCAGTCTTTTCGACAGCTCTGATGACTCTTCCCTCGATGTGGGGCCTCAGACACCGCTTACAGAGAAGTCACCTTCTCATTATCAGTATAAAGGCCGTTACCTGATGACTGCCGTCAAGTCGGGTCTGATGATCATCGACCAGTATCGGGCTGATGTCCGTGTGCGATACGAACGGTATATGGAGCAGTTCCGTCAGCATACTGCCAGTACCCAACGGCTTCTCTTCCCTGAGGCCGTACAGTTCGCGCCCTCCGAGGCTGTGGTGTTGGAGAAGATCCTGCCAGAACTTGCTGGGATAGGTTTCGAAGTGAGTAGTCTGGGTGGAAATAGCTTTGCTGTCAACGGTATGCCCGCAGGTCTTGACGGTCTGGATCCTGTCAGTCTGCTTCGTCAGTTGGTGGCCGATGCCGCCTCTGATGTCCAGTTGTCCGATCTGCATGCACGGTTGGCATTAGGTCTGGCTCGTAGTGCGGCGATTCCTTATGGACAGGTGCTTACCAACGACGAGATGGAGAGTCTGATCAACGACCTCTTCAGTTGTTCCAATGTGAACTACACACCAGACGGAAAAGCCATTCTCAGCATCCTTCCTCAGACGGATATTGAGCACCTTTTAGGGTGATATAAGTTAAAAAGTGTCAACGGGACGCAAATTATCAATTATCAATTGTCAATTATCAATTTATTGTAGTACCTTTGCACCCGCTTATGAAAAAGGGCGCTTAGCTCAGCTGGTTTAGAGCATCTGCCTTACAAGCAGAGGGTCGGCGGTTCGAATCCGTCAGCGCCCACCACAATAAAGGCTTGCGATATCGCAAGCCTTTATTATTTTATCTTATTAGATAACTGCAACCATGTCTCTGGCATGTCGTAGTTCATCAGTGCCTTCCGTAGGTGACGGAGATGCCTTCCACGACTCATTCAGATATCTCCTATAGGGGGAAAGGAGATATCTGAATGACTGATAGGAGATACTCGCACGACCCAAAGGAGATATCTGAACGACCTAAAGATCCCCAGCCATAAATGTTTAATTAAAAAATATCACTGCCACTATGACCTGAATCCCCACATAGAATTAAGAAAAAATGGGGAAAAACAGAATCTTATCACATTTTTAATGTGATTAGCGGATGTCTTTTGCAGGATTTTTATTATCTTTGCAGCAAATTAGGTGTTTTTTCAAACAGATGTACGATATGCATAAAACCACATGCGATAAAATGTCATGGTTCAAGAGAGGAATGATGCTACTGCTCTCTGTATATCTCTCATTGGTAGTAGCATTTGCCCAATCGGACACCACACGGGTCTTCTCAGTGAACAATCCGCTGATATATGAAGACGTATGGGACCTGTGGCCCTATTCGTTCCTGAACGATAACGGCGATCCCGACGGCTTCAATGTTGACCTGATCCGGCTCATCATGAAGGAGCTGGACATTCCCTACGAGATTAGGCTGAAACCGTCGTCGGAAGCCTTTTGTGACCTGAAGGAAGGTAAATCGGACTTGATGCTAGGACTAGCCGTAGGATTCCACGACGAGTTCGGCAAATACTCGAAGAATGCTGTCACGCTCTTCACCCAAAGCGTGGTGACGCCGAAGAATAACGAGGTGGTCATCAAGCGTTTCCGCGACCTGAGCAACCACCAGGTGATAGTCTGTGACAGTTCGCTGGCCTATCATTTAATGCTGGAATACGGCTGGGGCGAGAATGCAATTCCCGTCGGGGACATGAGCGAAGCCATTCAGGAGGTCAGTTCCAAAGGCGAGGGACAGATTGTGTGGAATACCCTTTCACTGAAGTGGTTGATGAACCGCTACCATATCGATGACCTTGAACTGACGCCTGTCAACATGCCACATGGTGAGTACAAGTTCATGTCGAACAACCAGCAACTACTCGACAAACTCGACGAGGCCTATACCAAACTCTATACCAATGACAAGATACAACCCCTGCAGGACAAGTGGTTCTATCCCGAGCGGCAGAATATAGAAGAGCCCAAAGGACTGTGGTATCTGCTAGGCGGCGGTTTGCTGCTACTCGTCTTCATGGCCGTCTATGGCATCAGTTACCGTATTCAAGACCGGAAGATAAGACTCGAGAACGTCAAGCGCAACAATCGTCTGGCGCTGATTCTGCAGACCAGTCAGGTACATATCTGGACCTACGACATCAAGAAGAACCAGTTCTCTTGGCATAACGATAACGGACAAGTGGCTTACACGTATTCGATGGAGGAATTCTCGCAGCGATACAGCCGTGAGGATTTCATCAGTCTGAAGTCAGCCCTTGACAAGCTCGCTGAAACCAGAAAGACCGATGAGGAAGAGAAGGAGATTGAGTTGAATTTGCGTGCCAAAGACATGGAGAGGCTACGGGTAGGGGATCGCAGCTTGGGAATGGGTGGCGACACAAACGACCGCGACTACCACATTGTGCTGTCCGTATTGAGCCGCGACAAGAAGGGCAACCCCGCCGTCATCATCGGCACCAAGAAGGACGTGACGGAGGAACAGCAGCAGAAGCGGCTCGACGAAGAGCGTACGCTGCGCTACTGGTCCATCTTCTACACCCCGATTTTAGGCATCATCCTCTTCAACAAGGACGGTCGGCTCGTCAATATCAACCCCAAGGCCTGCGACATCTTTGGATGCAATGCTGAAGAAATCATTGAAGAGGGCGTTGATATCCATTCGATGTTCAACATTGACATACAGGATTTGGAAGACATGAACGGATACCAGGCCACCCAGACCGTCGGCCACGACATGATAACCGAGTTCCGCCTGATGACCATCCACGACGATGCCGGTGAGATGCTGGGTGTCTTCGCCTTCTGCCGCGACATCACCATGTTGGTCAGCAGCAAAGACCTGGAGCAGGAAGACCAAAAGAAGATTAACGCGTTGCGCGACGAGCAGCGACAATATTCCGAGATTCTCAACGCCGCCATCAGTGATACTGATATCCGCCAGGTCACCTACTCGCCCGACTCCCATACACTGACTATCTACCGGGGTACCGACACCATCCAGCATGCTTTGACGCAGACACGTTGTATGACACTGGTCGATGAGCAGTCGCAGCGACAGGCTTTGCGCCTATTGAGCGAGATGGACGACTATGCAGACAAGGTGATAGAGTGTAACATCAAAACCACCCTCCGTTCGGCAGGTGGAAGGCCCTTGATTCTGTATTTCCGCTTAGAGCCCTGCCACAACGACAAGGCGATGGAGTACTGCGGTATGCTGCGCGACATTAGCGAGATGGACTGGATTGAGCGTCAGATGGATCTGCAGACAGCGAAGGTGCAAGAGGTGGAGAAGACAAAGAACAGTTTCGTGAAGAACATGGTGCAGGAGATTCGCCATCCGATGAATGCTGTGGTCGAACACGTGGCGCAGATCAACGACAATAGTTCTTCTGCCAACGAGCCGGAGCTGTGCAAGGTCATCCAGCAGAATGCTGACTATTTGTTGCACATCGTAGACAACATCCTTTTCCTGTCGCGCCTGGAGGCACGGATGGTCGAAATCAACCGGCAGGCGCAGAACTTCGCTGAGCTGTTTGAGTCGCAGTGTGCTACGGGCTGGATGAAGTTTATGAATGCCGACACCCACTACATCGTGGAGAATCCTTACGAGCAGCTGACCGTTGACATCGATGCCGAGAACCTTGGCCACGTCATCGAACAGGTGACGTGCAACGCCGCGCAGCATACGAAGCGGGGCACCGTCAGGGCCCGCTACGACTACATCGGTCGCCGACTGATCATCTCGGTCGATGACACTGGCGAGGGTATCCCCGAGGCCGAGTTTATTCGTATCCAGGAGGAACTGGGCGGTGCCCACAACACCAAAGGTCTGGGCCTGGCCATCACCAAGGAGCTGGTCAGCCAGATGGGCGGCACCTTAGAAATCAGTTCGGAAGAGGGGTCGGGCACCACCATCTACATCATGATTCCGTGTCACGCCTCAGTCATTAAACGCAAGAAAACCGCTTAGCCCATGAAACGTCTATATACCTATATTATATTGTTGCTCAGTGCCACTGCCATCAGGTCAATGGCGCAGCAGCTCTCCGACACGTACACCAATCAGCGGCCCGTCATCATTGTCTGCGACTGGGACAAGGCGCCCTATGAGTTCCTGAACGACAAGGGGCAGCCCTCGGGCAGCAATATCGATGTGATGCTGGCCGTGATGAAAGAGCTGAACCTGCCCTGCCGGTTCGTGATGAAAGACTGGAGCATCGCCCTGAAGACCTTCGAGCGCGGTGATGCCGACATCATCCTGGCCAATGCCCGCCGCTACCGTCGCGAGCCCTACGTCCTCTCGGAGAATATCGTCAACTACAATCGCATCCGCGTGGCCACGCACTCCGATTCCGTCGGTATGGTGTCGCTCAGTCAGTTGGAGCGTGATGGTGCCGTCTTCAAGCCCGGCGATTACTCTGCCTTCTACTTCATGGACGGCGATACGATGCGCAACAGCCGTATGGAGTTCCAGACGCCCAAGGTGGCACTTTTGGGCGTGCTCAACGGCGACTACAAATACTACGTGTGGGGCGAGGAGCCGTTGAAGTGGAAAATCAAGGAACTCAACCTCGAGGGCATCGCGCTTAACGACGTGGGCATCCCCATCTCCGAGATCCATATCATTGGCCGCGACCGGCAATTGATTGAACAGATAGACGACCAGTACTCGCGCCTGAAGCAGAGGGGCGAGATTGCTGCCATTCAGGATCGCTGGTTCCATCCCGAGCGCGTCCACGACCACTCGTCGCCAATCGTCTATTACATCATCGCCGCCGTATTGCTACTGACGGCCCTTTGCTACTTTTTCGCGCGGCTGGCGAAGGCCCACGTGCGGAGCGCCGCCCGCAAATCGACGGAGTTGAATGGCATGATGTACAAGGCCCTGCACATGGGCAACTTCATCATTATGGTCTATGACATCAAGAACGACCGGATGACCAACAGGTACGGCCAGATACTGCCCAATGAAGGCCTGACATTAGAGGAATTCACCAACCACATCCATCCCAGCCAGCAACAAGAGTTCACCCAGAAGATGAAGCGCCTGACCGAAGGCCGTGAGCGACAGTTCGTGCTGAACAAGCTGTTCAACAGCGCCACCGACGACGACCCCCATTGGCTCAGTTTCCATGGCCATGCCATCCTAGAGCTCGATAACGAGGGGCATCCCGCCTATGTCGTCAACGCCATCCACGACGTCACCCACGACCTCGAGGAGAATAAGGCCGAGCGCGAACTCGTCAAGAAGTACGAGCAATTGTCGAACATCCCGTTCATCGCCATGTCGTTCTACGACAAAAACGGCTTTCTCATGGACCTCAACGATAACATGCGGGAACTCTGCAGCATGACCGATGAGAATCCCGAGAACAAGCGATTCTAGGAGACCGTCTGCATGTTCGATGTCCCGCTGCTCCGTAACATCTACTCGCCCGACAACCGCAATGACTTGCTCATCTGCCAGCACATGGAATACCCCGAGATGGGTATCAATCGCTACATAGAGTTCTATATCCTGCCGCTGTTCAACAGCGATGGCGAGATCTGCAACTACTTCATTACCGCGCTCGACATCACCGATGACCGCAACCGCGACCACGACCGCCATCTGCACGACAAGGAGGTGCAGGCCATCATAACCGATATTGAGCGTAAGAAGCAGACTCTGGCCTTCCTCTTGGAACATAGCGACCGCCACTTAGAGCAAGGCAACGACGGCAGGATGCGCATCATCGTCGATAACACCAGGATCGAGGAGGCCCGCCGACAGTTGCAGGCTGTCACCACGTTGGCCGACGAGAGTGTTAGGCTGAAGAGTGGCTTTATGGCGTCAATGACCCACGAGTTGCGCACGCCACTGAACGCCATCGCCGGATTTACCAGCGTCCTCGACACGCTGGGCGACAATCCTGAGCGTGGCGAGTACGTCCGAATCATCCGAAACTCCAGCGACATGCTGCAGCGACTCATCGACGACATCATCGAGGCCTCGTCCATCAGCGGCGGTACGCTCACCATCAAACCCGGGACCATCGACTTTGCCACTGCCTTTGACGACATCTGCCTGACCCTCCAGCAGCGCGTGCAAGGCAAGGAGCTGAAGTTCATCAAGGAGAATCCCTACGATACCTTCGTCACCACGCTCGATTTCGAGCGCATCCAGCAGGTGCTCACCAACTTCGTCACCAATGCCGTGAAGTTCACCGAACAGGGCTATGTCCGACTGGGCTACCGCTACGAGAAGCATGGCATGTACCTCTACTGCGAGGACACCGGCATAGGTATTCCTAAGGACAAACAAAAGATAGTATTCGACCGCTTCGTCAAGCTCAACGAGTTTGTACAGGGCACAGGCATGGGACTGGCCATTTGTAAGTCGATTGCTGATAGTTGTGGAGGCGACATCGGTGTCATTAGCGCCGGCGAAAACCGCGGCTCCACCTTCTGGCTATGGATTCCTTGTGAGAACCACGCCTAATTCTTAGTTCTCATCTCTATTTTATGCTGACGCAGAGCATGGTGAGGTCATCGCTCTGCTCGGCGCCATCGACGAAGGCGTCGAGGGCGCATTTCATTTCGTCTATGAGGAAGTGGGAGCGTGTCTTGGGGGTGCGCTCACCGAAGGGTTGTGTTGACTCGCGGAGTACGCGGAGCATGCGCTTCTCGCCGAACTGCTCTTGCAAGCGGTTCTCGGCCTCGTTGACGCCGTCGGTGTAAACGAAGAGCGAACTGCCACGGATGTCATCGAGGTGGCCTCCGACGAAGGTGTAGTTAGGCCAGAGTCCGATGGGGACGTTTGACTCGACGTCGAGGAAGCGGAAAACGGTCTGCGAGGTGTGCATACGTCGCTCACCATAGACGGGCGAGTTGTGGCCGCAGTTGCAGTAGTCGAGGTTGCCGGTCTTGAGGTCGATGATGCCGATGAACATGGTGACGAAGACGGCATTTTCGTTGTTGGCTGACATCGTGTCGTTCAGTTTGGTGGCAATGACCTCGGGGGAGAAGCCCTCCTTGGCGACGGTGCGGAACAGGTTGACGGCGACGGCCATGGTGAGCGAAGCGGGGATGCCCTTGCCGCTGACGTCACCCACGCAGAAGCAGAGATGGTCGTCCTGTAGGAAGAAGTCGTAGAGGTCGCCGCCCACCTCCTTGGCAGGCACAATGGCGGCATGAAGGTCGATGTCGCGGCGGTCGGGGAATGCGGGGAAGGTTTGGGGCACCATCGACATCTGGATGTTGCGTGCGATGCGCAGTTCGCTGTCTATGCGCTCCTTGGCGGTGGTCGTGTCGGCCAGTTGGTTGTAGGCATGGCGCAGTTCCTGCATTTGCTTGCGGCGGCGGAAGTAGTAGAAGATGAAGAAGGCGAGGGTGATGAGGAAGATGACCATGGCGGCCTGTATCTGCAGGTCCAGCTTGGAGAGACGCAGGTCTTTGGCCTCGTTTTCCGCCCGTGTCACGTCAATCTGTGTGGCATATTCGTAGGACATCTTCTGCACCTCGGCGGTGTTGACAGAGTCGCGATATTCCATGTGACGCATCCTGTAGAGGTAGGCCTGCCGGTAGTCACCGAGACTGGCATAGGCTTCGGATATGAATCCCAGACGGTCGGCGCCGCCCTGGATGTTGGTGGCGATGTCAAGGGCCTCGGCGTAGCGGCCGTTCTTCATGGCGTGGTAGAAGTTGACGACGGGGCCGAAGTTGTCGTCGTGCCCGATGTCGTGCTTTAGTTTCTCTCGCTCGGCATAGGCGCGGTTGAAGTCATCACGGCTGTACTTTTCGTCGTTGTACGCAATGCAGATATGACTCCACGCTGATAGCTTGTGCTGCATAATGACGTTGGGCTCGGCCAGTGCCTTGCGGGCGCAGTCGAGCACCTTCTCGGGTTTCTTCAGATTGACGTAGATTTTAGCAATTCCGAGGTAGGGGGCAGCGGCGCTCTCGTCGGGGAAGAAACGGTGTTGGTAGTTGATGGCCTCAGTGAACTCATGCTCGGCCTGGGCGAAGTGACGCAGGGTCGACGACATGGTGGCCAGAGCGTATGTGGACGTGTAGAGTCCGAACTTGCTATCGTGCTGGTAGGCGTAGTCGTGAATCTGTTGAGCCAGCTCCAGACCGCGCGTACGGTTCACCCTGTTGAAGCTGTAGATGGCCTGGTTCGACCACGCCTTGTAGAACAGCCGCTCCTGACTGGGTCCGGCCTTGCGACACGCCTCTATCAGCTGGTCGGTGATGAGCATGAAACTGTCAATCGCGCTTGAGCTGTAGTAGCGGTACATCTCCTTCTCCAGCTGCGCGATGTGGTCGTCGCCGTCGGCACCCGATGTCTGCGCCCCTGCGGCCAGCGTCGTCATGACGACCGTCAGTACGATGAATACCTTTTTCTTCATTTCTTTACGACAATGGCCACCGACCAGTGGGTGCGCTTCAGCGGGGTGTAATAGACACGCGACGGCACGCCGTTCACCTCCAGTTCGGTCACGCCGCGTTGGTGATTCTTCAAGTTGTCGACAAATGCCTTGTCGCTCATGGTGACGATATCCCCGTCGGGGTGGGCGAAGCTGGTGCCATCGTCGTTCAGGATGATGATGAAGAAATCGTCGTTCCCAGCCAACCGATAGCTGTTCATCAGCTCATCGTTCCTCACCTCGTCCTCTATCTGCCGCAACTGGTCTATCATCCACTCCTGCGTCATGTCGGCTCCGCAGACGCATGCCAAGCGGCCCTGCGCGTCGAAAATGGGCGTGGCAAACGTCATATAGTAGCCGCTGGTCACGTTCAGGTTATCCTCGTAATAATACGGCTCCGACCAGAAACTCTCCTTCTCTTTTATGCCTTGCACGTACCATGTCGATGTGGTATAATCGTGGCGCGCCGAGCCCACGAGCGTCAGCACGAACTCCGTCGAGTCGCCTTGGTGCACGTAAGGCTGGAACCACCGGCCCTCCTGTGGGAAGTAGTTGGGCACGAAGGCTGCGAAGTAGCCGATGACGTCGGGGTTCAGGCTGGTCTTGCTGCCGAGGGCCTCGATGACAGCCTGCGGCGACTCCATATGCTTCCTCACCTCGTCGAACACGTTCTCCGCATTCATCTCCACGCCCCTGATGGTCTTCGACAGTTTCTCCTCCACCACGTTCATCATGCCGACGTAGCGCGCATTGCGCTCTGCTCGAACTGTGTAGTTCAGCGCCACCGCCAGTAGCACTACCGCCACTGCCAGCGCGGCGATGATCACTGGCCGCAGCCATTTCTTGGTATTTGTATCCATAGAATCAATGCTTTGTTTGACTTATTCTCGGCTGCAAATATACGAAAAAAGCTTGTAAAGAACAACGGATTTTGGAGAATTTAAATTTTAGCCAAAGCCTGTTTGATATCGTCAAGGATATCCTCCACGTCCTCAATACCTACGGAGAGGCGGATCAGGTCGGGGGCTACACCGGCTTCAAGAAGCTGTTCGTCGGAGAGCTGACGGTGGGTGTGGGATGCAGGATGCAGCACACAGGTACGGGCATCGGCCACGTGCGTCACGATGTTGATCATCTCCAAAGAGTCCATCCACTTGATAGCGGTCTCGCGGGTACCTTTCAGTCCGAAGGCAATCACACCACAACTGCCATTAGGCAGATATTTCTGTCCGAGGGCGTAGTTCTTATCGCTGGGCAGTCCGCAGTAGTGTACCCAAGCCACCTTCTCGTTGTCGTGCAGGAACTCAGCCACCTTCTGGGCGTTCTTGCAGTGCTGGGCCATGCGCAGATGGAGCGTCTGCAGTCCGAGGTGCAGCAGGAAGGCATTCTGGGGGCCAGGAATACTGCCGAGGTCGCGCATCAGTTGGGCGACGAGTTTCGTGGTGAAGCCCATCTTGCCGAAGGCCTTTACGTAGGTCAGTCCGTGATAGGACTCATCGGGCGTGCAGAGGCCGGGGAACTTCTCGGCATGGGCAAGCCAGTCGAAGTTACCGCTATCCACCACGACACCGCCTACCTGTGTGGCCAGACCGTCCATATACTTCGTGGTGGAGTGGGTGACGATGTCGGCGCCCCACTCAAACGGGCGGCAGTTCACAGGCGTGGCGAAGGTGTTATCCACGATGAGGGGCACCCCGTTCTTATGGGCGATCTTGGCGAAGCGCTCGATGTCGAAGACGGCGCAACCTGGGTTCGAGATGGTCTCACCGAATACGGCCTTTGTGTTGGGGCGGAAGGCTGCCTGAATCTCCTCGTCGGAGGCCTCCTGAGAGATAAATGTACAGTCGATGCCGAGTTTCTTCAGCGTCACACCGAAGAGGTTATACGTGCCACCGTAGATCTCGTTCGAGGTGATGAAGTGATCGCCTGCCTGACAGATGTTGAAGATGGCGTAGAAGTTGGCAGCCTGTCCAGAGGATGTCAGCACAGCGCCTACACCGCCTTCGAGGGTAGCGATCTTCGCTGCCACAGCATCGTTCGTGGGATTCTGCAGACGGGTATAGAAATAGCCCTCTTTCTCTAAGTCGAACAACTTGGCCATCTCGTCAGAGTCATCGTACTTGAACGTCGTGCTCTGGATGATGGGCAACTCTATCGGTTCTCCGTTCTTGGCCTTATAGCCTGCCTGTACGCAGAGCGTGCCTTGTCTTAATTTCTTGTCCATTATTTGTCGGTTTTATATTTGATTCTATTTCACGGTTATCTTTTCGGTGGTGAATGCTGAGAGCATATCGATGATCTGTCTCAGGTCTGCATAGCTCTTCTCAGAGTGTGAGATCTTGTTGATGCTGAACTGACTCGACATCTGCACCTTTCCCTCGCTGGGTGTGGTGAAGATGCGGCCTTCCAGTCCCTTGTCGGGTGTGGTGATGATGGTATTCCTGGGTTCTCCTACAAAGGATTTTCCTTCTGGCAGGGTGATGTTCATCACGACGCGTTCCGTACCTAAACAGGGGAACTCTACGGGCATCTTACGTGTCTCGGCCTTGAAGGGATTCTCCACAGGCTGGGGATAGGGACAGACGGTGATCTGTCCGTCTTTTACCTCGCCTTGTATATTGAGTTCCGTAGTCTCTGTGGCATCGGGGCCAAACTCACTGATACCTTTCTCCTGACGGTATTTCATGGCTGCCAGTCCTTCATAACGGGTGGTCTGTGTACCAGTCAACTGTCCATCTGCTGAGAGTACGGCATCGATGATGGTACTCTTCTGCGACTTGGAGATCTTCTGGAAGTTGATCCATTGACTCTTCTTGCCTTTCATGATCAGACGGGCTTTCTCTACCAGCAACGGCTCAGCCAAGACGTTCAGGTATCCGTTCTTCGACGAGGCATCCAGATAAGAATAGGTGCTGCCTACCTTGGGTATGATGGCGACGACAAACGAAGAGAGTTTCGTGATGGAGGGGAAGTTATAGGGCATCAGACCTAGGTCGCGTGTTCTGAGAACAACAGGTGCAGCCGTGATCCCTATCTCCTGTAACGATTGGATGAGCAGCATGTTGATGTCGGCATTCGAGCCACCGCCTTTCTTTAGGGTTTCTGCCGTGTTGGCGGGCCACATTTTGTAAGTGCCATCCCAATCCACCTTACTCATCACCAATTTAAATACCGCTGCGGCCCGTTCCTGTTCACTGGCGATCTCCTCGATCTTAGCCTCCTTCAGTTCCTTGGCCAGCGGACTGTGGTCATTGAGTTGCTTGCCAAGATCGGCGTCGTCGAGTAACATCTGGTCGATTTGCTCCCAGGTCTTGGCATAGTCGAGCATCATGGTGCCACGCAGACTGTATTGTTTTAGTTCAGCGGTGAGACCTGCACAATGGTCGCCTGTATTCCAGACAAAGTTATCTTTTGGCATCGCAGTGAGGTTACGGCCTACGCAGACGTAGTGGTTGGTGCTAACCACTGTGGGAGCAGCCAGGGGATCGCTCTCCAACTTGTACCTCATCGTTCCCTGCACACAGGTACAGGTGAGTCGCTGGATTCCATGTTCCTCTAAGTTGAAGATCAGGTAGTTGGGGATCTCCATGTCCAATTTTGCATAGGCGACGGGTATCTCGCACTGGGCATACCAGTCGCGCAGTTGCCAGAACAGTTCGCTGTGTACGCAGTACTCAATCTCAATCACAGTACCGACTTTTACATCGGGAACGGTAAACTCTATCTGGTGGTGCTGTTTGTCGATCTCTGTCTTTATGATGTCGCCCTTTTTCAGAACGCTCTTCACCACCTTGCCGTTCTCCAGATTAAAGGCTGTAGCCTTCAGGTCTTCCACGCTCTCGTCAGAATAGTTCCCAAGGGCATCCTCCATGAGCGATCCGTTCTGACTATCGAAATAACTATTGGTACTGCTTATCCCTGTCGTGGTCGATTTCAGGGAGAACTTGGAGCCCCCAACGGTGTCTGCATTCTGGTTCTTCAAGAAGGGAATCACTATATGGGCTTGGCGTGCCCCTTCTGGTTTTAGTACTTTGATACGGTACTTCTCGTGATAATCTACCAGATAACCGCTGATCTGTACGGTATAGTTGACATCCGTCAGTCGGCAAAGCATCACGGCCTCGGCCTCTGGTTCTGCAGCATACGTGGTCATCTGCATCTCTTCCTTTGTCGGCTTGCCGAATTTCATATTGATGTCCTGCGCCTGTACCGTCATACAGGGCAGCGCCAGCAACAGCAATGATTTTAATAGTTTCAGTTTCATATTTCTTAATCTAGTTTATTTCGTTGCAAATGTGAAGACAAGGTCCTGTAGTGTACAGAGCGACTTCTCCTTGGTGTTGGAATTGAAGATAAAGTAGATGGCGTGTTTGCCTGCGAGATCGTTCTTCTTGATCTCGTCGCTGATACCTATCGCCATGGTCGTGGTGGTTTTCGCCATGTTAGCAGTCAGTTTGGCTTCGCCAATCTTCTTGCCACCCTGAGAAGTCCAGGGACGATCCATCATGACTTCAATGGTGCCGTCGATGCCTTCAGGGATCAGGTTCACGCAGAGCATCAGGTTATCCTCATTTGCCAAACGCTCAGCATCGAAGTTGAAGTACTTATAGCCCACGATAGAGCCGTCGGTATTGTTCACCACGAGGTTGGTATTGTTCTTCAGGTCGTAGGGTTCGGCGAAGTTACTGTCTGTGCCATAACTTGAGGCTACATACGAGCCGTAGAAGGTATTGTTGGGCCAGTTGTGCTCAGCCACCTTCGGACCCGTGTACCAGCAGCAGATACCAGCAGAGTGGCATTCAAAAGGATCGAGACCGTCGAGTGCGAAGCCCTGTGAGTTATACTCGCCCTCAGAGATCTCCACCTTGCCGCCTTCACCTTCTTCCACCTTTACCTCGATGGGAGCCACCATGGCCTGACGGGCATACTCGTCAGTACCTGTCTGACGGTGGTAGAACACGTACCACTGACCATTCATCTCGCAGATCGAACCGTGGGTATTGCCATCGGGCGTAGCCGAGGCGATGGTGTCGCCCTGTTCGTTGATCTCACGGGCACGTCCGTCGATGATCGTACCACCGTAGGTCCAGGGACCTAAAGGCTGGTCGCTGTAGCAGTAGGCGAGGGTATAGTTCGATACGGGCAGTCCGAACTCACCGTCTTTCGTAAAGCGGCTGTAGATAAACACGTACTTATCCTTGATCTTACGGATTGATGAGGCCTCGAAGAAACTGAAGATACCCGGCTCGTTTCTGCCAGATATCATACCGTCAATGATCTGGGTGCCAGGCTTCACCGTACACATCGTCGCGGGATCAATCTCTGCGGCATACGAGTGCTCAAAACCCCAGTAGCCATATACGCGGCCGTCGTCATCCACGAACACAGCGGGGTCGAAACCATAGATGCCATCTACCTGGTTGGCATCGTCATCTTTCCAGTTGCACACCTCGAAGGGACCGTCAGGACGGTCGCTCTTTGCAATCAGACCATTGCGGTAACCCGTCTGGTCGTTGGGGAACAGGTAGTAGGTCTTCTTACCTGTGCTGTCAACTGCCAGTGCCACATCAGGTGCGTAGAGCACATCTGCTGTTCCTGCGGAATCAAAGGGCTCGCCCTTAGCATTCTTATCTACCACGAGGATCACACCGTCATAGCGCCAGTTGTTCAGACTATCGACGGATGCTGACCATACCACCTGATCGCGCCCGCAGTAGGCTGTTACCAGATCGTCATGCGAACCATAGATATATACGCGCTGCTTTCCGGGCTGGTCTGGATCCTCAAACACGTAAGGCTCTCCGTCGGGGATATGTTCCCAGAGGGGGAGATAGGGGTTGCCAACGGTGGTGAGTCCGGATTTCTCGCTCTGTGTCTGCTGGGCACAGGAGACGGCCATCATGGCGCAACAAACGGCGGCCACGGACCATGCAAGGGCTTTTGTTTTCATATCGGTTCTTATTGTGATTTGTCTATTTAATTGCTTTGATCGGTGTCTCTCCAAGGTCTATTTCCGGCTGAGGACGGAAACGGATGGTCTGCGTCTCCCAGTCCATCGACTCGATGATCGCGATAGACTCCAGACGATAGCCCTCCTCACGGAGTATGCGACCACCATTCTGTTGACCTTTCTCGATGGCAACACCGATACCGGCGACCTCTCCGCCTGCCTGAAGCACCAGGTCGATGAGTGCGTGGATGGCCTGACCGTCTGCCAGGAAATCATCGACGATGAGTACCTTCTCAGAGGCATGGAGATAGGGACGGGAGATGAAGACGTTGTTCACCTTTTTATGGGTAAACGAGTAGGCCTGCGACACGTACTTGTCGTCAGTGCTGTTGGCCGTCTCGCTCTTCTTGGCAAACACCACGGGTACGTCGTAGAGGTCGCCCAACAGGGTGGCAATGGCGATGCCACTGGCCTCAATGGTCAGTACCTTGTTCACCTCGATACCCTTAAAACGACGTTTGAACTCGTACGCCATCTGGCGCATGATGTCAATGTCAATCTGGTGGTTTAGGAAACTGTCCACCTTTAGGATGTTTCCTGGTTTGATAACACCATCGACTAAGATCTTCTCCTCAAGGAAATTCATATTAATCAGGTCTTTTGTTCTCGGTATTTGAACTGCAAAGGTATGAAAAAGAATTGAGAAGACGCATATATCTTCCAAAAAAATGCGCGAAAGACATGAAAAATGATTATCTTTGCCGCTGATATGGAACAACAGAACCAATACATCAAGCAATTCCCCGATCTTTTCAAGGGAAAGACCATCCTTTATGTACACGGTTTCGCAAGTAGTGCACAGTCT
>Ga0129306_1000506_pt1 | contig 60894 bp, 52 predicted proteins | sample P827metagenome_FD_94438 | JGI IMG/M metagenome (GOLD analysis project Ga0129306, IMG submission 94438) | Capybara group fecal microbial communities from Wisconsin, USA - P827 metagenome | ecosystem: Host-associated > Mammals > Digestive system > Large intestine > Fecal | place: USA: Wisconsin... | reverse complement strand
GCCCTTTTTACTAAAAACGAGTGTAATTTTTACCGCACTTTTGGTCAATCAATCGTTACAATTTGCGAAACCTTATTTTAATTGCGCCAAGGCCTGCAATAAATCCGCTTTAATGTCTTCAACATCTTCCAAACCGACGGAAAAGCGCAGCAAATCATTCGTCACGCCGCGGGCGATTCGTTCCGCTTCCGGAATATCCATGTGAGTTTGCGTAGACGGGTAAGTAATAAAGCTTTCCGTGCCACCCAGACTTTCGGCAAACGTGATTAATCGAATGGCTTTTAAGAACGGGTTCACCCAGTTTTCGTCCTGCAAACGGAATGACAACATGCCGCCTTTATTTGGATACAGTACATCTTTCACCTGCGGTTGTTGATGTAAAAATTCTGCAATTTCCCGCGCATTATCTTGATGGCGTTTCACGCGCAACGACAACGTTTTCAATCCGCGTATGGTTAACCAGGAATCAAACGGTGAAAGCACGGCGCCCGCGCCATTTTGAATATAGAACAATTTATCGCACAGAGCTTGTCCTTTCGCAACGATTAAACCGGCCAGCACGTCATTATGGCCCGCAATATATTTGGTTCCGCTGTAAACGGTAATATCGGCGCCGTGCTCCATCGGCCGGAATAAAACCGGCGTTAAGAAAGTATTATCTACGATTAACAATAAATTATATTTTTTCGCCACCTTTGAAATGGCGGCGATATCACATTCTTCCATTAACGGATTCGACGGCGTTTCCACAAAAATAGCTTTAGTATTTGCCGTAATCGCGGCTTCAATTGCATCGGTAGAGGCAGTGTTCACGTAAACGGGTTTCACCGCATGATTATTTTTATAGCAATAATCCAATAAACGATATGTTCCGCCGTACACATCACTGGACACAATCCATTCGTCCGGCGCTTTAAATAAACTCATTAACACTTGAATTGCCGCCATGCCGGAAGCAAAGGCAAAACCGCGATCACCGCCATCCAATTTTGCCATGGTTTCCTCCAGAACGGTGCGCGTCGGATTTTTGGTGCGGGTATAGTCATAACCCGTACTTTCGCCAATCCCTTGATGCCCGTAGGCCGTAGAAAGAAAAATGGGGGCGGAAACCGCGCCGGTGCGGGAATCGGTTCGATTACCGGCTTGCGCCAAAAGTGTGTCTAAAGCATATTTCGTCATTCAATTTACCTACATCTTTTTTAATCGGATTAAAAACGGATTCGCACATTGTGGCATAAAGTGCGGTCGGATTAAAGGAGATTTTCGCGTTAGATAAAAGACGGAATATTCCGCCTGATTCCAATATTCTTTTTGACCGAATTGCCTTTTTTATAATCAATCAACCGCGTTTTTCGTATTTTTTAAAAATATCAGTTGACACTAAATTGAAAATCCGTAGAATGCACTTCCGTTGACGGCAACAAGCTGAAATAAAGCGGGAATAGCTCAGTTGGTAGAGCACAACCTTGCCAAGGTTGGGGTCGCGAGTTCGAGCCTCGTTTCCCGCTCCAATTTTTAAATGCGTTGTGCCCGAGTGGCGGAATCGGTAGACGCAAGGGATTTAAAATCCCTCGCCTTTCGGGGCGTGCCAGTTCAAGTCTGGCCTCGGGCACCATTTAAATATCATTGATTAAATGACACCGTTCAGGTGTTTTTTTATATCCAAACTTCACGGCGTGTTAGCAAAGCGGTTATGCACTGGATTGCAAATCCATGTAGCTCGGTTCGACTCCGGGACACGCCTCCATTCTCTCCCGATTTTAAATCAATATTTGAATTTTATATTGCACTGTTTTCTTTATATTTTTCCGAAAGCAAATAATCTTCATAAAAATAAACCTCTGATTTTTTAAAGAATCAGAGGTTATACAAATTACGGCAAGCCTATTTATTTTTATGCTTTTCTAAGGATCTGTGCTGAATCTTTACACGTTTCCCTTTATCCTGGAAATATTCCCCCAATTGTTGTGCAATATAAACCGAGCGGTGTTTGCCGCCGGTACAGCCAATCGCAATGGTTAAATAGCTGCGATTGTTTCGTTCCAGCATAGGCAACCAGGTTTCAATATAATTTCGGGTGGTATAAATGAAATTTGCCACTTCTTCGTATTTAGCCAAAAAATCAATAACCGGCTGTTCCAATCCCGTCATTGGTCGTAGTGACGGATTCCAATGAGGATTCGGCAAAAAACGAACGTCAAAAACATAATCGGCATCCAGCGGTAAACCGTATTTGAAACCGAAAGATTCCACCACAATTTTCAGTTCTTTATCCGAATTGCCGCGCAAAAATTCGCGTAACCGCTCCGCCAATTCGTGAGTGGAAAGCACCGCCGTATCAATAATCAGATTGGCGTGTTGAATCAACGGATCAAGTTGAATCTGTTCCGCATCAATCGCCGCCTCCAGACTCAAATCCTGGTTCTGGACAGATAACGGATGAAGCCGGCGGGAATCGCTATAACGCCGAATCAACGTACCGCGATCCGCATCTAAAAAGATCACTTTGATCTGGTGCTTATTGCCCAATTCCGTCAGAATTTCATCAAGATGCTGAGTGGAATTCGGCAAATTGCGGATATCCAGGCTAATTGCCGCAGAAGCCTGACTTTGCGAGAGAATATCGGCTAATTGAGGCAGTAAATCGATAGGCAGATTGTCTACACAGTAATAACCGATATCTTCCAACGCTCGCAATGCTACTGATTTCCCTGCACCTGAACGTCCACTGATAATAATGAGTTCCATAGCTTGCCTACTAAAATTAATTGCTTGTTGTTGCCGCTTCTTCTTTGACGCTTTCGTCCAGATAGGCGTCAGCGAATTCAAAAACTTGCCAAATTTCTTCCGCACTTTGTGCGGCGCGCAGTTTTTTTGTGAGATTTTTATCGGTCAATTTTTCAGACAACTCGGATAAATTCGCACTGTAGCTGGAACACAGGCCTTCCGGCACTAATACCGCTAAAATAAGATCCACTTTGCGTTTATCCTGAGCTTCATAATCAATCGGTTCCGTCAACTGCAAAAAAACGGCGATAGGTTTGTCGCCGACAGGCAACCGCGCACGCGGCATCGCCACACCGCTACCGATTGCAGTACATCCCATTTTTTCACGACCGAACAGACTTTCAAAACACTTCAGGCCGGTAAATTGTTCCGAATTCACCTGCTTGCCGACAATCCGTCCGATAAATTCCAATAACGCTTTTTTGCTAGAAGCAACAACGCCCTGACGGATGTTGTCGGGCGTTAATAATTCGGTAAATTTCATGGTTTATAGCTTAAATCCCTCACCGAGATACACCTGTTTCACGTGATCATTATTCATGACTTCCGCGGGCGTCCCTGTTGCGATCATTTTCCCTGCGCTGACGATGTAGGCCCGCTCGCATACATCCAGGGTTTCACGTACGTTATGATCCGTAATAAGTACGCCCAAACCGCGATCCCGCAAATCCTTAATAATTTTTTTGATATCGATAACCGAAATCGGATCGACTCCGGCAAAAGGTTCGTCAAGCAAAATAAATTTAGGATTGGCCGCCAATGCCCGCGCAATTTCCACCCGACGACGCTCACCGCCGGATAAAGATTGCCCTAAGCTGTCACGGATATGCTCGATATTAAACTCTTCAATTAATTCCTCCGCGCGATCATGACGCTGTTCCGGGGTTAAATCTTTCCGGATTTCAAGTACCGCCATCAAATTATCATAGACGCTTAAACGGCGGAAAATCGACGCTTCCTGCGGTAAATAACCGACGCCTTTTTGCGCACGGTTATGCATGGGTAGCAGACTGATGTCTTCGTCATCAATACGGATTTTACCTTCATCGTGACGCACTAACCCCACCACCATATAAAAAGAAGTGGTTTTCCCGGCGCCGTTCGGACCGAGCAGCCCCACAATTTCGTTGGATCGCACGGTAAAACTCACATCGGAAACGACTTTTCTCGCTTTATAACTTTTTGCTAAATGTTCGGCATAAAGAACGGCCATTCATCGTCTCCTTACTTTTTCTTATCGTTTAACTGCGTCGGAATTAAGACGGTGCGCACGCGGGATTTCGCTCCGCTCGTGGCTTTAAGCTGTTGTTTTTTCACGTCATAAGTGATCACGTCGCCGTTAATTTTGCTATCCAGCTGTTTCAATTCGGCATTTCCCGTCAGCGTGAGGAATTCCGTACCCAAGTCATAATGGACTTTATCGGCTTTACCATCGGCGGGTTTACCGTCGTCCATCATCTGATGAAATGTCACCGGCGAGCCGAAGGCATCCACCGTTTCTTTTTTACCGGAATTTTCTGGCGGCCGGGTAATGACGACTTTATTCGCTTTAATTAAAATAGAGCCTTGCGTAATAACGACATTATCGGTGAAAGTCACCACGCTGTTTTCCATATCCAATTCCTGATTGCCGGAATCGATATTAATCGGTTTATTGGTGTCGTCTTTCAACGCGGCGGTGGATAACGAAGTCATCAATAAGACCGTCGCCAATAAAATTTTATTTGTTGATTTCATAATGAGTTTTCACTTGTTCCTTGAGCGTTGCAACTTGCTGTTTAAGATTGCCGTCCAGTTTCAGGCCCGAACTGACAAAATTCTGGCCGTTGATTTTCACTTCCGTATTCGACGTGATGTCCTGAGTCTTTAAATTCACCGTCGCACGTTCGCTTTCTATCCGCTGCAAACGGGATTCGGGCAATAAACTCTGCGCGACTACCCGCCCGCTTAAATTCAACATATTATCTTTAGTTAACGTTGCTTTTGCCGCAGTTAATTTCCAACTTTGGTGCAGATCCGTTTCATTTTGTTTGGATTTGTCGGAAGCGGAATCGTCCAAAACGAAAACCATAGGATTAAAGAAATCCGTATGTCCGTCTTCACTGTAATATTCCACTTTATCCGATTTGGCAATATATTGCTTTTGACCCGTCGGTGAAAAAATAGTTGTCTCCATTTTCTGCCCGATATATTCGGGACTATCAGGCTTTTTAATGAGATTGGCCAATGAACCGTCTTCTTGGTTCAGGCTATAAAACCAAGCCGACAACGCCAAAGCAATCACGCCTAAAATTAAATTCCAACGAAAATTCATCAATCGAATAATGCTCTTAATAAAAAATAATAACGAATAATAGCATACTTTTTTGAAACAAAAGAAAATGCGAGCAAAATTTTGTCTACTGTAGCAACAAAAGTGCGGTCGAAAAAACGATCGTTTTTTTGACCGCACTTTACTATTGGAATAATTATTTCCGGACGGTTTCGCGCGCAACGTTTCCGGCTTCGATGACAAGCTCATCGCTTGGGCGTTGGTGGGTATAAAGCTCGAATTGCTCCACGGCTTGCAACACAATAACTTCCGCGCCGGAAATCACTTGCTTACCGAAGCGTTCCGCCGATTTAATAAACGGCGTTTCTACCGGCATCGCCACCACATCAAATGCCGTTTCGGCGGCTTTTATGAGATGCTCGGGAAATGCCAACGTCAATTCGTCCTTGCCGCCTTTCATGCCGATTGGCGTCACGTTCACCAAAATCTCCGCCTGTTGATGATCAAGACTGGAAATATATTCAAAACCATAAAGTGCGGCGAGATTTTTGCCCGTTTCCGCATTACGCGCATATACTTTCAGTCGGTTAAAACCCGAATTTTTGAACGCCGCAACCACGGCTTTCGCCATACCGCCGCTGCCGTGAACAATCACCGATTTAGTGTTATCTAATTGATATTTCTCGATTAATTTATAAATTGCGATATAGTCCGTGTTATAGGCTTTTAGACAGCCGTTGTCATTGACAATGGTATTCACAGACTGAATAGCCGCCGCCGATTCCGAAATTTCGTCCACAAACGGCATACAGCTTTCTTTGTGTGGCATAGACACCGCGCAACCGCGAATCCCAAGCGCCCGCACGCCTTTCACGGCGTGTTCAACATCCTGCACCTGAAACGCTTTATAAATAAAATCCAGGCCGAGTTTTTGATACAAATAATTATGAAAGGTTGTGCCGAAATTACTCGGACGCGCCGAAATAGAAATGCATAATTGAGTATCTTTATTAATTGCCATGGAAAAACTCCTGTAATATTGACCGCACTTTTAAATGGTTGGACATCACCGCATCGTCGATGAAGGATTAATTCACATCAAACGCGGGATTCGGCGAGTGAGCTTGACTAAAACGGCGCCCCGCTGCAGCCGGAGCGCCGGGATAGATGTCGCACAACGAAATCGGCACGAATTTGGCATATTTCCGCACGTCAATAATGATCTGAAATTTTAGGGACCGCCCCGATTTTCCCGCGCGAATTTTCGGGTGCCGATGGCCGGATTTTTTCCCGTATCGCCAAGAAATGCGCTATTGTGCAGTAAAATTATCGGGCTTATGAAGGCATGAGTTTTACGCTTTACAAAAGCCGAAACGACTTATACTTCCACAAGCTCGGCAACCCCAATTTCAGCTTTGTTCAACTGCGACGTAATTCAAAAAACCTTTCAAATTTTGACCGCACTTTACCTATACGTTAAACAAAATTATTCAAATAATTCCGCATGTAACGCCCGCACGACATCATCCGCCTGATTACTGTGGACCAGCATGCAGATGTTATTTGTGCTGGCGCCGTAACTAATCATTCGCACGTTATACGGTTCCAATGAATTAAATATGCGTTTTGCCACGCCCGCCGCAATATGCAAATCGTTACCGATTAACGCCACCAACGCCAGTCCCGTATCCACTTTCACCGTGCACACTTCGCTCAATTCGGTCAGTAATTCGTTAGATAACAATTCCGCTCCGGAAGAAGCCGAACCGGTTTTATCCAGGGTTAACGCAATGCTGACTTCCGATGTGGTAATGGTGTCCACGGAAATTTTGTGTTTTGCCAGAATATTGAACACATTCGCAAGGAATCCCTGCGCATGCAACATATTTAAACTGGAAAGCGTTAATAAAGTTTGATCGCGACGCAACGCGATGGCGCGGAATGTCGGACGCGGCTGCGGATCACGCGTAACCCAGGTGCCGCCGTCTTGCGGCGCTTTGCTGGAACCCACATAAACCGGAATGTTACTGCGCACTGCCGGTAGTAATGTCGCCGGATGCAAAACTTTCGCCCCGAAAGTCGCCATTTCCGCCGCCTCGGCAAAGCTCATGGTATCAATACGTTTGGCCGCCGGCACAATACGCGGATCCGTGGTGTAAATACCCGCCACATCCGTCCAGATCAATACGTCTTTGGCATTCAATACTTCAGCAATCAGTGCCGCCGAATAGTCCGATCCGCCGCGACCTAACGTGGTGGTTTTACCGTTCGGATCACGTCCGATAAAACCTTGGGTGATCACCAGCTCACCGCGATCGATTAACGGTTTTAAAATATTGTCGCTGTTTTTCTGAGTTTGCTCGTCATCCGGCGCCGCTTTACCGAAATTGCTGTTGGTCGCCACCAACGAACGCACGTCTAACCAGGTTGATTGCGCATTTAATTCGCGCAACACTTCCACGAACAGACGAGTGGACATCATTTCGCCGTGGCTGATTAATTCATCCGTTAACGCCGCCGAAGTGGCCAAACTCGCCGCTTCCGCCAACGAATCGATATTATCCAGCAAGCGTTCGATTTCAGGACGCACAAAGCTGTCATCCTGTAACTCGGTTAAAATATTTTCCTGGATTTGACGAACTTCACCTAATAATTTCTCCCGTTGTTGAGCGTCAACCCCATTCGCCAGCGCCACTAATAAATTCGTGATACCAGCAGAAGCGGAAAGTACGACCACACGAGTATTGGGATCAGCAATAACGATTTTTGCACAAGCCGTCATGGCGGCATGATTCGCAACACTGGTCCCGCCGAATTTTGCAACAGAAAGATGAGACATAAATAACTCCTGAAAACTAAAAAATGAAATATTTAATGACTTATACAAATAAAGGCTTGTTGTGATTTTGTCAAATAAAATCTAAGGGAAAGCGTAAATTTTTAACGTTTCCCTTGATTTAAGGCCAAATTATTGTGAAATTCTTGAAAATTCATCAAAGAATGTCGGAAAGGTTTTTGCCGTACATTTCGGATCCAAAATCGTCACCGGCGTATCGGATAAGGCAATCAACGCAAAGCACATCGCCATACGGTGATCATTATAGGTTTCGATTTCTGCATGCCGGAACCGCTCTAACGGCAAAGGCTGAATGCGGATAAAATCCTCTCCTTCTTCCACCGTAGCGCCTACTTTGCGCAATTCCGTCGCCATCGCCGTTAAACGATCGGTTTCTTTCACCCGCCAGTTATAAATATTACGAATCACGGTTTCGCCTTTGGCAAATAGCGCAGTAGTGGCAATGGTCATAGCGGCGTCGGGAATGTGATTCATATCCATATCCACTCCCACAAGTTCGCTTTGTTCCGCCTGAATAAAATCATCGCCCCAAGTAATTTTGGCGCCCATGGCGGACAATACGTCGGCGAACAAGCGATCACCCTGAATGCTGTTTTTACCGACTCCGGTGACTTTCACGCAACCTTTAATAGCGCCCGCCGCCAAAAAATAAGAGGCGGACGAAGCATCGCCCTCTACTAAGAAAGTGTTCGGTGACTGATATTGTTGGCGGCCTTTTACCATAAAACGCCGATAATGTTGATTTTCCACCTCAACGCCGAAAATTTTCATCATATTCAAGGTGATATCAATATAAGGTTTCGATACCAAATCACCGATAATTTCAATTTCGGTATCGGCGGAAGACATAGGCGCCGCCATTAAAAGTGCGGTCAAAAATTGAGAAGAAATTGAACCGTCGATTTTCACCTTGCCGCCGTGCAGCCCCTTATTGCGGATTGCCAACGGCGGATAACCTTCCTGTTCCAAATATTCCACTTCCGCGCCCGCCTGCAACAAAGCATCCACCAAATGTTTGATAGGACGTTCTTTCATGCGCGGTTCGCCGGTAAGCACAATTTCGGCAACGCCTTCGTCGCCCGGATTAGCCAAACACAACGCGGCGGTTAACGGCCGCATGGCGGTGCCGGCATTGCCTAAAAAAAGCGATAACCCGTTTTGCCATTCGAAAGCTTTGCCGAACCCCTGCACTTCGCACGTAGTTTTATCGTCGGAAAGCCTATAATTCACGCCAAGCTGTTTGAGCGCATTGAGCATGTGACGCACATCGTCGCTGTCAAGTAAATTGGTCACTTTCGTGGTGCCCTTCGCCAGCGCGGCGAGTAATAATGCGCGATTGGACAAACTTTTCGAGCCCGGCAAATTAACCGTACCTTCAACACGGTTAATTGGATTTAAAGTAATTTTTTCCATGCTTTTCTATAAAAATGAGGGCGCGAATCTCGCGATTCGTGCCTAAATATAAATAATCGGCATACATAAGCCAATGTATGCCGAAGGACAATTAATATTTAAATTTCTTTTAAATTCAAAACTTTAATTAATGCGTCAAACAAACGATCGTTTTCCTGCGGCAAACCGATGCTCACGCGCAAATGATTCGGCATGCCGTAACCGGCGATCGGGCGAACAATGACGCCTTCATGCAATAACGCATCATAAATCGGCGCGGCCGGACGTTCAAAATCAATAGTAATGAAATTGCCTTTGGACGGAATATATTTCAACCCGTATCGTTGGCAGAACGCTTCATAACGTTTAAGTTCGTTACGGTTATTTTCCGCCACTTTTTCCACAAAGGCATCGTCGTTTAACACCGCAACCGCCGCGGCTAACGCCAGGCTGTTCACATTAAACGGCTGACGCACTCGGTTGAATAAACCGGTGATTTCTTCGTTCGCCACCGCATAACCAATCCGCAAACCCGCTAAACCATAGGCTTTGGACAAAGAACGAGACACCACCAAATTCGGATATTTTTTCAATAACGCGAAAGAATCCACCCGCTCGTCTTTGGCGGTAAATTCGGTATAGGCTTCGTCCAAAACCACAATAATATCCGACCGCACTTTTGCCAGAAACTCATCAATTTCGTTATGCGTTAAGAAATTTCCCGTCGGATTGTTCGGATTGGAAATATAAATTAACTTGGTTTTTTCGTTGATTGCCGCTAAAAACGCATCTAAGTCATGCCCCCAGTTTTTCGCAGGAATTTCGCGGGCGGTGGCGTTAATGGCTTGGGTAATCAACGGGTAAACGATAAACGCATATTTGGAAAAAATTACTTCGTCGTGTTCTGAAACGAACGTATGGGCAAACAATTCCACTAAATCGTTAGAACCGTTACCCAAGGTGATTTGTTCCGGTTTTAAACCGAATTTTCCGGCAATCGTCTGTTTCAGGGTGAAACCGTTGCTGTCGGGATAACGAGTGAGAGAATCCAGTTGTTCGCGAATGGCTTTTTTCGCACTTTCAGGAAAACCGAACGGATTTTCGTTGGATGCGAGTTTGACGATATTGCTGATGCCTAATTCACGTTCCAGTTCTTCGATAGGTTTTCCCGCTTGATAAGGAGAAAGCGATTGAACGCCCTGATTGGCTCGTTGTAAAAATGTCATAAATTTTGACTGCACTTTTAAGGATAAAAAGGACAAATTTGCCCGTTACGAAATGTTGAAAACGGGTGATCCGTCATTCACCCGCGCCGGATTATGCGTTTTCCGCTTCGAATTTTTTCATAAATTCGATTAACGCCTGCACGCCTTCAATCGGCATGGCGTTATACAGGGACGCGCGCATGCCGCCCAAAACTTTATGCCCTTTCAGCGCATGCAAGCCGGCGGCAGTAGCTTCGGCGACAAATTTCATGTTGAGTTCGTCGTTATCCGTGGTAAAGGTGACGTTCATCACGGAACGGTTCGGTTTTGCAATATAATTGCGGTAGAATTTACTCTGATCCAAGAAGTTATACAGCAATTCGGCTTTCGTTGCATTGCGGCGAGTATAAACGTCGATACCGCCTTCCGCCAACATATGTCGGAACACCAGGGAACACAAATACCACGCAAACGTCGGCGGAGTGTTGATCATGGAATCGGCGTTCGCCTGCACTTCGTAATTCCAAATCGACGGCGTCGCCCGGCGGGCGTGACCGATTAAATCCTCGCGCACAATCACTAAGGTAATCCCGGCCGGTCCCAGATTTTTTTGCGCGCCGGCATAAATTAATCCGAATTTACTGATGTCGATTTGTTTCGACATGATATCCGAAGACATATCCGCCACTAAAACCGCGTCGCCCACATTCGGCACTTCTTTAATCTGCACGCCGGTAATGGTTTCGTTAGTGCAGTAATGTACGTAATCATATTGATCCGCAATGTCGCTGAAATCCGTACGAGTCACGCCGATAACGCCGTTTTCGTCTTTTTCGGCAATGCTGATTTCATCAATTTCGCAGAAATTACGCGCTTCTTTCGCCGCCATGACGGACCAGTGGCCGCTATTCAAATAAAGCGCCTTGCCTTTTGCACCGATTAAATTCATCGGTACCGCCGCAAATTGGCCGCGGGCGCCGCCTTGCAGGAAAAGAATTTTGTAATTATCAGGCACCTTAAAAAGATGACGCAGATCTTTATCCGCCTGCGCGATTAATTCCATAAAATACTTACCGCGATGGCTGACTTCCATGACGGAAGTCCCTTGGTTTTGCCAATTTAATAATTCGACCTGCGCCGTTTTTAAAACCGCTTGCGGCATCATCGCCGGTCCCGCGCTGAAATTAAATACCTGTGTCATAATTTGCATCCTGATTGTTTTTGATTTTGAGTATAACTCGGTATTTTTACCACCTTGAGCCCGGCTAGGCAACGAATTTTAGGTAAATTCGCGGAAAAAATTGATTTATCCCACAAAATCTTTTTTAACACTTTGACGGCATAACAAAAAAACGTTAGATTACCTTATCTTTGTTTAACCTGTTGAGAGTAAAATTATGGAAAATGTGAGCAAACAATCCTTCCAAGAAGTTCTAGAATACGTCCGAATTAATCGTCAGCGTAACAAATTATTGCGCGAAATCGGCGATTGCGAACGCAAAATCCGTGATAACAAAAAACGCGTATTATTGTTAGATAATCTTACCGATTACATTCAGGACGATATGAGCATTGCAGACGTGCGCGCAATTATCAACAATATGCACGACGACTATGAAAACCGCGTTGACGATTACGTCATCAAAGCGGCGGAACTGTCTAAACAGCGTCGTGATTTAAAAAACCGCATGAAAGAATTGAAAGCTTCCCATGCGGCGTTATCGAAAAAAGAAAAATAATTTCAACTAAATCAATAAAGTGCGGTCAAAAATCTCATCGTTTTTTGACCGCACTTTTCCGTTTCATGGAATTAATTTCCGCCCCGTTCGTAGATAATTTCCACGCCTTCGTCATCTTCTTCCGACCAATCGTCCCAGAAATCATCGTCTTCAACCGCATTTTCCACGGCTTGTTTATGATAATCGTCCCATTTGAATTTCACTTCGTCGGCCGGCTTATCTTGTTCCGTTTCGCGCGGATGCGCTTCAAGGAAATCCATAATGTCATGGGTTAATTGAGACACATTTTTACCCGTTGCCGCAGAAATCAGGAAATAGTCATCCTCATAGCCGAGGCGTTCGACAATCTCTTCCGCGCGCGCCGCCGCTTCTTCGTCGCTCATGGTATCAATCTTGTTGAACACCAACCAGCGCGGCTTCTCCGCCAATTTTTCGCTATATTGAAACAGCTCGTTTTCAATAACGGCAATATTATCGGCGGGATCGCTTTCATCAATCGGCGCAATATCCACTAAATGGATCAATACGCGGCAACGCTCCAAATGCTTCAGGAAGCGAATGCCGAGCCCTGCGCCTTCGGATGCATTTTCAATTAGACCGGGAATATCCGCCACTACAAAGCTGCGATCGGAACCGACACGCGCCACGCCTAAACTCGGCACCAATGTGGTAAACGGATAGTCCGCCACCTTCGGTTTTGCTGCGGAAACCGCGCGAATAAAGGTGGATTTTCCGGCATTCGGCAAACCGAGCATGCCCACATCCGCCAACAACATCAGCTCCAGTTGCAGATCGCGTTTTTCACCGGGCGTTCCCATGGTTTTCTGACGCGGCGCGCGGTTTACGGAAGATTTAAAACGGGTATTGCCCAATCCGTGATAACCGCCTTTCGCCACCAGCAATTTACTGCCGTGCCGAGTTAAATCCCCCAGAATTTCTTTGGTATCGTTATCAATCGCACGGGTTCCCACCGGTACGCGTAACGTAATATCCTGCCCGCGCCGCCCCGTGCAATCGGAACTGCGCCCGTTTTCGCCGCGTTGTGCGGCAAAACGTTTCTCAAAACGGTAATCGATTAAGGTGTTTAGGTTTTCGTCGGCAAGCAAATAAACATCGCCGCCGTCGCCACCGTCGCCGCCGTCAGGGCCGCCTTTCGGAATAAATTTTTCACGACGGAAACTCACACAGCCGTTACCGCCGTCTCCCGCTTCAATACGAATCAAAGCTTCATCAATAAATTTCATCTTCTATACCTTTCTATGCTTGAACAATTTATATCCCGCCGCCGAGATAATTGCTCCCAATACTACAACAAACGCCCCAATATAACTAATGCTATTAAGATGAGGCATAGCAAAATGCTCAGGATTGATTTTATGTAAAATGTGGGAAAATAAAATCGTGAACAACGGCACCAAAGTAATCACTACGCTGACTTTCGAAACGTCCCAGCGATTTAACGCTTCGGCATAAGCGCCGTAGCCAATCAGCGTATTCAAACAACAATAAATGAAACAACCTAAAGTAAAACCGCTTAATCCTTCAATTTGTGAAAATTTTGCAAAGGGCATAAACACAATAACGCATCCCGCATACATAATCAGCAAAATTTGCTGAGCGCTGAATGAACGCGACATCAATTTCTGCGCCATACCATAACCGACCCAAACTACCGCCGCCGTTACACTCAACATAATTCCCGTAGAATACGCGTTAACACCGAACAACACGGCAAATTTATCGTTAAAAAATAAAATTAATCCGAAAATTAAAACCGCCAAACCCAATTTTTGATGCACGCCTAATTTTTCTTTAAACACAAAAACGCCGCAAATCAACATCATAAATGACGATAAATGAATAAAAATCTGGGTAACGGAAGGTTCGATATACTTCAAAGAAGAATTAAACAGAAAAAAGTTTCCTGCAAGTCCCAACACGCCAATTACGGATAATTGCCAATATCTTGGACTGAATTGCGCAAGAGCCGGCAATTTTTTCTTCCAGGACAATAATAAAAACAAGGCAAAAGCCGCCACGAAAAAGCGGTACCATACAATGCTTTCCGCAGCCATTACCCGCAGTACGTTTTGTAATGCAATGGGCAACGAGCCCCATGCCATGGCCGCAATTAAAGCAAAAATAAAGCCTAAAACGGGTTGCTGATTCATAGTCTTTAATTAACACAATATAAAAATGCCCCACAAAACTGTGAGGCATTTTAAATTTTATACGACCGAAATTATAAGGTTTCTTGATTATTCAGTCACAATACTGACGTATTTACGACTTTTTTCGCCTTTAACTTCAAATTTTACTTTACCGTCTGCAGTTGCGAACAAAGTATGGTCACGACCCATACCAACATTGCTGCCTGCGTGGAATTTCGTACCGCGTTGACGAACGATAATGCTGCCTGCTAATACGGATTCGCCACCGAAACGTTTAACACCAAGGCGTTTAGCTTCAGAATCACGACCGTTACGAGTTGAACCACCAGCTTTTTTAGTTGCCATCTACTTGATCTCCTCTGAAATTATGCTTGAATCCCAGTGATTTTCACTTCTGTGAACCACTGACGATGACCTTGCTGTTTACGGCTGTGTTTACGGCGACGGAATTTAACGATTTTTACTTTATCGCCACGGCCCTGCGCAACCACTTCAGCCACTACTTTCGCACCGGAAACAACCGGCGCACCAATTTTAACATCTTCACCGTTAACGACCATCAACACTGAATCGAATTCAACCGTTTCACCGGTTGCTAATTCAAGTTTTTCTAAACGAACAACCTGACCTTCGCTTACACGGTGTTGTTTACCGCCACTTTGGAAAACTGCGTACATAAATACTCCGCTAATACTGTGCTTATAACGTCATTTTGTTTATAGCACGTCAAAATCATATAAATAGGTCGCAAATTCTACGGAAAAATATGGGGGATAGCAAGCGTTTCTTTGTAATAAAATAAAAAAATTGTGAAATCCGTCGGTTTCATTTTAGATATGACAAAAAATCGGTTAAACTTGACCGCACTTTTTATCAATCAACGCCCATTTATTCATGGATTGGCAATAATGACAACACAAAATCATCTCATGGACATGAAAGCCATTCAGGCTTTAATCGAGCCGGATATGCAAAAAGTGAACGCGGAAATTTTAGCGCAACTTAATTCTGACGTCGCTTTAATTAACCAACTCGGTTTTTATATCATTCAGGGCGGCGGAAAACGCATTCGCCCGATGATCGCCTTACTGGCGGCGCGCGCGCTGAATTACGACGGCGAACAAATGCCGATGTGCGCAGCTTTCATTGAGTTTATTCATACTGCCAGCCTGTTGCACGACGATGTGGTGGACGAATCGGATATGCGCCGCGGACGCGCAACGGCCAACGCGGCGTTCGGTAACGCCGCCAGCGTGTTAGTGGGCGACTTCATTTACACTCGCGCATTTCAGTTAATGGCTAAACTTAACTCGTTGAAAATGTTAACGATTATGTCTGACGCCACGAACGTATTGGCGGAAGGCGAAGTGCAACAGTTGATGAATGTGAACGATCCGGAAACCACCGAAGAAAATTACATGAAAGTGATTTACCGCAAAACCGCGCGTCTGTTTGAAGTATCCACTCAGGCGGCGGCGATTGTGGCGAATGCGGATGAAAAAACCGAATCGGCGCTGCAACAATACGGACGCTATCTCGGCACCGCATTCCAACTGGTGGACGACGTGTTGGACTACAGCGCCGAAGCGGAAACCATGGGCAAAAACGTGGGCGATGATTTAGCGGAAGGCAAACCGACTTTACCGTTGCTCCACGCCATGCGGCACGGCACGCCAGAGCAGGCCGCGCTTATCCGCTCGGCGATTGAAGAAGGCGGCAAACGGGAAATCATTGGCGAAGTGCTTGCCATTATGGCGGAACATAAATCCCTTGATCACGCAATGGAGCGCGCAAAAATTGAAGCGCAAAAAGCGGTGGACGCGCTGAACGCGTTGCCGGATAACGAATATAAACGAGCGCTGATTTCCCTGGCTTACCAATCCGTAAATCGAACTTATTAATCGGAATTTCAGGGCGTGCAAGCGCCCTTATTTTTTAGGAAAGTATTATGACGGAAAACAATCAATCCGCACAAAGTGCGGGAAAAAAATGCGATGTTTTTTCCTGTTCGGAAAAAATGCAAAACGGGCAATCTTCGGCGCATGCATTTGAGCCGAAACAAAAAAAACGCAAGCCGAAACCGGATCCTAATGCGCCTTATATCCGCCCTCGGCTCGAATTACCGAACGGGCATCGCAAATTGTTGCTGCATACTTGCTGTGCGCCCTGCGCCGGTGAAATTATCGCCGCGGTAATGGCGTCGGACGTGGAATTCACCATTTTCTTTTACAACCCCAATATTCATCCGCATAAAGAATATTTAATCCGGAAAGAAGAAAACAAACGTTTTGCGGAAAAAAACAATATTCCTTTTATCGATGCGGATTACGACCGCGCGCAGTGGTTTGAACGGGTGAAAGGATTGGAACACGAACCCGAACGCGGTGCGCGTTGTACCAAATGTTTCGACATGCGATTGGAACGCACCGCCCTTTACGCTCATGAAAACGGCTTTCCTGTTATCGCCACCAGCCTCGGAATTTCCCGCTGGAAAAATCAGGAACAGGTTTACGATTGCGGCCGCCGCGCCGCCACCCGTTATGACGACGTCATTTTTTGGGATTTCAACTGGCGTAAAGACGGCGGTTCCGCCCGTTCCGACCGAATTCGCAAAGAAGAAGGATTTTACAAACAGGAATATTGCGGCTGCGTCTATTCCCTGCGGGACGCCAACCAATGGCGCGAAGCCAAAGGTTTGGGTAAAATCGAGATCGGTAAAACCTTCTATTCTTTAGACGAATAATCGCCGTCACCTGTTTGTGCTTTGAAAAAACTCACAAAAAACGCACCGCACTTTTATTTCGTGCGATGCGTTTTTATCTTGCCAAATACTTAAGCCTGCGATTTAGCGCGCATGCCCAGCGCTAACGCCACAATAAAGGCAACGGTAAAGGAAATCGCCATCCCTACGGCGTACATGCCCCAGTCTCCCGCGCGGATGGAGGCAATTCCCACCAAACCGGCAGCGCCTAATGCGGTCGCTTTAACGTTAAAATACGCGATAAACGCCGCCGCTAAACCGGAACCGACCATCGCAGCATAGAACGGATAACGGAAACGTAAATTCACCCCGAACATCGCCGGTTCGGTAATGCCTAACAATGCCGAAATACCTGAAGGCACCGCCAGACCGCGGGTTTTCGCGTCTTTATTCAGCACAGCCACCGCCAGGCAAGCCGCGCCCTGCGCAATGTTCGACATCGCGGCGATCGGGAAAATGAAAGTCGCTGCCGTGCTTGCCAGTAATTGCGTTTCAATGGCAATAAAAGTTTGGTGCATGCCGGTAATCACAATCGGCGCATATAGACTGCCGAACACGCCGCCGCCGATGAAGCCCAAATTATCATACAGCCAGGTTAAGCCGGAACTCAGCAATTCGCCCGCTTCCCGACCGAAAGGTCCAATCACGCTAAACGCCAATAATCCCGTGATAAACAAAGAAAATAGCGGCGTAATCAAGTTATTTAATACGGACGGCACCACTTTAACGAAGAATTTTTCTAATGTCGCCAGCACCCAGGAAGCAATCAGAACAGGAATCACCGTGCCTTGATAACCGACTTTTTCAATACTGATTAAATCCAGAATATTCCAATTTTGCAGCGTGCCGTTTTGTATGGCTTCCGCATAACCGTAAGCATTGGTCAATGCGGGGTGAACCAGCAACATACCCAGCGTAGCGCCCAGATACGGATTGCCGCCGAATTTTTTGGTGGCGGTGAAACCGAGTAAAATAGGTAAGAATACGAAAGGTGCGTTGGCGAAGGTATCGATTAATGAGGCGAGATCTTGATATTGCGGGTAAAGATCTAACAGCGACTTCCCTTCCTGAAACAAATCTTTGGCCGTAAAAATATTGCCAATCCCCATTAGCAAACCGCCGGCGACGATCGCCGGAATAATCGGCACGAAAATTTCCGACAAGCCTTTGATTAAGCGCTGCACGATATTTTGCTGCGGCACGTTGGCGGCTGCGGCTTGTGCCGAAGCGGAAGATTCGCCGCCCATAATTTTCGCCATTTCCGCATGCACTTTGTTCACGGTGCCGGAACCGAAAATAATTTGATATTGTCCGGAAGTAGAAAACTGTCCTTTCACGCCGTCGATGTTTTCAATCGCCGCCTTGTCTATTTTCGATTCGTCGGCAATAGTCAAACGCAAGCGAGTCGCACAATGCGCAAGGGTCGCAATATTTTCTTTACCGCCAAGTTTATCAATAACCTGTTGGGCAATTTGCGGGAAATTCATAAAAATCCTCCTGAAACGATTAAGTCTTTAGGAATTCTAACCAAAACAAGCGGATTTAACTAGAACAATTTTACCGTTATCGGGTTATTGCAGAAAAAAAGAAAGAAAAGTGCGGTCACAAAAAGCAACGCTTTTTGAACGTTGGCTTTACCAACGGTGGCGAAGCCATAAGTAATCGCACTGGCGATTACGCATAAAAAATGAAGTGTTTTTTGAAGATTGCCTTTACAAACACGCTTTTGGAAACCTTCAATAAAATGACGATTTATGTATTGCCTTAAATTTCACGTATAAAAAAAGCCAGACTAAGGGAATCTGGCGTAAAAAGGGGTTTTATGAATAAAATACTTATATTCGTTTAACATCATCACAACGTTAAACGCGGTGAATTGTAAGGTTAATGTAAATTTATGTCAACATATTTATTGAAAATTTTCTAACATTTTACAAAAAAAATTTAATTTCTTATTTATCAATAGCTTAAAAAATTCGAAAATCATTAAAAATAAAGCCGGGCATAGGCCCGGCCGTTGTTATTTTGTTATATTGTCGTCTCACTCATCACTGAACGGTTAAACAATCAGAATGTCGTCAATGCTTTTGCCAATCTTTCAATACCCGCCTCAATTTCTTCCTGCGAAATATTCAGTGCCGGCGCAAATCGCAATACATTCGGACCGGCCACCAAAATCATCAACCCGTGATCGGCGCAGGCTTTTACAAATTCAGCCGCTTTGCCGCGATATCGCTCGACTAACTCGGCGCCAATCAGCAAGCCTTCCCCGCGCACGTCGATAAACAAACCGAACCGTTCGTTTAATTGGCGTAACTGGGCCTTAAAAAACTCGGAAGTGCGGTTGACGTTCGCTAAGAATTCCGGGCGGGCAATAATATCCACAACTTTTGCTCCGACGGCACAAGCCAGCGGATTACCGCCGAATGTCGTGCCGTGCACGCCCGGCGCAAAACTTTTTGCAATGTCGGCTGTGGTCATCATAGCGCTGATTGGAAAGCCGTTCGCCAACGCTTTGGCGGAAGTTAAAATATCGGGCGTTACGCCAAATTTTTGATAGGCATAGAACGCCCCGGTACGTCCCACGCCGGTTTGTACTTCGTCGAAAATCAACAACGCGTTATATTCGTCGCAAAGCGCTCGCAATCCCTGCAAGAATTCTTTTTTCGCCGGAATCACGCCGCTTTCGCCTTGAATCGGCTCCACGATAATCGCACAGGTATGATCGTCGATAACCGCTTTTACCGCGTCCAAATCATTAAACGGAACATGAATAATGCCCGCCGGTTTCGGGCCGAATCCGTCGGAATATTTCGGCTGCCCGCCCACACTGACAGTGAACAACGTGCGGCCGTGAAAACTCTGTTTGAAGGAAATAATATTGTATTTTTGATAGCCGAAATGATCCACCGCATAACGCCGGGCCAGTTTCAGTGCCGCTTCATTGGCTTCGGCGCCGGAATTGGCAAACATCACGCGTTCGGCAAAGGTATTTGCCACCAATTTATCACCCAGTGCCAATGTCGGCTCGCTGGTAAACCAGTTGCTGGAATGCCACAATTTTTCGCCCTGTTCTTTCAAGACGGCCACAATTTCATCGGGACAATGCCCCAAGGCGTTCACTGCAATTCCGCTGGTAAAATCGATATATTCCCGTCCGTTTTGATCCCACACTCGGCTTCCTTTGCCTTTTACCGGTACAAAATTGGCGGGGTTATAGTTGGGAATCATCACCTCATCAAATTTACTGCGGAGATATTGTGTCATTTTTATTGTCCTTTTTCGCTGATTATGTTTGGCTGTAGGTTACGCTTTTTTGATTTATTATGCAATTATCTTGAATAAAAATTCAAAATTATTATCATGCTCGCGCAAGAAAGTAACTAAAGAACGAGCCCGACTTCAATGAAAAAAGAAAAAACTTAATTTGTTCCGCCTACGGTAATCTTCTCAATCTTGCACGCCGGTTGTCCGACGCCGACCGGCACGCTTTGGCCGTCTTTGCCGCATACGCCGATACCGTGGTCAATTTCCGCCGAATTTCCCACCATAGAAACCTGTTGCATCACTTCGATACCGTTGCCGATCATGGTGGCGCCTTTCACCGGTTTAGTGATTTTGCCTTTTTCGATCAGATAGGCTTCCGACATGGAAAATGTGAATTTTCCCGACGTAATGTCCACCTGCCCGCCGCCGAAATGCGGAGCAAAAATACCGTAATCCACCGAAGCAATAATATCCTCGAACCGGCTTTCGCCCGCCAGCATATAAGTGTTCGTCATGCGCGGCATCGGTAAATGCGCGTAGCTTTCGCGACGACCGTTGCCCGTCGGCTGCATTCCCATTAACCGCGCGTTCATTTTATCCTGCATGTATCCCTGCAGCACGCCGTCTTTAATCAGCACATTGCATTGGCTTGGTACGCCTTCGTCGTCAACGGTCATGGAGCCGCGACGATTTGGCAAAGTGCCGTCGTCCACAATAGTGCATAACGGTGAAGTCACTAACTGCCCGATTTTACCACTAAACAACGAACTTTGTTTGCGGTTGAAATCGCCTTCCAAGCCGTGTCCCACCGCTTCGTGCAGTAACACGCCCGGCCAGCCGGCGCCCAGCACGACGGGCATTAAACCGGAAGGCGCGGCGACGGCACCGACATTCACCAGCGCCTGGCGCACCGCTTCTTTAGCAAAATACAGGGCGCGCATTTCGCCGTTGAAATCGTCGAAGAACCAATTCAGGCTGACCCGTCCGCCCACGCCCGCACTGCCGCGTTCCCGTTTACCGTCTTTTTCCACCAGCACGGAAATCGACAACCGCACCAACGGACGAATATCCGCCGCCAGCGTGCCGTCTGTCGCCGCCACCAGGATTTCTTCATAAAGTGCGGTCAAATTTGCGGTTACTTTTGTCACGTATTGACTTTCGGCGCGCGCCGTGCGGTCAACCAGGCGCAATAAATCGATTTTCTGTTTTTTGCTTAACGTATCCAGCGGATTAATTGCGGCGTAACGCTGAACGGCCTGCACCGGCGTTAAATTTACCGGCTGCATAATATGTCGCTCGCTCGGCGCGGCGATGCCTTTCACCGCATTGGCGCATTGCTGTAAATTCGCCGGATTGATTTGATCGGAATAAGCAAAACCGGTTTTCTCGCCGCTTACGGCCCGCACGCCGACACCGCGATCGATATGAAATCCGCCTTCCTTGATAATGCCGTCTTCCAGCACCCAGTTTTCATCCTGACTAAGCTGGAAATAAAGATCCGCGTAATCAATACGACGGTGCGACATTAAATCAAAAATGTTCGGAATATCGGTTAAGGAAAGGTTGCTGTTGGTGAGCAGGGAATTTTGGACGGTATCTAACATATTCTTCTCTAAATAAAAAATGATGACTTTCCGCTTTTCTCAGTGCTTTATGAAGGCAAAAATCATACAAAAGTGCGGGCGATTTTAACACAATTTAAAAAAACATTGAAAAAATCGCCCGCACTTTAACCATTATCGCTCGGTTTACATCACCACCACGTCGAATTGTTCCTGGTGATAGAAAACTTCAGGCTTAACCTGCACGCGCTTACCGATAAAGACTTCGATTTCCGCCAGCAAACCGTGGCTTTCTTCGTTAATCAGATAATCCGCGACGGCGGGCGAGGCATAAACCGTAAAAATTTCGCTGGCGAATAAATGATGAACTCGGATAATTTCACGCATAATTTCGTAACATACGGTTTCCACGGTTTTGACGTGCCCGCGTCCCTGGCAGGCGAGACAATCGCTGCAAAGAATATGTTCCAGACTTTCGCGCGTGCGTTTTCGCGTCATTTCCACCAAGCCTAATTGGGTAAAACCGTTAACGTTGGTTTTGACGCGATCTTTCGATAGCGCTTCTTCCAAGGACTGAATCACGCGATTGCGGTGATCGTCGGTTTGCATGTCAATGAAATCGATGATGATAATCCCGCCGAGATTACGTAATTGCAGCTGCTGCGCAATGGCTTTGGTGGCTTCAATGTTCGTGTTGAAGATGGTTTCTTCCAGATTGCGGTGCCCCACAAACGCGCCGGTGTTGATGTCGATGGTAGTCATCGCCTCCGTTTGTTCGATGATAAGATAACCGCCCGATTTCAAATTCACCCGTTTATTTAACGCCGCATTAATTGCCGATTCCACGCCGTACACGTCAAACAACGGCTGATTATTGCCGGAATACAGCACCAGCTTGTCCGTCAGTTCCGGCATAAATTCCTCGGTGAATTCTTTCACTTCGCTGAAACAGAGTTTAGAGTCGATACGGATTTTTTCGATACCCTGTCCGATAAAATCCCGCAATACCCGTTGCGCTAACGCCAGTTCGCCGTAAATCATGGAACGGGTCGGATATTTGCTTTTACGTTCAAGCACTTTGCGCCATACACGTTTTAAGAAATCGGCGTCCTGTTTTAGTTCCGCTTCCGTCACGCCTTCCGCGGCGGTACGGATAATGTAGCCGCCCAATTCGTCGCAATAAGGTTCCACCAAGGCTTTTAAGCGCGCCCGTTCTTCTTCGCTTTCAATACGTTGCGACACGCCCACGTGGCTGTTTTCCGGCATGAACACCAGATAACGAGACGGCAGCGTAATATCGGTGGTTAAACGGGCGCCTTTGGTGCTAATCGGATCTTTCACCACCTGAACCACTAAATCCTGCCCTTCGCGCACCAGTTCCACAATATCTTTCACCACGAACTGCTTTTGTTCGTTTTCATCGACGCATTCGGTATAGCTGACGATATCCGACGCATGTAAAAACGCCGCTTTATCTAGCCCGATGTCCACAAACGCCGATTGCATGCCGGGCAGCACGCGCGTCACTCGGCCTTTATAAATATTGCCGACAATCCCGCGTTTTGCCTGACGTTCGATATGAACTTCTTTTAATTCCGCATTATCCATTAATGCGACGCGGGTTTCATTCGGCGTCACATTCACCAACAACTCTACAGCATTCATAAACTACCTGAAAAATCACGTTAAAATTAATCCCGTTAGGATAACGAAAAGCAAAATAGAAAAACAAGCGGAATTCATGTAAAATGTGACCTTTCTCAAATTTAGCGTAAAAAATCACCCGTTCGCAGCCTGTAAAGTGCGGTCAAAAAACGCAATGTTTTTTGAGCCCGGCTTTGCCAACGACCTAAAAGCTGAGCCATCCGTTCAGGAACGGCGGATAAAAATCACAATTTTCGGAGTTTTTCATGTTTGGACTTGATCCAACGCTTATTACCTTCAGTGTTTATATTTTGAGCATGATTGCCATCGGTTTGCTCGCTTACCGTTATACGTCGAATCTTTCCGATTACATTCTGGGCGGCCGCCGTTTGGGCAGTTTTGTCACCGCCATGTCCGCCGGTGCTTCCGATATGTCCGGTTGGTTATTAATGGGATTGCCCGGCGCAGTTTACGCTTCGGGGCTGATTGAAGGCTGGATCGCCATCGGTTTAACCCTTGGCGCCTACTGCAACTGGCGTTTCGTGGCGGGACGTTTACGCGTGCACACGGAATTCAATAATAACGCGCTCACCTTGCCAGAATATTTTCACAGCCGTTTCGGCAGCGAGCATAAATTATTAAAAATCGTATCCGCTACCATTATTCTGGTCTTTTTCACCATTTATTGCTCGTCCGGCGTGGTAGCCGGCGCCAAATTATTCCAGAATCTGTTTTCGATGGATTATCACACCGCGCTTTGGTACGGCGCGCTGGCGACCATTGCGTATACTTTTATCGGCGGTTTCCTGGCAGTCAGCTGGACGGACACCATTCAGGCGACATTGATGATTTTCGCCCTGATCCTCACTCCCGTTTTCATCATTTACAGCATCGGCGGCTGGGATAATTTATCCGTTATCATGACACAAGCGGAACAATCCGCTCAAAAAGACTACACCGACTTATTCACCGGCACCACGCCGCTCGCTTTATGCAGCCTGGCCGCCTGGGGCTTGGGTTATTTCGGTCAACCGCATATTTTAGCCCGTTTTATGGCGGCTTATTCGGCTAAATCACTCAATAAAGCCCGTCGTATCAGCATGATATGGATGATACTCTGTTTATCGGGCGCTATCGGCATCGGTTTCTTCGGCATCGCCTATTTCCATGCCAATCCGCAACTGGCGGGCACCGTTAACGGGGAACGCGAACAGGTTTTTATCGAACTCGCAAAATTGCTGTTCAACCCTTGGATTTCAGGCATTTTACTCTCCGCTATTTTAGCCGCGGTGATGAGCACTCTCAGTTGCCAATTGCTGATTTCTTCCAGCGCCATTACCGAAGATTTCTATAAAGGTTTCATTCGTCCGAACGCCTCCGATAAAGAACTGGTTTGGTTAGGACGCGCTATGGTGCTGACCATCGCGGGGCTTGCCATTTGGATTGCGCAGGACGAAAACAACAAAGTACTGAAACTGGTTGAATTCGCCTGGGCGGGCTTCGGCAGCGCTTTCGGCCCGGTCGTGCTGCTGTCTTTATTCTGGAAGCGCATGACTTCAAGCGGCGCCATGGCGGGCATGCTGGCGGGCGCCGTCGTGGTTTTCGGCTGGAAACACTGGGTGCCGGCAGACAGCGTTTGGCACAATGTCTATGAAATGATTCCTGCCTTCGGCTGCGCGACATTAAGCATTATTATCGTGTCGTTGTTATCGCCCAAACCAAGCCGACAAATCGAAGACCGATTCCGTCAGGCCAATCAAGCTTATAAGGATGCCCAATGATCGACTTTCGTCCCTTTTATCGGCAAATTGCTACATCCAATTTGTCTGCATGGCTGGAAACCCTGCCGTTACAGCTGAAAAACTGGGAAAAAAACACCCACGGCGAATATGCCAAATGGGCGAAAATTGTGGATTTTTTACCGGATTTAACGGCGGATCATATCGATCTCAAAAACTCTGTAAAATCCTCCCGCACTTTTCCGCTTTCCGAAGGCGAACGCCAACGCATTATTCATCATCTGAAACAGCTGATGCCGTGGCGCAAAGGCCCGTATCATTTATTCGGCATTCATGTGGACTGCGAATGGCGCTCCGATTTTAAATGGGAGCGGGTGCTGCCCCATTTGGCGCCGTTGCAGGATCGCACCGTGTTAGACGTCGGCTGCGGCAGCGGTTATCACATGTGGCGCATGGTCGGCGAAGGTGCCAAAACCGTGGTGGGCATCGACCCGACCGAATTGTTCCTGTGTCAGTTTGAAGCGGTGCGCAAACTGCTGAATAACGATCGCCGCGCCAATTTAATTCCTTTAGGCATTGAAGAAATGCAGCCTCTCGGCGTGTTCGATACGGTGTTTTCCATGGGTGTGCTGTATCACCGCAAATCACCGCTGGATCATTTGACTCAGCTAAAAAACCAACTGCGTAAAGGCGGCGAACTGGTGCTGGAAACTTTGGTGATCGACGGCGACGAAAATACGGCGCTGGTGCCGGCGGATCGTTACGCCAAAATGAAAAATGTGTATTTCATTCCGTCGGTGGCTTGTTTAATCAACTGGTTGGCCAAATCCGGCTTCAGCAATATTCGTTGCGTGGATGAAGCGGTGACCACTCTTGATGAACAGCGAAAAACCGATTGGCTGGACAACGAAAGTCTGATTGATTTTTTAGACCCGGCGGATCACAGCAAAACCGTTGAAGGCTATCCCGCGCCCAAACGCGCGGTGATTATCGCCAATAAATAAGCAAAAGTGCGGTCACAAAAAGCAACGCTTTTTGAACGTTGGCTTTGCCAACGGTGGCGAAGCCATAAGTAATCGCACTGGCGATTAGCATAAAAAAAGCAAAGTTTTTTAAAAACGCGTTTAATCGGAACAGCGAAATAACGAGAAATGCTTTCAGCGCTTTCAAAGACAATTTGACGGTTTTGACAGCACCATAAAATTGCATTTTTTCAAGATTATCCCTTGACAGCCACAGCCTAAATCCGTATTATTCACCACGCTTAAATCGCGGAGGAATGGCAGAGCGGTTGAATGCACCGGTCTTGAAAACCGGCGAGGGTGCGAGCCCTCCCTGAGTTCGAATCTCAGTTCCTCCGCCATCCAATTCAAAAAAACGGCAAGTTTCGAACTTGCCGTTTTTTGTTTTTTAAAGTAATAATAAGTTGGTCGATTTAATTGAGCCGTAGATTTAGAAATATTGATTAGAAAATTCGTTAGACAATTGGTGTTAAAACATCACGCAAAAAACAGCAAAATCAGGCGAGCCTTTTGTTGGTGTGTAATAAAAATCGTTGTGAGGCCTAATTTTACGCATTAGCGATGCGCTGTTAAAAGATGCTGTGCTTCGCGCGCGAAAAACGTCGTGCAACAAATCGTCAATTGATGAGAGAGTGTTGATATTAAAATTATAAAAAAGCCTCCACAAAAACGGAGGCCTTTTTATTTACTCCCTTTCTTCCACTCCCTCCTCCGTTTATTGGGGGAGCTATCACGAAATTACTGAGGGGGGATTTGCAAAATTTAGGGGAAATTTGACCGTTTGTATGCGATTTACCTGAAATTAAGTTTATTTATTCATCATAGATCTACATTGATACACAAAAGATAACATGGGATTTTAAAATCCTTTACATTAAAAAGCTGAACTTTACTAGTTTTTGATAGTGAAAAGAGTTTTTACAAACGTTACCATGATATAAAATGTGTCCGTTTTTAGTCTTTATTAAAGGAGTATATGCTATGGGATGGTCATTTCGTAAAAGAGTAAAAATTATTCCAGGAATTCATTTAAACATTGGAAAAGGGGGAATTTCTGCTTCTGTTGGTATGAAAGGGGCTAACTTTACATTTAGTAAGAAAGGAACCTTTTTTAATGCAAGCATTCCTAATACTGGTTTTTCATATAGAACTAAACTAGGTGGTGCCGACAAAAATTCAAATGATACTTTTGAAAATCGCCCATTTGATAGTTATCCAAATAGTAACGAATATTCATTTATTGATTTTGAAGATAACATCTTTAGTGCTGATGTATCTAACTTAACTAGTCAATCAATGCAGTATGTGAAAAATACAATTTTACAAGCAAGAGAACAACGAATATCTTTAACTAAAGATATAAAAAATATTTTAAAAACTCATAGGATTACGAAATGTAAACTGTGGGGTAGTTATCTTACTGGGCTTTGTTTAGTTAAAAAAATCAAACAAAATTTGAAATCAGATATAAATGTTCAAAAATTAGTATTGAAAGAACTAAATACACAATTAGAATCTAATTCTAGCGTTAATTTAGAAATGGATTTTTCTAACAATTCAGATCAAAGGTATGAGTTTTTAAAGAATAGTTTTAACGAGTTAATTCAAAGTAATAAAATCTGGGATGTTACGGCTTCCTATGCGACTAATTCCCTTTTTTCTAAAAAGAAAGTAATGGGAGGAGCAACGGAGTCTATATCTAGAAAAGAAGTTAGGTTCCATTGGGGGATTTTACCTGAAATAAGTAAGTCTTTTGAAGCTTTAGTTTTAAATAATGCAAATGGTGCAGATTTATATATCTATCCTGCATTCGTTATTATGTTAAAAAATCAAGATGAATTTGCTATTATTGATATTAATGAAATTCAATTTTCCTACGAGGATATAAGATTTATTGAAAATGAAAAAACACCTAAAGATAGTGAGATTATTGATTATACATGGCAGTGGGTAAATAAAAATGGTCAGCCAGATCGTAGGTATAAAAACAATACCAAAATACCTATAATTGGATATGGAGGAATTGTAATTAAAACAATGAATGGAGTGAATGAAGAATACATGATAAGTAATAAAAATAATACTAAGAGATTTGTTGAAGCATTTGAAAAATATAAGAGTTTTATTAGCGAGTAATATAATAATTTTTTATAAAAGGATATGTATTTTATTTTTTTGTATATAAAATTTAATTCAAGAGCGGATTTTTAAATTTAAAAAATCCGCTCTTACTTTATTTCTACAATATATCATTTTAATAGTAATTCTATATAAATGCAGAGTAAAACTATTTTGACCATTACATCGCTTATGTATTTGATAAAATAATTATTCCTGGTGCATAAAGAGAAAATGAACAGCTTTGAACTGATCATCTCTTTTATTAAATTGTTTTATGATAATTTCTCTTAATTCAGCCTTGAAGGGTGAATATTTTCTAAACATATTATAGAGTTCATTATAATCATCAAAGGCTTGATTCTTTAATTCTTCCATAATATTTTTAGAAAATTTTTCCTGAAATATATTATTTATATTATCTTTAAATTTAGGATCTCTTTGAAATTCTTCATGAAGGATTGCATAAGCTGTAAGCGATCGATTTTTAAGTTCTTCAAGTTTTTGTTTTTCATCTAATTCTTCATGTTCTTCATTAATATTTTTAATCATAATTTCTCCTGATAATTTTAACGATAAATAATTTATTAATTTGAAATACAAAGCAACTATGAAAAATACAAGTCGCTTTGATTTAACTACTCCCACTCAATCGTCGCAGGCGGTTTGCCGCTTACGTCGTATACTACGCGGGAAATGCCGTCTACTTCGTTGATAATACGGTTTGAGATTTTACCGAGCAAATCATACGGTAAATGCGCCCAATGTGCGGTCATAAAATCGATGGTTTCGACCGCGCGCAGGCTGACAACCCAGTCATATTTGCGGCCGTCGCCCATTACGCCGACGGATTTCACCGGCAGGAACACAGTGAATGCCTGGCTGACTTTATAATACCAACCGGATTTATAAAGTTCTTCGATATAAATCGCGTCTGCTTTGCGCAGTAGATCACAGTATTCTTTCTTGATTTCGCCCAACACGCGTACACCTAAACCCGGGCCCGGGAACGGGTGACGATTCAGCATTTCCGCCGGCAAACCAAGCGTCAAACCGATTTTACGCACTTCGTCTTTAAACAACTCGCGAAGCGGTTCCACCAAGCCGAGTTTCATGTAGTCCGGTAAGCCGCCCACGTTGTGGTGGGATTTGATCACGTGCGCTTTGCCGGTTTTACTGGCTGCAGATTCAATCACATCGGGATAAATGGTGCCTTGCGCCAGCCATTTCACGCTGGTTTGTTTGTGTGCTTCTTCGTCAAACACGTCCACAAACACTTTACCGATCATTTTGCGTTTCGCTTCCGGATCGGCAATACCTTTTAACGCGCTTAAGAAACGCTCTTCGGCATCCACTCGGATAATGTTCAAACCGAATTTGTCACCGAACATTTCCATTACTTGATCGGCTTCGTTTAAACGTAACAAACCGTTGTCTACGAACACGCAGTGCAAGTTTTTACCGATGGCGCGATGTAATAACAATGCGGTTACCGAAGAATCCACGCCGCCGGATAAGCCTAAAATCACTTCATCGTCGCCCACTTGCGCTTTAATGCGCGCTACGGCGTCTTCGATAATATTTTCCGGCGTCCAGTTCGTGCTGCAGCCGCAAATATCTACCACAAAGTTGGTTAATAAGGCCAAACCGCTTTTAGTATGTGTCACTTCCGGGTGGAACTGCACGCCGTAGAAACGACGGCTTTCATCCGACATGGCAGCAATCGGACAAGTCGACGTGGTGCCGGTCACCTGAAAGCCTTCCGGTAAACGGGTGACTTTATCGCCGTGGCTCATCCAAACGTCCAGTTTGGGCTGCGCCGAATTCAAATCATCATTCAATCGGGCAAAAAGTGCGGTAGAATTTTCAAGAGAAACGGAAGCGTAACCGAATTCACGATGATTGGAATTTTCCGTCAGACCGCCAAGCTGCATCGCCATAGTTTGCATGCCGTAGCACACGCCGAGCACCGGAACGCCGGCGTTGAATACGTATTCCGGCGCACGCGGACTGTTGTCTTCCGTAGTACTTTCCGGACCGCCGGAAAGAATAATCCCGGTCGGATTAAATTCACGGATCTGTTGTTCCGTCACGTCCCAAGCCCAAAGCTCGCAGTAAACCCCGATTTCACGCACACGACGCGCGATCAGTTGGGTATATTGGGAACCGAAGTCGAGGATTAAGATTTTGTGGTTGTGGATGTTGTTCATTTTGTTTCTCTATTTTTTGTAAAAATCAGATTAAATTTGACTGCTTATTGCGAGCCTAACTTTGCTAAAAATTCTTTCTCCGTTAATTTAGGAACATCGTTGCCTAAATAATAAAAAGAGGGTTTACAATCAATATAAATTTCCTGCTCTAAGGTAAATTCATTTTCCGCACTGAATAAACCGGCGGAAAGTTCATAATTATCCGTACCTAATAAATGATAGTATAAATGCGTACCGCATTTCTTACAAAAAGCTCGTTCCGCCCATTCGGAAGACTGATAACATTGGATGAAATCTTCACCTGAAATATCCAATTTTTGTTGATAACTTAAAGAAAATAACGGACTACCGTTCCAACGAACACAAGTTCCGCAATGGCAAGCATGAACGTTTTTATTTTCAGGTACAGTAATCTTTACTGAACCGCATAAGCATTGACCTTTCATTTTTTATTCCTTAGTCATTTATAGTGGAGACAAGCGGTGAGAATTGATTAAAATTTTGCAAATTACACCTCTTTCAATCCATCCACTGCAAAGCCGTTCAGAGAAAATGTAGTTATTTCAACTTCTTCTTACTTCCCGCAATCATCTTCTTCGCCGATAAATCACTCACGACTTTTTTGCCCGTTTTGCTTTCCAGCTCCATTCGGGCGACTTTGGCGACATTGCCGCCTTGTTCAGGCTTGATTTTCTTCAAAGGTTGCAGGATTAATCGCTTACGCCAACCAAAGTTTAAATGGCTCGGCTTTAGGGGACGGAATGGATTGAATGAGGCGTAACAGTTGTGGTATGTCCGCAACATCAGTTTTATAAAATTTTCCGTCTGAAGCTCTTAATTTCAGTTGGTTACAATCTGTAACCAACTGGCTTCCTTCCTTATTCAGTCTATGTTTAAGTACTTTCCAATAATTTCTTGGATTAGGACTTTCAGTTAAAACCTCAACCACATCCACAATCGAAAAATACCATTTTTCCTGCTCTTCATCCCAAACGGAACGCACTTTTTTTGTTCAAAAAGTTTGATGTCCATTTATAACACCTAAAAAAATACCTGAATTTTCGACCGCACTTTACGCCGCATGTAACCTTTTAATCAACGCCAAAATCTCCGACATATCTTTGCCCATGTAATCCGCCAAAGATTGATCGACTATCATCCGCTTTTCTTCGTAGCCGATGACGGTTACTCCCGCGCCTTTGGCGGCAAGCATGCCGTAATAGGAATCTTCTACGGCAACAGCGTGTTCGGCGGAAACGCCTAATGAATCTAACGTGTGGCGATAAATCGCCGGATCGGGTTTACTGCGGTCGAAGTCGTCGCCGGTCACGATCAAATCAAAATCATCTTTAATTCCGCATACTGTCAAAATGTTGCTGATATGTGACAAAGCGGAAGACGACGCCACCGCCAGTTTAATTCGGTGTGCTTTGGCAAACTCGATAATTTGTTTAATGTCGGATCGAAAAATCGTTCGGTAATCCACATTGCTGAATAAATCGTTAAAAAAGGCTTGATAGCGTGTTTGAATCTCTGCCAGCGGTAAGCTTGAACCGCTCAGTTTTTTGACGATTTCCGGGATTTCCCTTAAGGATTTACCGACCACTTCCGATTGTTGTTCCGGTGTAATCGGGCGGTTATGTTCCTGAATGTCGGCAATAAATTGTTTCTGTAGGGTGAATTCCACATACTCGGTATCGACAATCACGCCGTCCATATCAAAAATAATAGCTTGCAACATAAGCACTTTCTATCTTATTAAGTAAACAACCGAATTTTACAAAAAACTTCACAAAAATCTACCGCACTTTAAACTCAAAAAGGCGGGCTAAAAGCCCACCCTAAGGTTAATTCGGAAGCTTAACCCAAACGATAATTCGGCGCTTCTTTGGTAATGGTTACGTCGTGAACATGCGATTCTTTAATGCCTGCGCCACTGATGCGGACGAATTCCGCTTTGGTGCGGAGTTCTTCGATGGTGGCGCAGCCGGTTAAGCCCATGCAGGAACGCAAACCGCCCATTTGTTGCAGAATGATTTCTTTTAAGAAGCCTTTGTATGCAATACGGCCTTCAATCCCTTCCGGCACCAATTTGTCGGCTGCATTGTCCGATTGGAAATAACGGTCGGCGGAACCTTTTGCCATCGCGCCTAATGAGCCCATGCCGCGGTATGATTTGTACGAACGCCCTTGGTACAATTCGATTTCACCCGGCGCTTCTTCCGTACCGGCGAACATAGATCCCACCATCACGCATGAAGCCCCTGCGGCAATCGCTTTAGCAATATCGCCGGAAAAACGGATACCGCCGTCGGCGATAACCGGAATGCCGGTGCCTTCTAAAGCGCCTGCGGCTTCCGCAATGGCAGTGATTTGCGGCACACCCACGCCGGTCACGATACGAGTAGTACAGATTGAACCCGGTCCGATTCCCACTTTCACCGCGCTGGCGCCGGCTTCGGCCAGCGCTCTCGCACCTTCCGCCGTTGCAATATTACCGGCGATAATCGGCAAATTCGGATATTTGGCGCGGGTTTCGCGTACCCGTTGCAACACGCCTTCCGAATGACCGTGCGAAGAGTCGATCAATAACACGTCCACGCCCGCTTTAACTAAAGCTTCCACTCGTTCTTCGTTGCCCGGACCGGCGCCAACGGCGGCGCCCACACGCAAACGACCGAATTCATCTTTACAGGCGTTGGGTTTTTGTTCGGCTTTCTGGAAATCTTTAACGGTAATCATGCCTTTCAATTTGAAGTTATCGTCAACCACTAACACTTTTTCCACCCGATGGCTGTGCATTAAGGCGATAATATCTTCGCGTTTTGCGCCTTCTTTCACGGTAACCAGTTTTTCTTTCGGCGTCATCACTTCCGCCACGGTTTTGTTTAAATCTTTGACGAAACGGGTATCGCGGGCGGTGATAATGCCCACCAAATTGTCATTTTGATCGATAACGGGATAACCGGCGAAACCGTTTTTCTTCACTAATTGCGCCAGTTCGTTAAGAGATAATTCGGGAGAAACCGTAACAGGTTCGGACACAATACCGCTTTCAAATTTTTTCACCCGACGCACGCGATCCGCCTGGCGTTCGATAGACATATTTTTGTGAATGAATCCGATTCCGCCTTCCTGCGCAAGCGCAATTGCCAGCTTGGCTTCGGTTACCGTATCCATCGCGGCGGAAAGCATCGGGATGTTTAAACGAATTTCTTTGGTTAATTGAGTGGAAAGGTCTGCGGTATTCGGCAGCACGGTGGAATGTGCGGGGACAAGAAGCACGTCGTCGAAGGTTAACGCTTCCGTTTTGATACGTAATGACATTGCAATATTCTCTCTAAATTTAAAGTTGAAGTTAAAAAATATTGCGGACGGATTATACAGATTTTGATTTCCGTTGTGAACGTTTTTTCAAGAAAAATTTATCTTTTCCCCAATTTATGATAAAAAAACGCTAATCGTTTGCCGTAAGGAATTTACATGACTTCATTATTAGAAATTCTGGCGGACTGCCAGCCTCATTCTTTCGAAAATCTGACCGCACTTTTCGCCTGTTCCGACGAGGAATTGCTCGCCCGCATTCAAACGTTGCAGAAACAGGGCATTCTCATCGACACCGCTTTCGGCGAAGTGCGATTAATTCCGCAAACGCCGTTGTTAAGTGCGGTCAAAATTCAGCAAGTTTTTCCCCGTCATAAAATCATGTACGTACCGGTGATTGATTCCACCAATCGTTTGTTGCTGACCAACATGAGCCGTCTCAACAAAGGCGATATTTGCATAACGGAACACCAAACCGCCGGCCGGGGACGGCGCGGGCGCCAATGGCAATCGCCGTTTGCCGCGCAAGCGATTTTCAGCATGATGTGGCAGGTGGACGCCGGCAAATCCGTGGACGGCTTAAGCCTGACGGTGGGCATGGCGATTCGCCGGGCAATCTGCAAACTGGGTTCCGATCAGGCAAAATTAAAATGGCCGAACGACATCCTGCTGCACGGTCGCAAACTGGCGGGAATTCTGATCGAAACGGCGGGCACGGAAAACGGCCTGCTGAATCTGGTCATCGGAGCGGGCATTAACGTCGCCGTTTTGCGCGACACCAATCAAATCGATCAGGCTTGGGCGAATTTACAGGAAATCTTGCCGAAAATCGACCGCACTTTACTGCTGATTACGGTATTTGAGGAATTAATTCAGGCGTTAACGGAATTTGAACGGCACGGCATCACCCCAGAATTTCAACAACAATGGCGGCAAAATGACGCATTTTTTCAGCACGAAGTCAACATTATCAAAGAAAAACAGGTTATTTCCGGTATCGAACAAGGAATCGACGAACGCGGACATTTGCGTTTGCAGGTTGGAAACGAATGGATGACGTTTAATGGCGGCGAAGTGTCCTTGCGAAAAAACGTCCGTGTTTGAAAAGACGGCTCACCCTTTGCGGTGGTCGCCAAACCGACTAAAAAATGTTAATTTTTTATGCGTAATCGCCGGTGCGATGACTTATAGCTTCGCCGCCGTTGGCAAAGCCAACGTTCAAAAAACGTCGCTTTTTTTGACCGCACTTTACGACCCGAAATCCAAAAAATCCGCCGATTAGGCGGATTCTTTATATTTACTACTCATCGGATTCCTGCAAATCCTGAATCAGAATTTTCGAACGGCGCTGATAGTTGTAATGCTCGCGTTTATCTTTCGGCAAATCTTCCACGTTCGCCATGCGAAAGCCGCGTTCCTGGAACCAATGCACCGTGCGGGTGGTGAGCACGAACAGTTTTTCAATCCCCAAACTTCTCGCCCGTTTTTGAATTTCCGTCAGCAAAATATCGCCGCGGGAAGAGCTGCGGTAATCGGGATGCACGGCAACGCACGCCATTTCCGCCATTTTTTCCGCTTCGTACACATTCAGCGCGGCACAGGCAATAATGACGCCGTCGCGGTCGATAATGGTGTATTTTTCAATATCCATTTCCAGCTGCTCGCGCGAACGTTTTACCAGCACGCCCTGTTGTTCCAACGGATGAATCAATTCGAGCAAACTTGGAATATCGCGCGCCGTGGCAATCCGAATATCTTCCGAATTTTCCATGGAAAGCTGCGTTCCCACCCCGTCGCGGGTAAATAATTCCTGTAATAACGAGCCGTCTTCCTCGTAACTCAGCAAATGGGAACGGTGCACGCCGGCGCGGCAAACGTCAATCGCCGCCTGCAGGAAACGCGCCTGCGAACTGTGATATTGATCCCGTTCAATGAATTGTTGCAGATAATCCGCCGCTTCCTGCGGCAATAAATCAGAAATAGACACGCCGTTTTTGTCCAAAATCCCTTGGGTATTACTGAAACCGATGAGTTTTTCCGCTTTCAGCTTAATCGCCACCTGCGTCGCCACTTCTTCAAAGGGCAAATTGAAACTTTCGCCGGTGACGGAAGGCGCAACCGGCCCGATTAACACGATCGCGTCATTTTCCAGTTGTTTTTTGATATTTTCCACTTCGATTCGGCGAAGTTTGCCGCTTAACATGTAATCTACGCCGTCATCCACCCCGATAGGCTGCGCCAGAATAAAGTTACTGCTCACCACGTTTAACAGCGGCGAATGCGGCAAACGCATGGAAAGGCGGGACATAATGTCGTAATTCAGTCGTCCGGCGGCCTGTTTCACCAATTCCAGCGTGCGCGGATCCGTCACCCGGATATTTTTATGATAAACGGGCTGAATGTGATTTTTAAGCAGCAATTCGTTAATCTGAAATCTGGCGCCGAACACAATAATCAGCTTAATCCCCAAACTGTGCAGCAAACGTATATCACTGATAATATTGATAAAATTTTCACTCGCGATGGTATCGCCATCCAACATGATGACGAATGTCTTACCGCGATGCATATTCACATAAGGGGTAGACTGGCGGAACCATTGAACTAATTCTGTACTTCGCATAGGCTTACGGATAAATAATTATTCAGTAATAATGAATTTATATGCAAATTAAACAATATGCAAGCAAAAAGTGCGGTCAAAAAAAGCGACGTTTTTTGAACGTTGGCTTTGCCGACGGGGGCGAAGCCATAAGTCATCGCACTGGCGATTACGCATAAAGAAGACATATTTTTTCATTTGCCGTTTTCCTGTCCGATAAAAACCTTCGCTGCGAGGCTGAGGATAACGGTCGCCGGCTATTTTATCGCATTCTTTTCCGCCGATAAACCTGCTATAATCGCGGCAATTTTTGCTGAACAGAGAAACCTGATGAAACCACTTTTCGCCACCTGTGCCCGTGGCTTTGAAGAATTATTGAAAGCCGAACTGACCGAACTCGGCGCGCAAAACGCCCGCGTCGCGCAGGGCGGCGTCCATTTTTCCGCAGACGATGAAACCCAATACAAAGCGTTATTGTGGTCGCGTCTTGCCTCCCGCATTTTATTGCCCGTTACCCAAAGCAAAATTTACAGCGATTTGGATCTTTACTCTGCCGTCGTCAGCCAGCCATGGCTGAACTATTTCGACGAAAAAGCCCGCTTTTTTGTCGATTTTAACGGCACAAACCGCGAAATTCGCCACAGTCAATTTGGTGCTATGCGGGTAAAAGACGGCATTGTGGATTATTTCGAACGCAACGGCAAAGCCCGCCCGAGCGTAGATAAAGATCATCCCGATGTACGCATTCACGCTTATCTGAATCGCGACGATTTAATCCTCTCTCTGGATTTAAGCGGCGAAGCCCTGCATATGCGCGGTTACCGCGAAGACAGCGGACAAGCGCCCTTGCGGGAAACCTTAGCGGCGGCGTTGGTTTTGCGTTCCGGCTGGCAAAAAGGCACGCCTCTAGTGGATCCCATGTGCGGTTCCGGCACGTTGCTGATTGAAGCGGCGCAAATGGAAGCGCAAATCGCGCCGCAGTTACATCGATTACACTGGGGATTTGATTTCTGGAAAGGACATAATCAGGCGGTCTGGGAAAAAGTGAAGGCGCAAGCCGTTGCCCTGGCGGAAGCGGAAATGCAGAAAAATCCGCAGCCGCATTTTTACGGGTTCGATTTGGATCATCGTGTGCTCAAAAAAGCGCAAGCTAACGCCCGCAATGCGGGAGTCGCCCATTTAATCCGGTTCGCTCAGGGAGATGTCGCGGCGTTGAAGAATCCGCTGCCAAACGGCGAAAAAGGCACCGTGCTGTGTAATCCGCCTTATGGCGAACGACTCGGCACCACGCCGGCGTTAATCGCTCTTTATTCCGTGTTCGGGCAACGCTTGAAACAACAATTCGGCGGCTGGAACGCCTCCGTTTTCAGTTCGGAACAAGGCTTGCTGGACTGCCTGCGAATGCGTTCTTTTCGTCAGTTTAAGGCGAAAAACGGCCCGTTGGATTGCGTGCAAAAAAACTATCAAATTTCTGACCGCACTTTAGAACAAAGAGATGAAAATGCGGCAGAAAATCCGGCGCTTTCCGACCATGCCGAGGTGGCGGCGGATTTCGCCAATCGCTTGCAGAAAAACATAAAGAAAATTGAAAAATGGGCGAAACAACAGGGTTTGGAAGCCTATCGCCTGTATGACGCGGATTTACCCGATTACAATTTGGCCGTGGATCGTTACGGTGATCACATTGTGGTGCAAGAATATGCGGCACCGAAAAATATTGATGAAAACAAAGCCCGCCAACGCTTATTGGACGCGGTAAGCGCAACCCTTGCCGTCACCGGCGTAGAAACCAATAAACTGGTTTTAAAAGTTCGTCAAAAACAAAAAGGCAGCAATCAATATGAAAAACTGGCGAACAAAGGCGAATATTTTTACGTGACGGAATACGGTGCGAAACTCTGGGTGAACCTGACCGATTATTTGGATACCGGTTTATTTTTGGATCACCGGTTAACCCGTAAAATGGTGGGCGAAATGGCGAAAGGCAAAGATTTTCTCAATCTGTTCGCTTACACGGGATCCGCAACGGTGCATGCGGCGCTGGGCGGCGCGAAATCCACCACCACCGTGGATATGTCGAATACTTATCTGAACTGGGCGGAACAAAACCTGATTCTGAACGATATAGACGGCAAACGGCATAAACTGGTTCAGGCGGATTGTCTGCAATGGCTGGCGCGTTGCGATAAACAGTTCGATTTGATTTTTGCGGATCCGCCCACCTTCTCCAATTCCAAACGGATGGAAGACAGTTGGGACGTGCAGCGCGACCACATCAAACTGATGGAAAACCTGAAACGGATTTTGCGTCCGAACGGCACCATTGTATTCTCCAACAATAAACGCGGATTCAAAATGGATTTCGACGGTTTGGCTCGGTTAGGCTTAAACGGCGTAGAAATTTCCGCCAAAACCTTGCCGTTGGATTTTGCACGCAACAAGCAAATCCACAACTGCTGGTTGCTCACCCGCAATGACTGATTCAAGCGATTTCCAATAAAAGTGCGGTCAAAAAACGGCGAGTTTTTCGCCGTTTTTTATTGTGATCCAATTCACATTTTACCGAAATGCCGGTTGCAACTCCTCCACTGCGAACCTAGGATAATAATGGAATTTTGCAAAAAAGGAGTAGCCATTATGACCGGTATATCACTCATTATTTGCTTTGTTATTGCCATTATTATTATGATTTTGCTGATTTCAAAGCTCAAAGTTCACCCGTTTTTAGCTTTAATGACCATTTCCCTCGCCCTCGCGTTAGTGGCGGGTATCGGCTTAGCAAGAATTCCCGGCCTGATCGGGGACGGCTTCAGCGGAACCTTTAAAAGCATCGGTATCGTAATTATCTTCGGCGCCATTATCGGCACCGTATTGGAAAAAACCGGCGCCGCCCTGAAATTAGCGGACATGGTGGTCAAAGTAGTCGGACAAAAACGCCCCGAACTCGCCATGCTGATTATGGGTTGGGTTGTGGGCATTCCCGTTTTCTGCGACAGCGGATTCGTCGTGCTGAATCCGATTCGGGAAGCCATTCATAAAAAAATCGCCGCCAATCCCGTGGGCATGGCGGTGGCGTTAAGTGCCGGTTTGTATACCTCGCACGTGTTCATTCCGCCCACACCCGGCCCGATTGCCGCAGCAGGCGCAGTGGGATTAAGCGGTAATATTTTACTGGTAATGACGATGGGCGCGGTAGTTTCCGTTCCCGTGTTGTTCGCAAGCTATCTTTTCGCCAAATCCGTCGGTCCGAAAATTGTATTGGATGAAGCTGAAAGCGACAAAGTTATCAGTAAAAGCTATGAAGAATTGCTCGAACATTACGGTAAACTGCCGAGCGGCTTTTTAAGCCTGGCTCCGATTTTCATGCCTATCTTATTTATGGCGCTCGGTTCCACCGGAAAAATCATGGGTATCGAAGGAGAATTAGGCGTCTTGCTGCAATTTTTGGGCAATCCGATTATCGCCCTGGCCGTCGGTGTGATTTTCTCCGTTTTTTTGCTACTGAATACCGGCAAAATCGGCGAATTTGACACCTTAACCAACGATACGCTCAAAATCGTCGGCCCGATTCTGTTCATCACCGCCGCCGGCGGCGTGTTAGGCAAAGTGATTACCGAAGCGGGCTTTGTGGAATACATTAAACAAAACGCAGTGGCCATTAGTTCGGCGGGGATTTTCTTCCCGTTCATTATTTCGGCAATCTTAAAAACCGCACAAGGCAGTTCGACCGTCGCCATTATCACCACCGCCTCCATTATGGGAATGTTCAATGCGGATGATTCTCTGATGACCGCCCTGAACCTCACGACCGAAATCGCGGCGGCGTTAACCGTCATGGCGATCGCCGCCGGTGCTATGTGCGTTTCCCACGCCAACGACAGTTATTTCTGGGTGGTCACCAATTTCACCGGAATGACGCCGCCACAAGGATATCGCACTCAAAGTATGCTGACTTTCATTATGGGAATTGTCGGAATATTAACGGTTTACGTTCTTTCTTTAATTTTGCTATAACCCGCATCCCACCGCCGCAATTGCCGCGGCGGCGGGCAAATCTTACCCCGCAAAAAACGATGAAAATTTTGACCGCACTTTTACCGCCGGTTTTTAGTTTTTGTCATACCGAAAATCGTCATTGATTCGCATATCGAGCGTTCATTTTATTTCTTTTTTCTCCGAAATCATTTCAATTTTGTGATCAAGATCACTTTTGATTGTGCGCATGCCTAAACATCCGCCGATTATAAATTGCGCATTTGGGAGATTCTCTAATTATAAAACGTCGAGGTTTAAATATACTGCAAGCAATTTCCCAAGCCGTGTGTTCTAGGGTGAAAATCGGATCGTAAGCGTCCGGCTTCAACGCGGATTATCCGTCAAAGTGCGGTCAAAATTTGCAGAGTTTTTTCCGCGCTTCCAATTTGGTCAAACAATAAGAGGTTTATTATGAGTTCTCCAGTTATTACAGAAATGCAAGTGATTCCGGTTGCCGGTCACGACAGTATGTTATTGAACTTAAGCGGCGCGCACAGCCCTTATTTCACCCGTAATATCGTGATTTTAAAAGACAATAGCGGCAATACCGGCGTCGGTGAAGTGCCCGGCGGCGAAAAAATTCGTCAAACCTTGGAAGAGGCAAAACCGTTGGTTATCGGCAAAACCCTTGGCGAATACAAAAACGTGATGGATTTGGTGCGTAAAACTTTTAACGACCGCGATGCCGGCGGACGCGGTTTGCAGACCTTCGACCTGCGCACCACCATCCACGTAGTTACCGCCATCGAAGCGGCGATGCTGGATTTATTAGGTCAATTTTTAGGCGTAACCGTAGCTTCCTTACTGGGCGACGGTCAGCAACGCGATGCGGTGGAAATGCTGGGTTATTTATTCTTTATCGGCGATCGCAAGAAAACAACCCTCGCTTACCAAAACCAGGAAAATGATCCGTGCGATTGGTATCGTATTCGTCATGAAGAGGCGATGACGCCGGAATCCGTGGTTCGGTTAGCCGAAGCCGCCTATGAAAAATACGGTTTCAACGATTTCAAACTGAAAGGCGGTGTGTTAGACGGTTTTGAAGAAGCCGAAGCGGTCACCGCGCTGGCAAAACGTTTCCCGAACGCCCGTATCACTCTTGACCCGAACGGCGCGTGGTCGCTGGATGAAGCCATCAAAATCGGTAAACAATTAAAAGGCGTATTGGCTTATGCCGAAGACCCGTGCGGAGCGGAACAAGGTTATTCCGGCCGTGAAATTATGGCGGAATTCCGCCGCGCCACCGGTTTGCCGACCGCAACCAATATGATCGCAACGGACTGGCGACAAATGGGACATACCATCTCATTACAATCCGTGGATATTCCGTTAGCGGATCCGCACTTCTGGACCATGCAGGGCTCTATCCGCGTGGCTCAAATGTGTCACGAATGGGGTTTAACCTGGGGTTCGCATTCTAATAATCACTTTGATATTTCACTGGCCATGTTCACTCATGTTGCGGCGGCGGCACCGGGACATATTACCGCCATTGATACGCATTGGATCTGGCAGGAAGGCAACCAACGCTTAACCAAAGAACCGTTCCAAATTAAAGGCGGATTGGTTGAAGTGCCGAAAAAACCGGGGCTCGGCGTTGAATTAGACATGGATCAAGTCATGAAAGCCAACGAACTTTACAAATCAATGGGTTTAGGCGCTCGTGACGATGCCGTGGCAATGCAATTTTTAATTCCGGGTTGGAAGTTTGATAACAAAAAACCTTGCTTAGTACGTTAAGTGCGTAATACCGATTTTGCATAAACAATAAACGGGTTAAATATTCAAGATAACCTGTAAAAGATGTCTGATGAAGATTTAACCTGTATTTTTGTTCATTTGAGATCACATTCAAATTTATTCTCTGTAAAGGAGTGAACAAATGGAAACTGCAGCAAGTATGTCGCAAATGCTTATCGGTCTGGCGACCGGTATTGCGCTTCTGTTAATACTGGCAATGAAGACAAGAATCCATGTTTTTGTTGCGTTAATTCTCGCCTCGTTAACTACCGGTCTGATAGGCGGACTGCCTTTTGCCGAAGTGATTAGTTCGGTCACTAAAGGATTCGGCAGTACGCTGGGCAGTACCGGTATTATTATCGGTCTCGGCGTAATGATGGGCGCGATTTTAGAAAAATCGGGAGCGGCCGAACAAATGGCGTTCTCCATTATCAAATTAATCGGCAAAGCCAAGGAAGAATGGGCGTTGGCCTTAACCGGCTATGTGGTGGCCATTCCTGTCTTTGCCGATTCCGGTTTAATTATTTTAACTCCGCTTGCCAGATCGCTATCCCGAATGACGGGTAAAAGCGTGATTGGTCTCGGTTTGGCAATGGCAACAGGTTTGCAATTGGCGCATGTCTTTATTCCGCCGACTCCGGGTCCGTTGGCGGTTGCCGGTATTTTGGATATTGATATGGGAATGATGATTCTTTGGGGGATGATCTTAACGATACCGACCTTAGTGATGTCTACTCTGTATTCCAAGTGGCTCGGTAAAAAAATCTACCAGATTCCTAATGAAGACGGCACCGATTTCGAACGTAAAGACTTCAAAGAAGAATACATTAAATCCATTGAAAATGTCGAACAAATTTACAAAGACAAAAACCTGCCGGGCGCATGGCTGTCATTTGCACCGATTATCATTCCTTTAATTTTGATTTTAGGAAACACGACCGTTGATTTCCTAAAAATCGAAAACGCTGTCGGCGCATTCTTAAAAGTCGTAGGTCACCCAATCATTGCCTTAATAATCGGTCTATTGATTGCCCTTTACGGTTTAGGCCGTCGTCTTTCTAAAGCGGAAACCAACAAAGCCATTGAAGACGGTGTAAAATCCACAGGTATGATTTTATTCATCACCGGTGCCGGCGGGGCATTAGGTTACGTCGTACGCGATGCAGGTATCGGTAACGCCTTAGGCGAAGCGGTGCTGACTATCGGCATTCCGGGAATTCTGATTCCATTCGTTATTGCCGCACTCATGCGTATTGCGCTGGGAAGCGCCACCGTTGCGTTGATCACCGCCGCAACTTTAGCCGCGCCACTCGTACCGCAATTAGGCTTAAATCCGACATTGGTCGCTATGTCAACCTGTGCCGGCGCCGTATCCTTCAGCTACTTCAATGACAGCGGATTCTGGGTATTCAACGGTTTATACGGCTTAAAAGAAGTCAAAGATCAATTTATGGCTAAAACGATGGTTTCCTTTATCGGTTCATTCTCTTGTTTAGCCTTGGTGCTGATTTTTGATATGTTTATGTAAACCCGATTTACTCACCTATCATGAATTTGATTGCCGGCATCACAGCGTGTCGGCATATTTATTTACAGGAGACAACACCATGAAAAAAATCACATTAAAAAACGGCGATAAATTGACCGCACTTGGTATGGGAACTTGGTTTATGGGCGATAACGAACGCTATCGTCGGGAAGAAATCGCCGCTTTGCGTTACGGTATCGAACACGGCGTTAACCTTATCGACACTGCGGAAATGTACGGCAACGGCCGTTCCGAACAACTTGTCGGCGAATCGATTTCGCCTTATGCGCGCGAATCCGTTTATTTGCTGTCAAAAGTGTTGCCCCATAACGCCAACAAACGCAACATGGAATACGCCTGCGACAATTCTTTAAAAGCCTTAAATACAGATTATCTGGACATGTATTTATATCATTGGCGCGGTTCAACGCCGCTGGAGGAAACCGTCGAAGCGCTGGAAAAACTCAAATCCAAAGGCAAAATTAAAGCTTGGGGCGTCTCTAATTTCGATTTGGAAGATATGGAAGAGTTGCTGGCGTTACCGCTCGGAGATCAATGCCAAGTGAATGAAGTTCTGTTTCATTTAGGTTCGCGCGGCATTGAATACGTCCTGAAGCCTTATCAGGACAAACACGCCATTGCCACCATCGCCTACTGCCCGTTGGCGCAGGCGGGAGCATTACAACGCAATCTCATCGAAAACCCCGTCGTAAATGCCGTTGCAGACGAACTGAATTGCACGCCGTATCAGGTTTTGCTGACCTTCGTGCTAGCCCAACCGAATATGATTGCCATCCCGAAAGCCGGCCGGCTACAACACATGAAAGAAAATATCGCCTGTTTGGATTTCAAATTAAGCCAAGAGCAAATTTCCCGCCTGAACAAGGCTTATCCAAGTCCGACGGCTCGCCTGCATTTGGATATTGTGTAATAAAAATTAAGGTAAAGTGCGGTCAAATTTTTAAAGATTTTTTCAATTTTGCAGAAGCCTATTTTTAGCGAAATTGAAAAAACTTGACGAATTTCTCCCGTACTTTTAACGCTGAAACCGCTTGTAAAAATTTCAATAAATCCCACAAATCCGGTTTTAAAATAGGCATTTGCATAATGTTTTATCCATCGGAATACATTACATTGTCGAAGACGGATTTATTTACATTGTGGGGATGGGTTATGACAACACAACAAAAACCGCTTTATATCAAAGTGCATTCCGACGACAACGTCGCCATTATCGTAAACAGCAACGGCTTACCCGCCGGTACGCGGTTCGATGACGGTTTAACCTTAATCGAACATATTCCGCAAGGGCATAAAGTCGCGCTGACGGATATCGCCAAAGACGGCGAAATTATCCGCTACGGCGAAATCATCGGTTTTGCCGTAAAAGACATCAAACAAGGCGCCTGGATTGACGAATCTTTGGTGGTTCTGCCGAAAGCGCCGCCGCTGGAAACCCTGCCGTTGGCCACACGCAAAGCGCCCAAATTCGAACCGCTGGAAGGTTATACTTTCGAAGGTTATCGTAATCAAGACGGCAGTGTCGGCACCAAAAATATGCTGGGCATTACCACCAGCGTACATTGCGTTGCCGGCGTGGTGGATTACGTCGTTAATCTTATCGAAAAAGAATTATTGCCCCATTATCCGAACGTTGACGGCGTGGTCGGCTTAACCCACCTTTACGGTTGCGGCGTTGCCATTAATGCGCCCGCCGCTATCGTACCGATTCGAACCATCCATAATATTGCGTTAAATCCGAACTTCGGCGGCGAAATTATGGTTATCGGATTAGGTTGCGAAAAATTGCAGCCGCAACGCTTACTGGAAGGCACGGTTGATACTTATCCCATTAAATTGGAAGAGGCCACCGTCACCAGTTTGCAAGACGAACGGCATGTCGGTTTTGAATCCATGGTGAAAGCTATTCTCGATACGGCGAAACGACATCTGGAAAAACTGAATCGGCGCAAGCGCGAAACCTGCCCGGTCTCCGATTTAGTCGTGGGCGGACAATGCGGCGGCAGTGACGCGTTCTCCGGCGTAACGGCAAATCCGGCGGTGGGCTTTGCCGCCGATTTACTGGTTCGTGCCGGCGCAACCTTTATGTTCTCCGAAGTGACGGAAGTCCGCGACGCCATTCACTTGTTAACGCCGAGAGCGGAAACCGTCGAGGTGGGGAAACGATTGCTTGAGGAAATGAAATGGTATGACGAATATCTTGCCATGGGTCAAACGGATCGCAGCGCCAATCCGTCGCCGGGCAATAAAAAAGGTGGTTTGGCAAATGTGGTGGAAAAAGCGTTGGGTTCCATCGCCAAATCCGGTTCCGGCAACATTGTCGAAGTGCTTTCACCGGGCCAACGCCCGACCCAAAAAGGTTTAATTTATGCGGCGACGCCCGCCAGCGATTTCGTTTGCGGCACTCAACAATTGGCTTCCGGCATCACGGTGCAATTATTTACCACCGGACGGGGAACGCCTTACGGCCTTAAAGCGGTGCCGGTAATTAAATTGGCGACCCGTACCGATCTTGCCGAGCGTTGGTTCGATTTAATGGACATCGACACCGGCACCATTGCGACGGGGAAAGAAACCATCGAACAGGTAGGCTGGCGTATTTTTCATGAAATCATCGAAGTGGCGAGCGGTCGCAAGAAAACCTGGTCGGACAAATGGGGCTTATATAATCAGCTTTCCGTTTTTAATCCGGCGCCGGTGACCTGATAAAAAGCTCACAAAAAATTGACCGCACTTTTGCGGTCATTTTTGTTATTCGGCGGCAAATGAAAGGCTAGGAAACAACATGTAACGCCATATAAAGCAAAAAGCGAGCATCCGTGCTGTTTAAATCCAATCCGGTTAAATCGGATATTTTATTCAGGCGATATTCAAGGGTATTCCGGTGTATGTAAAGCGCTTTAGCCGTGGCAATGGTCTGCATATTATTTTCAAACCAGGCAAATAAGGTTTTAACCAATACGTGATTATTATCCGCTAATTTGAGCTTTTTCAGCGGACGCTCCAATTCTTCTTTTTGCCAGCCGTCTTTTAATTGATTAAGCAATACGGGCAAAATAAGTTCCTGATAATTATAAACCCGTTGTTTCGGCAGTCGGGATTTGCCGATTTTTAAGGTGGTTTTGGCGGTGTGATAGGAAAGAGAAATACCGTTTTCCGTCGGGAAATAATTGCCCAGGGAAATTCTAATGCTGTTTCGGACGTTTTCATTCACCCGTTCCAGTAATTGTTTGATACGTTCAAGCTGATAGGACGGATCCCAACGTCCCAAAGAATTAAACGCCGGTTTTAAAATCACTAATTCCGTTAAAGAAAGAATGGCGATGAGGTTATTTCGGTCGGGTACTTTTAATAATTGCTGAAGATTTTGAAGTTCTTCCCGCGCCCGGTTTATCCCCAAAACCGCACTATCCACTTCAATGATACAGGCAACGCGGGGAACCGATAAATCCACACCGAGCCGATTGGCCCATTCCACCATACTTTGGCTGACCGTGTCGGAATTAATTAAATTCAAAATCAGCTCTTCTTTCAGACGGGTATCCTGCGCCAGCACGTTGAATAAGCGGGCTTGTTCCAGCATCATTTCCGCCGTCATACACACCAATTTCCCGAACTCTTTCAAGCTGGTAGGCTCGCCGGTTAATCCGATGACGCCGATAATTTCGCCGTCAATACGCAGGGGGAAATTCACCCCCGGTCTGACACCGTGCAGACTATGAATCACCGCTTCATCAATATCTACAATGCGACCCTGCGACAAAGCCAATAAGGCGCCGTCATGCACTTCACCTATTCGGTTCAGATCACCGCTGGCGATAATTTTGCCCTTAGCATCCATGATGTTGATATTACAATCAATAATCTCCATGGTTCGCTGAACAATTTTTTGTGCTAACTTTTCATCTAACAGGTAAACCGCCATACATGTTCTCTCTTATGACAATTTCATTTTTAAGGTTACTGCGATATTGCGCGCCGTAATTTCTAAATTTTGCTCCGCTTCGGAAAGCGCTTCGGGCAATGTACAAACCTTGGTTAATACGCTGAACACGGCATCAATGCCGAAATCATAAACGACTTGAACATCCTTGCCTAAACTGCCGGCAATACAAATGACGGGAAGATTAAATTTTTTCGCCGTCATGGCAACGCCTACCGGGACTTTACCGTTAACGCTTTGATAATCAATACGACCTTCACCGGTAATAACCAAATCCGCATTTTGCATTTTACCTTCAAGATCCAACAGTTTGGCGATAATCCCAATTCCGCTTTTTAACGAACCGTTCAGAAATGCTGCAAATGCCGCCCCTAATCCGCCGGCCGCACCGGCGCCGGCTAAATTTTTTACCGCAATGCCAAAATCCCGTTCGATGATATTTCCGTAATGAGATAACGCCATGTCCAAGATTCCGACCATTTCCGGCGTTGCGCCTTTTTGCGGACCGAATACGGCAGATGCGCCTTTTTCACCTACTAAAGGATTGGTGACATCACAAGCGATCTCAAAGCGACAATCGTTTAAACGACAATCCAAACCGGAAATGTCAATCTTATCTAATCGGGATAATTCCGCCCCGCCGTAGCCTAACGATTTACCGGCATTATCAAGGAATTTTGCGCCTAATGCCTGCAGCATACCTACACCGCCGTCATTCGTAGCACTGCCTCCCAAACCGATAATAAAATGTCGAGTGCCTAAATCTAAAGCGGCAAGAATCAGCTCGCCGACGCCATAAGTAGTAGTGATGAGAGGATTTCGTTTATCTAACGGCACCTGCTCAAGCCCGCAAGCGGCGGCAACCTCAATAAATGCTGTCCGCTTATCCTCCGAAATGCCGAAAAATGCAGGCTGTGATCCGCCCAAAGCCCCGACAACATTCAATGTTACTTTCCGCCCGTTCATCGCCTCAATCAGCGTATCCACCGTTCCTTCCCCACCATCCGCAACGGGAATCTTTACATAATCAGCATCGGGAAAAACAGATTTAAATCCTCGTTCAATAGTGTTCGCCACTTCCATTGCTGAAAGGCTTTCTTTGTAAGAATCAGGTGCAATAACAATTTTCATATCCATTTGCTCCGTACGAATAATCACATTTAAAAAAGTAAATATTCCTCAAACGGCTGACTTTGCGATTTTAGATTTTAAATGAGGTCAATTCAATCAAAATCGGGGTGCGTAAACACCCCAATTAAAGAACAGCTAGAACCGTTTGATTTCCGTACCGGTCAGACGTTCATAATAGCGAGCCAACGCACTGTGATCCAATTTATCGTCACCTGCCGAACGCAATGCCTGCATCATTTCCATAACCACGGAAGTTAACGGAACATTAGCACCGACACTGCGGGAAGTATCCAACGCATTAGCTAAGTCTTTGATATGTAAATCAATCCGAAAGCCCGGTTTGAAATTGCGATCCAATACCATCGGTGCTTTTGCGTCCAATACGGTACTTCCCGCTAAACCGCCGCGAATCGCCTGATAAACTAATTCGGGATCCACGCCGGCTTTAGTGGCCAACATAAATGCTTCCGCCATCGCGGCGATGTTCAACGCCACAATCACTTGATTAGCCAGTTTAGTAACGTTTCCTGCGCCGATTTCACCGGTATAAACGACGGAACCCGCCATGGCTTTCATCACATCATAATATTTATCAAAGACTTCTTTTTTACCGCCGACCATCACGGATAAAGTACCGTCAATTGCTTTCGGCTCACCGCCGCTTACCGGCGCATCAAGCATATCGATCCCTTTTTTCTCTAATTCGGCATAAATCTCCCGACTTGCCAACGGCGCAATAGAGCTCATATCAATTAAAACCAAACCCGGTTTAGCCCCTTCAAGCACGCCGTTTTCGCCCAAAACAGCCGATTTAACATGAGGCGAATTCGGTAGCATAGTAATAACTATATCCGATTTTGCCGCCACTTCTTTTGCCGTCGCAGCGGCTTCCGCACCAGCGGCAACCAATTCATCCACTGAAGATTTGTTTAAATCCGAAACAACCAATGAATACCCCGCTTTAATCAGGTTTTTACTCATTGGTTTCCCCATAATACCAAGACCGATAAATCCGATTTTCATAATAATCTCCTCTCTTAGTCACGTTACGTTAAGTATTGTTAGTCTTTATATTTATCACTTAGTGCCTGAGTTGCACTACGGAAAACGCCTAAATCGCTGCCCACGGCAACAAAAGTGGCGCCCCATTCGAGATAACGTCTGGCATCGGCTTCAATAGGCGCCAGAATACCGCAAGGTTTACCGTATTTTTTCGCCGTAGCGAAAATATGTTGAATCACTTTCTGAACTTCAGGATGATTCGGCTGACCTAAGTAACCCAATGCCGCCGATAAATCGCCCGGTCCGACAAATACGCAATCAACACCTTTCACAGCGGCGATTTTATCTACATTGCCGACCCCTTTCTGACTTTCAATTTGTACAATCACACCGATATTATCGTTAATCACTTTAAAATAATCGGGAATGGTGGCATAGCCGTTATTGCGGTGGCTGACGGAAACCCCGCGAATGCCTTCCGGCGGATAACGTGTCGCCGCAACGGCATTTTTCGCTTCTTCTTCGGTTTCAACATAAGGCACCAAAATATTGTAAAAACCGATATCCAATACGCGTTTAATAATAACCGGATCGTTTGTCGGCACCCGTACAATCGGCATGCTGGAACTGTCTTTCACCGCCATTAATTGCGGAATAAACGACAGCACGTCATTCGGCGCATGTTCGCCGTCGAATAAAATCCAATCGAACCCGGCCAAACCGAGAACCTCCATCGTAATCGGGCTGCCCAGCGCGCTCCAGCAACCAATCAGCTTCTCACCGCCGCGTAATCTTTGCAAAAATTTGTTCGGTACGTATTGTTGATTCATAGCAATTTCCTCTGAGAATGAGTGACCTAACTTGATTAGCAGTTTAGGCAATTTATCGTGAATTAACATTGTAAGAACGCACAAATTTGAATTATTTCAAATATTTTTTTAGTGCCGTTGCCCAATTTTCTTCCGCTAAAAATAAAAAACAAAGGAACCGTGCACAAATTAATAAGTACACCGGAAGATTATCAAAACAAAAACTATGCTAAAATCGACCGCACTTTTCCATTCTAAAAGGGATTATTATGTATTGGTTTAAAAATGTGATGATTTATCGTCTGACAAAACGTTTGGATTGGTCTGAGGAAGCGCTGCAGCGGAATCTGGCGCAAAATGCCTACCACCCGTGCGGACAGTCGGATATGAGTAAATTCGGTTGGGCGGAACCGTTGCGAGGTTCGCCGTTGCTGCATTTTTCTGTAAACAAGCAGATTCTGTTGGTGGCGCATAAAGAAGAAAAAATCATCCCAAGCCATGTGGTGAAACGGGAATTGGACAACCGCGTAGAGGAATTGGAACAGAAGGAAAACCGCAAATTAAAGAAAACCGAAAAACAGGCGTTGAAAGACGACGTCGTGTCCGTGCTGCTGCCGCGTGCATTCAGCAAGAATCAACAAACGGCGGTTTGGATCAATACGGAAACGAATTTAATTTATGTGGATGCGGCGTCGAGCAAACGGGCGGAAGACGCTTTGGCGTTATTGCGTAAATCTTTAGGTTCGTTGCCGGTGGTGCCGCTTGCGTTTGCCAACGAACCGGCAGACGTGATGACAAGCTGGATCGCCGAAGGAAAAACTCCGCAATATTTGACCGCACTTGAAGAAGCGGAGCTCAAAGCGGCGGACGATAAAGGCATAATTCGCTGTAAAAATCAGCCTCTGGACAGTGAGGAAATCTTGTCTCATTTGGGCAAAGGTAAATTTATTACCAAATTGGCGCTTGACTGGGACGATCATTTAAGTTTTGTCCTGAATGACGACGGAACCTTGAAACGCCTGAAATTCGCCGATAATATCCGCGAAAAAAATGATGACATTCTGAAAGAAGATTATGCTCAGCGGTTTGATGCGGATTTCATTCTGATGACGGGCGAATTAGCGAAACTGACGGAAAATCTGTTGGATGATTTCGGCGGTGAAAAAGCGCGTTTATAATGCGCTTTACGGAATGCAAACGTCATTACAATCCTAACGTTTCTTTCACAAAAGGTATCGTGAGCTTGCGTTGCGCTTGCAGCGATGCCTTGTCCAGCTGATCTAACACGCCAAACAAATTATGCATATTGCGATCCAATCGTTTTATCAGAAAATTCGCCGTTTCATCCGGCAAATCAATGCCCCGTTGATGCGCATTCCGTTGAAGTGCGGTAATTTTCTGCTGATCGTCAAGCGGATGCAACTGATAAATTTCGCCCCAACGCAAACGCGAAGCCAGATCCGGTAATTGAACGGGTAAACCGTTCGGCGACTGATTGGCGCTCACCGCCAGCAAGGTATTGCCGTGCTCTTTTATGCGATTGAACAAATCAAAAACCGCGATTTCCCATTCTTTATCACCCGTGACGCATTGTAAATCGTCCAGGCAAACCAATTCCTGCTGTTCTAAATTATCCAGCACTTCGGGCGAAAAATAAGCGGATTTCGACAACGGCACATAAAGTGCGGTACGATTTTCCGCAAAAAATTGGTGAGTCATCGCTTTCAGTAAATGACTTTTACCGCAGCCTTCTTCACCCCAAATATAGAAAAACTGTTGGCGGGGAAGAGTGAAATTTTTACGTAAAGAATCCAGCAACAACAGATTGTTGTTGCCGTAAAAATTGGCAAAGGTTTCCCCGTCCAGTTGGTGAATCGGCAAAGATAACTGCAACATGCTTCTATTCAAACTCTAATTCCACCGCACTTTCGCCCAACATTCCTACTAAGGCGGCAAGCAGATCATCGCTGGGTTTGATGTACCATTGCACTCCGAGTTTAAGCAATGCTCTGCCCTGCGGACTATCGTAATAGACGTTAATTGGCATGGTACCGCCGCTAAAAGGTTCGATCGCCGTTTTAAACTCACGGATAAACTGCGGTGTAATTTGCTCCTGTTTCAGACTAATTGCCAGGCTTTTCGCATATTGAGAACGGGCTTCGTCCAACGTCGTCAGTTCACGCACGGACATACGCAATCCTTGGGTAAAATCATCGAAACTTACCTGCCCCTTAACGACTATGATGGCATCTTTTTGCAGTTTTTCGCCGTAATTATCCAAGGCTTCCGCAAAGAGCGTAATATCTAAACGCCCCGAACGATCATCCAGACTGGCAATGCCCAGGCGACTGCCTTTTTTGGTTACTGCAAAACGGGAACTGACAATCAGTCCGCAGGCGGTGCTCATTTGGCCCCGTTGGTTCGGTACCAAATCTTTTAACCGATTCGGACTGTAATGAGACAATTCTTTCAGATAACGGCTAATCGGATGGCTGCTTAAATACAATCCTAAGGTTTCCCGTTCGCCGTCCAGAATCTGTTTTTCCGTCCAACGCGGCGTGTTGGCATATTTACGTTCGACTTCCGCATGTCCGGCAGTCAACACGCCGAACATATCCGCCTGTCCCATGGCTTCATCCTTAGCGAACTGACTGGAAGACTGTAATGCGTCTTCCAGATTCTTAGCCAGCGCGGCGCGATGCGGTCCCAGCTTATCAAAGGCGCCTGATTTAATCAGGCTTTCAAAGGTGCGACGGTTAATTTGTTTTAAATCCACCCGCGCGCATAAATCAAACAAATCTTTAAAAATACCGCCTTCATTGCGGGCTTTTACCAAGGCCTCGATCGGCCCTTCTCCCACACCTTTAATGGCGCCGATACCGTATACGATTTCACCGTGATCGTTGACACTGAAATGGTGTTTGCCCGTATTGATATCCGGCGGCGTCACTTTTAACCCCATACGCAAACATTCGTCATACAAGCCGACGATTTTATCGGTGTTATCCATTTCCGAGGTCATCACCGCCGCCATAAATTCCGCCGGAAAATGAGCTTTCAGCCAAAGCGTTTGATAGGAAACCAAAGCATAGGCGGCGGAGTGAGATTTATTAAATCCGTAGCCCGCGAATTTTTCCACCAAGTCAAAAATTTTCATAGCGAGCTTGCCGTCAATGCCGTTTTTAATCGCGCCTTCTTCAAATACGGAACGTTGTTTCGCCATTTCTTCCGGTTTTTTCTTACCCATGGCACGACGCAGCAAATCCGCACCACCCAGTGTATAACCCGCCAGCACCTGCGCGATTTGCATCACCTGTTCCTGATACAAAATAATGCCGTAAGTGGGTTCAAGAATCGGTTTTAAGGAAATGTGCTGATATTCCGCATCGGGATAAGACACCTCCTCCCGTCCGTGTTTTCGGTCGATAAAATTATCCACCATACCGGATTGCAACGGACCGGGACGAAATAACGCCACCAAGGCGATAATATCCTCAAAACAGTCCGGTTGCAGACGTTTAATCAAATCTTTCATACCGCGCGATTCCAACTGGAATACGGCGGTAGTTTCCGCATTCAGCAACAATTTGAACGATTCCGGATCATCCAGCGGAATGCTCTCGATACGAATTTCAGGCTTACCTTCCCGCACCATGCGAGCGTTAATCATTTCCAGCGCCCATTTGATGATGGTTAACGTACGCAAACCCAGAAAGTCAAATTTAACCAAACCGGCATATTCCACGTCATTTTTATCGAAATGCGTGACCGGATGACGACCTTCACTGTCACAATAGAGCGGTGAAAAATCCGTAATCAGCGTCGGCGAAATCACCACGCCGCCTGCGTGCTTACCGGCATTACGCGTAACGCCTTCCAGCTTACGCGCCATGTCGATAAGATCTTTCACTTCCTCATCGCTGTCGTAGGCTTCCTGCAATTTCGGTTCCATATCGAAAGCTTTCGCCAAGGTCATGCCCGGATCCGGAGGAACCAGTTTGGAAATGCGATCAACAAAGCCATAAGCATGGCCCAACACGCGTCCCACATCGCGAATCACTGCTTTTGCCGCCATAGTACCGAAAGTAATAATTTGTGACACAGCGCCGCGCCCGTAAGTTTCCGCCACATGATCAATAACGCGATCCCGTCCTTCCATACAGAAGTCCACATCAAAATCGGGCATGGAAACCCGTTCCGGATTCAGGAAACGTTCAAACAGTAAATCGAACTCCAGCGGATCCAAATCGGTAATTTTCAACGCATAAGCCACCAAAGAACCCGCGCCCGAACCGCGCCCCGGCCCTACCGGCACGCCGTTATCCTTCGACCATTGGATAAACTCCATCACAATCAGGAAGTAGCCCGGGAAACCCATTTGGTTAATCACGCCCAGCTCCGTATCCAACCGCTCGTCATATTTCTGTCGATTTTCCGACCGCACTTTCGGATCGGGAAACAGAAATTCCAGCCGTTCTTCCAGGCCTTCTTTGGCGCGTTTAATCAGATAATCTTCCGTAGATAATTCGCCGGTCGGGAATTGCGGCAGGAAATATTGGCCCAAGCGAATCGTCACATTACAACGCTGCGCAATCAGCAAGGTATTTTCAAGTGCGGTGGGAATATCGGCAAAAAGATCGCACATTTCCTGTTCGGAACGAAAATATTGTTGCGATGTGTACAATTTCGGCCGCTTCGGATCATCCAACGTGTAACCGTCATGAATCGCTACGCGAATCTCGTGCGCTTCAAAATCTTCCGTTTTCAGAAAAACCACGTCATTAGTGGCCACCAAGGGAATTCGATGTTTTTTCGCCAAATCCATAGCGGTCCGAATATAGCGCTCTTCATCGTAATGTCCTACGCGGGCGAGGCTGATATAAAAATGGTTCGGGAAAAATTCTTGATAAAATTTGACCGCACTTTCCGCATCGGCAAAGTTATCTTTCAGCAATTTCTGACCGATATCTCCTCTGCGCCCGCCCGACAGAATAATTACGCCCTCTTTATGCTCAATCAGCCAATCCTGATCGATGTAAGGCAAATCGTCGTAACCGCGCTGATAGGCTTTGGATAACAGCAAGGTAATATTTTTATAGCCTTCGTTATTTTTAGCGAGCAATGTCAATTCAAACCGTTCGTCGCCGCACAATTTGCTTTTGACCAGCACATCGGCGCCCACAATCGGCTTCACGCCGGCACTCAAGGCTTCGCCGTAAAATTTGACCAAACCGCAGAAGTTGGTGAAATCCGTTAACCCCATCGCCACCATATTTTCCTGCACGCAGGCTTTCACTAACGGTTTCACTTTGGCGATTCCGTCAATCATAGAAAAGTCGCTGTGCGTACGAAGATGAACAAAACGGGGTTGCGTCATCACATTATCCTTCTGGCAAAAATTCGGCACGGAGAAACCCGCGCCATATTATTGTTCTAAATCGGTTCGCAGTGACACCAACAGCTGATCAATTTTAAAATTGTCGGTGTCAATAATTTCAAACTTGTATTTGTCGTACAGCACAAAATCCGTCTTTTTCGGAATCTTGCGCAGCATGTACATCATAAAACCGGCGATGGTTTCATAATTTTCCCAATCGGGAAACGCTTCAATGTCCAGCGCGCGCATCACGTCTTCCAGCGGCGTCGCGCCGTCAATCAGCCATGAAGTTTCATCCCGTCGCACAATCTGTTCCTCTTCGCTGGAAACCAGTTCGCCCATCACGATGCTCATGACGTCGTTCAAGGTTACAATTCCCACCACCAAAGCATATTCATTGACGATCACGGCGAAATCCTCACCGGCGGATTTGAATAATTCCAACACTTCATACAGCGAAAGCGTATCGGGAATAAACACCGGCTTGCGCAATAAACGGCCGTCCGTTAAAGAAATATTGTCTTCGCCTTTAAGGTAATAACTCAGCAAATCATGGGATTCCACATAGCCCAGAATTTTATCCAGCCCGCCGTCGCAAACCGGCAGCTTGGAATGGCTGTCGGAACCCAGGGTTTCCAGCACTTTGGCGCGATCAAAAGTGCGGTCTAAAAATACGATGTTTTCACGCGTGGTCATCGTTGAGGTGACGGTGCGTTGCTGCATGTCGAAAATATTTTCGATCAAATAATGTTCCTGTGCCTTCAACACGCCGGATTCCGCGCCCGCTTCCACCACTGCTACAATATCTTCCGACGTCATGTTGTCTTCGCGCACGGTGGAAATCCGCAACAAGCGGAAAATGCCGTTGGCAAGCGTATCGAAAATCCACACCAGCGGACTGAAAACAAAAATGCACACCTGCATAATGCCGACGGTTCGCAGCGCCACCGCTTCGGGATAAGTCATGGCAATGCGTTTAGGAATCAAATCCGCAATCAGAATAAACGAAAAGGTGACCACCGCGAACGCCAGCCAGGAAGCTAAACTCGGCACCGCGCCGTCGGATAAATGAGTATAAGTACGCAGCGCATGGGCGATGTAAGGATTCAACGCGCTCTCGCCAATCACCCCCGACAAAATGGCAACCATATTCAACCCGATTTGCACCACCGTAATAAAACGTCCCGGTTTTTCCTGTAATTTCAGCACTTGTTCGGCTTTTGTATTGCCCTCATTTGCCAACGCCTGTAATTTCAGGCGCCGCGCACCGGCAAGGGAAATTTCCGCCGAAGAAATTACCGCACTGATGGCGATCAGCAGAAAAATAATGACGATAGCTTCAAATAATCCCATTCTGCTTTCTCATTATGCTTTTTCGCTATCAAACCAACCGCGCACGAATTGGATGGAAATAAACATCGTCAGCAAACCGAGCACATAGAAAACATAGCTTAAAATCGGATGCGAGCCTTGTTCTTCCGTCACTTCTTTCATAGAAATCACATTGCGGAACTCATTAAACATCACGATATTCCAACCGTAATATTTCACTTCCACCATTTTTTTATTTTGGGCAAAGCCGGAAGCGCGCGCCTGCTGCACGGCGGAATCGAATTTAAAATAGAACGGGAAGCCCCAACGGGTATCTTCGTTGCGATACACCGTCGGTTTGCTTTCATCCGTACGCTGAGTATAAATGTAGTAAACATCGCGGGTCGGACCGTCCTGCGGATTCGCTTTGGTAATCGGGCCGTCTTTATCCACCCGTTTGACTTCCACGCCGGTCACATGCGTGGTTTCATAATGGGGAAACACAAAATGAATGCCCGCAAACAGCACGGCATGAAACAATACCACAACGGTGATTAAAAAATATTTGATGGCTTTACGCATTTTCTATCCCTCTCAGAGAAATAATTCCGTCAAGTGCGGTCAAAAACAGAGGAATTTTTCACCGCACTTTACAAAATAAACGATTAATGAACTTTAATTTTAAATAAACGTTCGAAATTTTCCACGGTAATTCGGGCGAATTCCTGCGCGGACAGACCTTTTAACGCCGCCACATATTCACAAACTTCCCGCGTATATGCCGGTTGATTTTCCTTACCGCGGTAAGGAACGGGCGCCAGATACGGACTATCGGTTTCCACCAACAGGCGATCCAGCGGCACTTCGCGAATCACATCGCGAATATCTTCCGCATTTTTGAACGTCACAATGCCGGAACAGGAAATGTAAAATCCCAACTCCAAAGCTTTTTCGGCGAACGCCATGGTTTCGGTGAAACAATGAATCACGCCGCTGCACTTTTGCGCCTGATTTTCGCGCAGCAACGCAATAGTATCGTCACCCGCATCACGGGTATGAATAATCACGGGTTTATTCAACGCATTTGCCGCCTGAATTTGTCGCGCGAAGATCGATTGCTGTTTCGCTTTATTTTCCGCGCTGTAATAATAATCCAGTCCGATTTCGCCAATCGCCACCACTTTCGGATGCGAAGCTAATTCCAGCAAACGTGCGTGATCATAAGGCTCGTCTTCCAAATCCAGCGGATGCACGCCGCAAGCCAGCGAAACGTTATCCAAATGCGCCAACATTTCGCGCTGTTTTTCAAAACGGCTTAAAGTAACGCCGATATTCAATAAATGACGTACGCCGCGCAACCGCGCTTTTTCTACCACGTCATCCACATTTTCATGCCGTTTTTCATAATCCAATGCATCCAAATGGCAATGGCTGTCGACAATAAACATAATAATTCCTTTAATCCGCCCGTCCGGAATCCGATTCCGGACAAAATACTTCCGTAATCAAACGGGTTAATCCGTCTAATAAAATCAATTCCTGGTTCACCGCCGTAATCCGGGTTAAATCCGAACGCATTTGTTGCATAATTCGATTGGCTTTTAGCAACCCTTGCACGCTTTGCTTTTCGCTGAATTGACGCACGCCGCGAACCAAATCCAGGCAAATCCAACCGTCTCGGATTTCCAGTTTATCCTTTAACGCATCGGCTAAAAATGCGGCAATCCATTCCACTTGCTGCAAAATCAAAGACTTATCAAATAACGGCAACAGTTCTAACGGCGAACGGCGTTGATAGAACAACCAAAACGCGCGCAGAAATTCTCGCCGTTTTTCGATTAACCCTTGCGCCAGCGTTTCCCGCGCCAATAACGGACGCCCGTAATTCACGCGAAGTGCGGTCAAAATTTCATCCGTTTTTGCCGCCGATTGCACAACGACAGGCTGTTGATGCAACCATGCCAACGCCGTATCCTGCGTCGGTGAAGCGACCATCCAGGCCTGGCAACGGCTGTAAATCGTCGGCAATAAAGCGGCGTTTACGTCCGTTTGCAGCAAGAAATAGGTATTTGCACGCGGCTCTTCCAGGGTTTTCAGCAAGGCGTTGGCCGCCGCTTCCGTTAACCGTTCCGCGCCTTGTAAATATACGACTTTATTCCCGCCCTGCTGCGCGTGTTGAGCGACGGTTTCATTGATTTCGCGCACCTGATCCACGCCGATATCTTTGTTATCGATCGGCGCCAGCACATGAAAATCCGGATGACTGCCCGCCTGAAACAACTGACAGGCATGACATCGCCCGCAAGGTTTTTCTTCGCTCCGCGACGCCTGACATAATAAAAACCGCGCCGTCGCCGTCACTAAATTTTCCGCTCCAACGCCTTCATCCGCCTTAAACAACAAAGCATGATGCCCGTGCCCTTGGCTAAAGGCCGCGGTGATATTGTGATAAATCGGCGCCAGCCAGGGATAAAGATTAACCATGTTGAAATTCTACGAATTTTTTGACCGCACTTTGAATATCCGCCGTCACCTGTTCGATATTTTGCTGTGCGTTAATCACCACGGCTTTCGGATTGTCGCGAACCAACTCCAAATAACGCGTTCTTGTGCGATTGAAAAAATCCAACCCCGCCCGTTCAATGCGATCCAATTCGCCGCGTCCGCGCGCGCGCGCCAATCCCACGGCGGGATCAATATCCAGATACAAAGTAAAATCCGGTTCGAAATCGCCCAATACACAGTCTTTCAATGTTTGTATGAAACGGCGATCCAATCCGCGACCGCCGCCCTGATACGCTTGTGACGACAAATCATGACGATCGCCAATCACCCATTTGCCCGCCGCCAATGCCGGCTTAATCACGTTTTCCACCAACTGAATGCGCGCGGCGTACAACATTAAAAGCTCCGCTTTGTCCGTCACCGGCTCTTCCGTTTCGTGTTTAATCAGCTGACGCAATTTTTCCGCCAACGGCGTACCGCCGGGTTCGCGGGTAAACACTAAATCCGTAATACCGAATGCTCGCAGCTGCTCCACGACCGTCCGTAACGCCGTGGTTTTGCCTGCGCCTTCCAGGCCTTCCAGCACAATGAATTTTCCGTTCATAAATCTATCTGTTAAAGAGTGAGCCCGTTGCTCACCAGTAAAAGTTAAGCATGTTTGGCGTCAGCCTGGCATGAGAGAAGAATTTCTTATTTTTTCTCGCGATACCATTTCAAATATTCCTGCACCGCCCGATTATGTTCGGTCAGATTACGGCTGAATTTATGCCCGCCGCTGCCGTCCGCCACAAAATACAGATAATCCGTTTTGTCCGGATGC
>Ga0129306_1000505_pt1 | contig 60900 bp, 46 predicted proteins | sample P827metagenome_FD_94438 | JGI IMG/M metagenome (GOLD analysis project Ga0129306, IMG submission 94438) | Capybara group fecal microbial communities from Wisconsin, USA - P827 metagenome | ecosystem: Host-associated > Mammals > Digestive system > Large intestine > Fecal | place: USA: Wisconsin... | reverse complement strand
GGACGGACAGGTCAACGCGGCGACGTCTCCGCGTCCTGCCGGCTCCACCCTCAAGCCGTTCCTCGCCGCGCTCGCGATGGAGCGCGGAATCGTCACTCCCGAGACGCGCCTTCTCGACGCGCCAGTTTCGTATCGCGGATACCGCCCCGCGAACTTCGACGGGAAGTACCGCGGGCTCGTCACGCTGCGCGACTCGCTTGTCATGTCGCTCAACATCCCGTTCGTCCGCATGCTGGACGAGGTCGGCGTTCCGGAGTTCGCCGACGAGCTGCGGACGCTCGGGTTCTCCGGGGTGGCCGAGCCGGACGACAGCCGTGGACTCGGCATGGCGATCGGGAGCGTCGAGGTCTCGCTGCTGGAGCTAGTGCGCGCGTACGCCTGCCTCGCGCGCGGAGGCGACGGACTCTTCTCGCCCGGGACGTCCTATCTCGTCGCGGACATGCTTTCCGGCGCCGAGCGCGCGCAGGCTGCGCTCGGACACGTCGCCGACGTGGAGACGTCGCGCTTCGCGTGGAAGACCGGCACCTCGAGCGCCTACCGCGACGCTTGGACGGTCGCGTGGAATCCCGAATTCGCAGTAGGGGTGTGGTGCGGACACAAGTCCGGCGGCTTCGGCGACACGTCGCTCGTCGGCGCGCGCGCGGCGGCGCCTGTGGCGTGGACGATCGCGCGGCTTCTGTATCCGCGAAATGACGGACCCTGGTTCGCGGTCCCGCCGGACGTCGCTACGCGGCGCATCTGCCGCGAGACGGGGCTTCCCGCATCGCCTGATTGTCCTGAGACGGAGGAAGGGCGCTTCGTGCGCGGGAGGAGCTCCCCGCGGCTCTGCGACGTCCACAGGCGGGGGCCTGACGGACGCCCTGTGCCTCGTTCCGCGCAAGAGCTTTCGCTCGTAAAGCCCGAGGAAGGGGCGCGCTTCCGGCTCGTGCCAGGCTCACTCGACCAGCGGATTGTCTGCCAGGTCGGCGAAGTTGCGCCGGACACCCGGCTCTGGTGGTTCGTCGACGGAGCGCCCGCAGGCGAGAGCGTTGGCCGCGCTCCGTTCACCGTCACGATGACGGCCGGCGCGCACGTCGTCTCGTGCGCCACGTCCGACGGCTCCGCCGCATCCGTTTCGATATCCGTGGAGGAATAGCCGCCAATTCCGACGTCTGGGAAGCATTCCGATTTTTACTGCCATTCGGCGTGTTGGCATCAGTGAAAATTTGGTATAATTATCGCATCTGCACATCGTTAGGAGGAACAAGAAATGAAGAAAGCACTTGTCTTTGCAATGGCGGCGATGGCCGCGGCCACTCTCATGGCGCGTCCGGGCCCGGGTTTCGGTCCGCGCCCCGGCTTCGGCCGCAGGCCTGTTCCGGTGCCAGTTCCGATGCACCACCACCATCACCACCACAACGGCGGCGCAATCGCCGCGGGAGTCGTCGGGGGCGCGCTTCTGGGCGGACTCGTCACCGCGGCGGTCACCGCTCCGCGCACGACGACCGTGGTGACGCCGGCTCCTGTCGTGGTGCAGCCCGCGCCCGTAGTGGTGCAGCCGGCCCCTGTAGTGGTGCAGCCCGTCTACCAGACGCAGAACGTCTGGGTAGAGGGACGCTACGTCGACACTGTCCAGCCCAACGGTGCGGTCGTTCGCACCTGGCAGCCCGGACACTACGAGCAGCGCACCGTCCAGATTCAGTGAAGCGTCATCTGATCGGCATCGGGGGCGTCGGAATGAGCGCCCTCGCGACGGCGCTGGTCAGGCTCGGCGACGAGGTGACCGGCGCGGACCGCACGCTCGGCACGGGGAACATCCGTTTCCTCGAGTCGATCGGCGTCAGGTGCTTTCCCGACGACGGCAGCGGAATCGACGCGTCGACGGACGAGGTAATCGTCTCGACCGCGATCGAGGACACCAATCCCGGCCTCGCGAAGGCGAAGGAGCTCTGCATTCCCGTCACGCACCGCGCCAAGGCGCTTGCACGCACGCTTTCGGCGTACAAGCTCGTGGCAGTCGTCGGCACGTGCGGGAAGTCCACGGTGACGGCGATGCTCGGACACGTCCTCGCGCGCTGCGGGCGCGATCCGATGTGCGTGAACGGCGCGAACGTGCCCGGATGGGAGGGGGCTGTCCGTTTCGGGAAGGGCGAGTTCGCTGTCGCCGAAGTCGACGAGAGCGACAAGTCCCTCGTCGCGTTCAGTCCGTATGCGGCGGTTGTCACGAACGCCTCCGCCGACCACTACTCGAAGGAGGAGATGGACGAGGTGTTCGACGCGTTCGTGAAGGACTGCCCAGGTCCGGTCATCGATGCGCGCGGCGAGGTTTACCGTCCGCAGGACTTCAACCGCCAGAATGCGTCGCTCGCCATTAGGATGGCTGTCGCGCTCGGATGCGACCGTGCTGAGGCGGAGCGCGCGATGGAGAGCTTCGGCGGGGTGGAGCGCAGGCTCCAGCGCTATGGCACGAGGGTCTACGACGACTACGCGCACAATCCGGAGAAGCTCCGCGCCATGTGGCTCGCGCTTGCGGAGGAGCATCCGGACGGAATATGCGTCGTGTGGCGTCCGCACGGCTACGCTCCGCTCAGGAAGATGATGGACGCGCTCGCGTCCGCATTCGCCGAGGTGGTGCGTCCGCAGGACAGGCTGCTGCTGCTTCCCGTGTACGACGCGGGCGGCACTACGGACCGCTCGGTGAATTCCGGCGATCTCGCGCGGAAGATGGAGGCGTCGGGATGTGCGTCTCCCGAGCTTGTCCCAGACCTCGACGCGGCCTACTGCTGGATGCTCGCGCACCGCGGCGAATATGCCGCGTTCGTGACGGCCGGCGCGCGCGACCCGGGGCTGCCGGTTCTCGCCTCGCGCCTCGCCGCGGCGCTGTGACATTTGGTATAATATCCCCGCTATGCAGAAGAGGAAGACTAGGCAGCCTGACGAGGCGAAGATCGCGAAGCTCGTGAAGGAGCTTCTCGTGGAGCTCGGGGAGGATCCCGGGCGGGACGGGCTCAAGAAGACCCCGGAGCGGGTGGCGAAGTCGCTTGCGTTCCTTACGCGGGGCTACAGGCAGGACATCGCCAAGGTAGTGAACGGGGCGCGCTTCGCCTCCGGCACGAACCACATGGTGATATTGAAGGACATCGAGCTCTACTCGCTCTGCGAGCACCATATGCTTCCGTTCTACGGCAAGTGCGCGATCGGCTACATCTCGCAGGGCAAGGTGCTCGGCGTTTCGAAGCTCGCGCGCATAGTCGACATGTACGCGCGCCGGCTCCAGATACAGGAGCGCATGACCGAGGAGATCGCCGAGGCCGTGATGGCCGAGACCGGCGCCGAGGGAGTTGGCGTCGTCATAAAGGCGAAGCACCTCTGCATGATGATGCGCGGCGTCGAGAAGCAGAATTCCGAGATGACGACGTCTGCCGTCCTCGGGTCGTTCAGGAAAGACGAAAAGGTGCGGCAGGAGTTCCTGTCGCTTATAAAGTGAAGGAGAGCGGAATGAAGAGACTTCTCACCATACAGGACATATCGTGTGTCGGGCAGTGCTCGACGACGGTGGCGCTTCCGCTGGTCTCGGCGTGCGGCGTCGAGTGCGCGGTGCTTCCGCCGGCGATACTCTCCAACCACACGGGCGGATTCAAGACGTGGAGCTTTGCGGACCTTACGGGCGAGCTGAAGAAAGTCGAGGCGAAGTGGGTCGAGCAGGGCATCCGCTTCGACGCGTTCTACACGGGCTACGTCTGCGAGAGCCACATCAATCCGATTCTGTCGATATTCTCCTCGTGCGCCGAGCCGGGCGCGGTGCGAATCGTCGATCCCGCGATGGCGGACAACGGAGTCCTCTACACCGGCTTTGCGGCGGACTTCCCGTCCAAGATGGCTCGGCTGGTGAAGGGCGCGGACTACATTCTCCCCAACCTCACCGAGGCGGCGCTTCTCGTCGGCGAGAAGCCGAAGCTCTCCGGCTACACGAAGGGCGAGCTCGAGGCCCTTGTGGCGAAGCTCCACGCGCTCGGCGCGAAGAACGTGGTCCTCACTGGCGTGAGCTTCTCTCCGGACGAGCTTGGTAGCGCGGTGTCGGACGGCTCGTCCGTCGCGTACGACTTCAACGAGAAGCTCGACAAGATGAGCCACGGGACGGGCGACGTCTACGCGTCCGTCTTCTCCGGCGCGATCCTCCGCGGCAAGACCGCGCTCGAGGCGGCAGCGCTCGCCGCGGACGTCGTATGCGAGGCGATCAAGGCGACGGACGAAGGCCACTGGTACGGCGTCAGCTTCGAGCGTGCGATACCGTTCCTCGTGGGGCGTCTCGGCGCCTGACGGCAGCGGCGGATCAGACGGTCCAGTACGTGTCGCCTTCCACGACGCGCATCCGCGTGTTGCGGAGGCATCAGCGGCCGAACAGGTCGCTGTGCGTGCCAGTTCTTGCGAGCCGTACTTCCGTTTCGTTGGTCTCGTAAATGAGAAGCCAATCTGGGGGCGATGTGGCATTCGCGTTTTGGAAGCCAGCATGATCGCGGTATCCAGTGCAGACTGTTTGGTCGCGCGAATCGCCATCTTGATGGGGGTGTGCGCCAGACCCACCTCACAGTCGAAATTTCAAGTAGTCGACGTTCGAGGTGGATTGGGAATCGGTAGAAATGGTATAATATTGCCGTCGAAATGATGATTGAGCAACACATAAAAGGGATTACTGGTTTAATGCACACGCAAAGGAGTGTGCTATGGAATCAATAAACGTCACGGAAGTCTATCTTGGCGAAACAATCTGCAATCCACCCCTTGATACGCTTCCTTTTGAGGAGTATAAACTTCCGCAGAACACAAAGGAGGCTTGCTGATGCATTTTATAACCATAGAAGAGATTGCCGCAAAATGGGGAATAACGCCCCGTCAGGTGCGCTCATATTGCGCCGACAATCGTATCGCCGGAGCGATATTGGAACATGGAGAATGGAGGATACCGGCTGACGCCGCCAAGCCTGAGCGCAAGCGTCGCCGGACATTTCCCACGACGATTCGCGGCGTCCTGGAGGCGGAGCGAAGTTCACGTATCTCCGGCGGACTTTATCACCGTCTTCAAATTGACATCACCTACAACTCGAACCACATAGAGGGAAGCCGCCTCACGCACGAGCAGACGCGATGGATATTTGAAACGAAAACGATAGGAGAGATTGGCGCGGACGTGCCTGTTGACGATATTGTCGAGACGGCAAACCACTTCCGAGCTGTCGACAAGGTGATAAGCACCGCAACATCTGCTTTGACGGAAGCATACATAAAACGGCTGCATGAAATCTTGAAGAGTGGAACGAGCGACAGCCGAAAGGACTGGTTCGCCGTTGGCGAATACAAACGGCTCGACAATGTGGTCGGGGAAATGGAAACGTGCCCCGCCAAGGACGTACACCGCGAATTGGCGAAACTGCTTGCATGGTGGAAGTCAGCCGAAAAGACGTTTGAAAATCTGCTGGACTTTCATGTGCGGTTCGAGCAGATCCATCCGTTCCAGGACGGCAATGGCCGCGTCGGGAGGCTGATTCTCCTAAAGGAATGCCTCAAATACAACATCACGCCGTTTGTGATTGCGGAGAACTTCAAGCAGTTCTACTATCTCGGGCTACAGGATTGGCGGCACGGCAGACACGCGCGGCTCATGGACACTTGCCGCACCGGACAGGATGTGTTCATCCTCGGACTGCGACAGTTCGTGCATACGAAACTCGCGGAGAAGGCAGAGGCCGAGCAGAAGACATCCGGAAGACGTGAGGCGTGAAGGACAAGGGCCTGCGCCTCGCCTGCGGCTGCATCATGTCCAAGGACATCGGCGAGTACAACACCTGCCCGCACCTCTGCCACTACTGCTACGCCAACACCAACAACACCGCGGCAATGGAGAACTGGAAACGGCATTGTAAATGCCCGCATGCGGATACGATCGCGGATTGATGAAATCTGGAAATCGCTCGCTCTCGCTGCTCGTGCATTTGGTATAATATCAGTCAGAGAGCGAATGACGAATGAGAGGCAAATCGACAGATAGCGCGTTAAAGCGCGACATACTGGAATGGAACGTTCCAGAAGAGGTTCATTTTGATGAGAGCGGGGGGCGAAGATGATCCTGGACAAGAAACAGATGACTGAGGAAGACATCAAGTTGCAGTATATCACGCCTGCAATACAGTCCAAATGGGGCCTCGACCGCATCACGATGGAGACCAGGATCACCGACGGTCAGATCAACCTCAAGGGCAATTTTGTCGTCCGCTCCCAGCCCAAGAAGGCCGACTATGTTCTCTATCTCTCCCCGGACAAACCCATAGCCATTGTCGAAGCAAAGGACAATACCCATTCCGTTTCCTACGGACTCCAGCAAGCGATAACATACGCCCGCATGATGGATGTTCCGTTCGCATACAGTTCAAACGGCGACGCATTCCAGGAGCATGACTTGCTTACAGGGCTTGAACGCACGTTGCCGCTGAACGCCTTCCCGACGGTCGGGGAGCTTTCTGCCCGATGGGAGCGGGAGGCCAACAACGGGAAGGGCGTCACCCCGGACGAGAAGAAAATCATTGCCGAGCCGTATTACTCCAGCCAGAATACGTATGGCCCGCGTTACTACCAGCGCAACGCCGTGAACCGCGCAGTCGAAGCCATTGCAAGAGGGCAGAAGCGGCTCTTGCTCGTCATGGCCACGGGAACCGGCAAGACGTATACCGCCTTTCAGATTGTTCATCGTTTGCTAAACAGCGGACTCAGGAAGAAAGTGCTCTACCTTGCAGACAGGAACAATCTGGTAGACCAGTCGATTCAGCAGGATTTCTCGCCACTTGAAAAGACGATACACAAGGTCAACTTTGCGAAGGACGATCCTCTCACCGTGACTTCGCATGAAGTGTTCTTCTCTCTTTACCAGCAGCTCGCCGGCAACGAGGAGAGCGAGGATGACGAAAGCGGCGAGGAGACGGTTGCCCGTTTTGCCAAACTGTTCACCAAGGACTTCTTCGACCTTGTGATCGTCGACGAATGTCATCGCGGTTCCGCGAAGAAGGACAGCAACTGGCGCAAGATACTCGAGTATTTCTCGTCTGCGACGCAGATTGGCATGACGGCGACCCCGAAGGAAACAAAGTATATCTCAAACATCGACTACTTCGGCGAGCCCGTATACACATACAGCTTGCGCGAGGGAATCGAAGACGGCTTCCTCGCGCCGTTCAAGGTCATAAACGTGCGGACCGACATCTCCGACGGATGGCGCCCGCTCAAGGGTCAGCTCGACAAGTACGGAAAGCTCATTGAAGACCGCATCTACACCAACAGCGACTTCGACTACAACATCGTCATCGAGGATCGCACATACCAGGTGGCCAAGGAGATAACGGAGTATCTTAAAAGCACCGACAGGATGCAGAAGACAATCGTGTTCTGCGCCAACGAAGACCATGCGGAGCGGATGCGCATCGCGTTGAACAACCTCAACGCCGACATGGTGAAGGAGAACCCCGACTATGTCGTTCGCATCACCGGCTCCGACACCTACGGCAAGAGCAAGCTCGACTACTTCATATCCGTCTCCGCGCAGTATCCGGTAATCGCCACGACTTCCAAGCTGCTCTCGACCGGGTCTGACTGCAAGATGACAAAGCTCATCGTCCTCGACGAGATGATAAGCTCCATGACGGAGTTCAAGCAGATTATCGGACGCGGTACGCGCATCAGGGAGAAGGAAGGCAAGAACTTCTTCGTCGTGATGGACTTCCGCAACGTCACGCGTCTTTTCGCGGACCCGGACTGGGACGGCCCGGTAGAGATGTACGAGGGGTTCAGCCGAAATCCGCCCGAGGACCGTCCGCCGCCAGGCCCGCCGCCTGATCCTCCTCTGCCACCGGTCGGCAAGTTTTTCGTGGACGCGACGGGATGCGAAGTGCACATCGCCGGCAAGAGCGTCTCGATCTACGATGTCGGCGGTAGGCTCCTCAGCCAGGAGAGCATCACCGACTACACCAGGCACAACGTACAGGGCAGATATGCGTCCCTCGACAACTTCATTCTTCACTGGACGGCCGAGGAGAAGAAAGAGGCGATCCGCGAGCAGCTGCGGTTGCAAGGCATCGACCTTCAGGCGATGAAGGAGGAGGAGGGGATGTCAGATGTCGACGACTTCGACTTCATCTGCCATGTTGCCTTCGACCAGAAGCCGCTGACGCGCAGCGAACGCGCGAACAATGTCAAGAAGCGCGATTTCCTGAGCAGGTATGGTGGCGTTGCTCGACAGGTACTCGAGGCGCTGCTCGACAAGTACATGAACTCCGGCATCTACGAGGTCGAGAATCTCGGCGTCCTTCAACTAGATCCGTTCAGGAAGTTTGGCAAGCCGAACAAGATAGCCGACTTCTTCGGCGGCAAGGAAGGGTATCTGAAAGCCGTCAGGGAACTTGAGGGAGAACTTTACAAGGTAGGGTAGCGCAATGGGAAATCTAACTGGATTCGTAAAACGGCTTCGCGACATCATGCGCAACGATGCGGGCATCAACGGTGATGCCCAGCGCATCGAGCAGATCGCGTGGATGCTCTTTTTGAAGGTCTATGACGCGAAGGAGAAGGACTGGGAGTGGAACGACGACCGCTATGTCTCGATCATTCCCGAAAACTGCCGTTGGGCGAACTGGGCGGTTGACGACCGCTCCGGCTCCGCCATGACCGGCGACCGGCTCCTTGACTTCGTGAACAACACTCTCTTCCCGACGCTCAAGAAGCTGCCTGTCACCGCGTCTACGCCCATCAAGAAGGCAATCGTGCAGACGACCTTCGCTGACGCCAACAACTACATGAAGGACGGTGTCCTTCTGCGCCAGGTCGTGAATGTGATCGACGACCTCGACCTTTCCGACTACGAGGAAAGCCATGCTTTCGGCGACATCTACGAGACGATCCTGAAGGAACTCCAGAGCGCGGGCTCCGCTGGCGAGTTCTACACTCCTCGCGCCGTGACGGACTTCATGGCGAAGATGATAAGGCCCAGGATCGGCGAGAAGATGGCCGACTTCGCCTGCGGAACCGGCGGCTTCATCACGAGCTGGCTCAAGGAGCTTGATGCTCAGGTCAAGACTACGGAGGACAAGGAGGCGTTCGGCAACTCCATCTACGGGATCGAGAAGAAGCAGTTCCCCTACATGCTCTGCATAACGAACATGCTCCTGCACGACCTGGACGTCCCGCAGGTGTTCCATGCGAACTCCCTCCTGCACGATGTCCTCGACTACACCGAAAGCGACCAGTTCGACGTCGTCCTCATGAATCCGCCCTACGGCGGCAGCGAGAAGGCGGACGTCAAAGGCCACTTCCCGGCAGACCTCGCGAGCTCCGAGACGGCGGACCTCTTCATGTCCGTCATCATGTACCGCCTCAAGAAGAACGGACGCGCCGCAGTGATATTGCCCGACGGCTTCCTCTTCGGCACGGATAACGCAAAGGTGAGCATCAAGAAGAAACTTCTTTCGGAATTCAACCTGCACACCGTGATCCGCATGCCGGGGAGCGTCTTCTCGCCCTATACTTCCATCACGACGAACATCCTCTTCTTCGACCGCACCAAGCCCACCAAGGAGACGTGGTTCTACCGCCTCGACATGCCGGAGGGCTACAAGCACTTCTCCAAGACTAAGCCGATGAAGCTGGAGCACTTCGATCCTGTCGTCGAATGGTGGAAGAAGCGCACGGAGATGACGGTCGACGGCTTCGACAAGGCGAAGAAGTTCACGGCGGCCGAGCTCGCCGAAGAGCTCGGCTACAATCTCGACCAGTGCGGCTATCCGCATGTCGAAGAGGAAATCCTCGCGCCTATGGACCTCATCCAGCGCTACCAGGAAGAGCGCTCCTCCCTGAACGCCGAAATCGACCGCGTTCTCGCGGAGATCACCGAGAAGCTCGGAGGCGCGAAATGAAGAATCTTGATTTCGACAAATACTATGAAGCGCCGGAGCCGGGGCGACGCGAGCGCGCCTACGCCTGGGCGACGGCCATCGGCCTTCAGGATGTCGATGGGCTGAAACCGTCAAAGTATCTGCTCGCCACGGCGAAGCGGCACATCGAAGGCGAGATTTCTCAGGAAGACGCAAGGCGCCTCGTTGACGAATATTACGAGACGAAGCTTGGACACGACGAACCGGAGGACGCGGAAGAAGCCGACAAAGTATCCGCCCGGATGATTTCCATAATCAACGCGCCAGGCTTCCGGCTTTCGCCGGAATATTATCTTGGACTTCACAAGCAGATATTCGATGGCGTATTTCCACATGCCGGCAAGATTCGCGACGTGGAATTGACGAAGCGAGAATGGGTACTCAATGGAGATACCGTCCAATATACGCCCTCATGCGTAATACGGGATTCGCTCGATTATGACTTCGACCGGGAAAAGGAATTCACATACAAAGGGTTGTCGGAAGACCGGTTTGTCGAACATTTTGCCGCCTTCATCTCCGGCATCTGGCAAATCCATCCGTTCCGCGAGGGCAATACGCGAACTGCCGCGCTCTTCGCGATCAAATATCTGCGTTCGCGCGGCTATTCCGTGACGAACGACCTGTTTGCCGAGAAGTCGTGGTACTTCCGCAATGCCTTGGTTCGCGCCAACTATGAAAATGATCGACTCGGCGTTGAAAAGACGCAGCTCCCGCTTGAAGAGTTCTTCAAGGTACTAATATACGGCGACGAGATAGAGTTGCATAATCGCTTCTTGCGGATCGGCCAAGAATATGGCACGACGACTGCAAAAGCGATAGCAGATTTGCACCGTCATGATGACGTAGTAAATGACGTAGTAAACAAGCCCGATGTCGGAATAAACCACGGTGATGACGTAATAAATGGAGGCCTGAAAGATGAGTCCGCTTTACTTGTTCCCCCGAAAAGGGAACAAGTAGGGGGTCAAGTAAGGGAACAAGTAGCCTTCTCTCTTCCAAAGGGCGTTGTGCGGCTCCTGAGGGTGTTCAAGGGTGATATGTCGGTGTTGGAGATGATGGGTGCGCTCAAGCTTGGCGGGCGTCGCAATTTCCTAGAGAAGTATCTCTCTCCGGCGATTGAACTTGGCCTTGTTGAGATGACGCAGCCGAATTCCCCGCGCTCGCCCACGCAAAAGTATCGGTTGACTGAAAAGGGGAAGAATATGCGTCGGGAGGTCGTTCAATGACCCCGCAGGAACTGAAGAACAGCATCCTCCAGCTCGCCATCCAGGGCAAGCTCGTCGAACAACGCCCCGAAGAAGGCACTGCGGCGGAGCTGGTGGAGAAGATTTTAGCCGCAAAGAATGCAAAGAGCGCAAAGAAAAATCTCACGCGGAGCCGCGGAGCACGCGGAGAAAACAAGACCTCCGCGACCTCCGCGTCTCCGCGTGAGAAAATACCCGACGACGAAAAACCCTTCGACATCCCCGAAAGCTGGGAGTGGGTGAGGTTGGAAAGCATTATAAATAGCATACCCTCTAAGCAATACCAGATTCTTGAATCAGAAGTGAAACCGAGCGGAGTGTTTTCCGTTATAAGCCAATCTAAAGAATATTCGATAGGCTTTACAGATAAAAGCGAGAAAGTATATCACCATGTTAACCCTGTAATTGTATTTGGAGATCACACGGCGGAAGTTAAGTTTGTGGAATTTGATTTTGTCGTTGGGGCTGATGGCGTAAAAATATTTGAGCCACTTGACGGCATAGTAATTGCCAAGTTCTTGTTTTATGTACTGCAGTTCCACTCAAGTGATTTGAGTAAGGTGGGTGGATATAGTCGGCACTATAAATTTCTTAAAGACAAACCCATCCCCCTCCCGCCCCTTGCCGAGCAGAAGCGCATCGTGGCGAAGATCGAGGAACTGCTGCCGCTGATCGACCGCTACGAAAAGGCGTGGAGCAAGTTGGAGGACTTCAACAAGCGCTTTCCCGTCGATATGCAAAAGTCGCTGCTTCAGCTGGCTATCCAGGGCAAGCTCGTCGAGCAACGAGCAGAAGAGGGCACGGCGGCGGAGCTGCTTCGGGATATTTTAACGCAGAGGCGCAGAGACGCAGAGGTAGGGCGGTCGCCCCGCGACCGCCGCGTGTCCGCGCGAAACGGCGGTCGCGGGGCGACCGCCCTACCGCCGATGCCCGATGACGAAAAGCCCTTCGACATCCCCGAAAGTTGGGTGTGGGTACGCATTAAGGATATCGCGACAAAAATCACTGATGGCACACATCATTCTCCCCCGAACTCGGAGAATGGAGATTATATGTATGTCACAGCAAAAAATATCAAGGATCAAGGAGTATCATTATCCAATATATCATATGTATCTAGCACTGTTCATGAGGAAATTGTTGCTCGGTGCAATCCAGAATTTGGTGATATACTCTTGATTAAAGATGGCGCAACAACGGGTGTTGTCACTGTTAATAATATAAAAGAGCCATTTAGTTTGTTGTCTAGTGTCGCGCTGCTTAAAATGCCCAAAAGCATTAGCGCATGGTATTTTGTGTATGTTCTGCGCTCTGACTTATTTTATAAGGCGATACGGGCTCAAATGAAGGGCACAGGAATTACGCGTGTAACATTAAAGCAGATTGAGAACTTTGTCATCCCCCTCCCGCCCCTTGCCGAGCAGAAGCGCATCGTCGCCAAACTGGAAGAACTCCTGCCGCTGTGCGAGCGGTTAAAATGATTGGTGGAGGAAGCCCGCCATCCAGTAGCCAGTGCAACACTCGTTGCGTAGCCCTGTGCTGACGAAGCTTTCTTGCTTGTTGTCGGTATTATAGCAGTTTTGGTTTGGGCTTGTAAAGCGGGCTTCAGCTGGAGATTCCGCCTTTCGGCGACACTGCCCTTGGGGGCGGGCGTAGCCGTCCCCGAAGGGGCGCCGCGAAGCGGCGAGGCGAAGCCCGCCCCCAAGGGCAGGCAATTTCAAAGAGCGCTCGGCGGCTATACGGCGTCGCTCATGTGCCGGAGGATTAGTCCCGCAAACGCCTCCCTGGGCGTGCGCCAGTTGAGGCACCGAAGCGGACGATCGTTGAGCATGTAGTCGATCCGGCGCATCTCCTCCTCGGTGATGTCGTCGAACGACCTCCCCTTGGGCAGGACTTTCCGGACGACACCGTTGCGGTTCTCGTTCGTCCCCCTTTCCCATGAGTGGTACGGCTTGGCGAAGTACACTTCGATGCCGAGCGCCTGCTCGATCTGCTCGAACTTCGCAAACTCCTTGCCGTTGTCGAATGTCAACGACTTCAGGAATCCCTTCGGCAGCGACGCGAGAAGCCCGATCACTGCGCTCGCAACCGCATCCGCCTCCTTCGTCGCGGCATATGCGAAGAACACGAATCGCGTCATGCGCTCGGCGAGCGTGACGAGATTTCCCGTTCCCTTCAGCCCGTTGATGAGGTCTCCCTCCCAGTTGCCCACGCTGGCGCGGTTCTCGACCGTCTTCGGCCTCTCGTCGATGTCCACGCGTCCCGTGATCTTGCCCCGCCCCGCGTTGCGGTACTTATTCGCGTTCCGATCCCGCGTCCTGCGCTTCTTCTGGCGCCTCAGAAGCGGAGGAAGGACTTCGTCCGACTTCCCAGCCATGACGAGCTTCTGACGCCTGTAGTACTCCTTGTAGAGTGTTTCGGCGCACACCATCGCAATGCCGTCGCGCTTGCAGCGACCGTGGATCTGCTCGAACGTCCAGCCCTTCGCCAGACGATCCTTCGCCAGCGCCCATATCTCCGCCGTGAACCTGCGCCTCTTCGCGGCCTTCACGGCGACGCGGTGGTTTGCCTTGCCCTGCGCCTTCTTGTGCCGGTAGCCTTTCTTGCTGACATTGCGCTTCAGCTCCCGCCAGACCGTCGTTGGGTGGCATCCAACCCTCTCCGCTATATGTTTTTTCGAACATCCCTCTTTACGCAGCGCCTCGATTATGATACGCTTCTCATCCGTCAGGCGGTGGTACTTCGGAGCCCCGGGCGGGGTCTTTCGTCGTTCCTTTGTGGCCATTTATGCCTCCTTGCGTTTTTTGTGTTTGCAAGAAAGCATACAGCCAACGCCTGATTTTTTCAACCCCCGGCTGAAGCCCGCTCAACAGGCCAACCACTCAAGGCAGAACCTCCCGGTATTGCACTGGAAACTCGCGCGCGCGATTTAAAGGTAGCGCAGCCGGTGAGGCGTTTCGTAATAATGGTAAGACAGATATTTGCATTGAAGCGGAAAACAGAGCAGCTTTTGTCGCTGAATGCAAAATGTGGACAGGCGAAAAGGAAGTCGCTGCTGCCATCGCACAATTGGATAGTTATTTGACATGGCGAGACTGCAAAACTGCGCTAATTTATTTTGTGCGAAGGAGGGACTTCCTTTCCGTGGCAAAAAAGATGGAGGGTGTCTTACGGCACCAAGATAACATCTCACAGGTGTCTATGCTTGACACGAATGAGTATAAGTGCTTCTTAGCGTCAATGTCTAGCCCAGGCCAAAGGAAAGAGATGCGTGTTTTGATGTTTAATCTGTCAACTGAAATTACGAGGGCCAGGCCCTTGTGATACGGTCGATATGATACGATTGGGAGGATAGAGGGATAGATTTTTTTTGTGGAGTAGAGCCTATGGCGATGCCGCAGAGAGACGATACGATTGAGACATGCTGGAGCAAATACAGCTTGCACTAAAAAGAGGAACGCGCATGGATACAGATAAATTCAAGAATGATCTGATGATTGGCGAGACGTCGTCAATTGAATTCAAGCGGTTCGAAATGGCATGTCTTGTGGTAAAATATCCAGTAAAGGTGCGGTATGACACTTGAAGAACCTAAGAAACAGATTGCCGACGATGAGAGTGAGATGATGGAGGTGAAACATGCGTGGCAAAAAGAAAAATGACTTTTGCCGAGTTTGAAGAATTATCGCGCCTTCTACAAGGTTTACCCTGAAGTTGGACTTGAAGTTGCGGCCTATTTACGCGAGCGTTTTGGAAAAGGCTACACGGCGTGTAGCCTTTTGGTAGACGCCCCGACTTTGGCGTCGCCGGACAAAAGCTACACAGCGTGTAGCCAATCTTCACCGAACGGATTGCTGGTGGAATATGGTGACGAGATTCGAATATCCGCCGAAGCGTTGTTCAACCGCCTGGCAAGCACATGATGCAACCCGACGACAATCCACCTGTTGGGATATTGCTTTGTACGGCAGTCGGTGATGAAACGATGGAATACGTGAACACCTTTATCGATCCTAAACTCTTCGTCTCGAAATATCAGTTGCAGTTGCCGGAGAAGTCACAGGTGACAGCGTTCTTGAAGAGGGAAAACAAGGTAAAGTCTACCGTGCCGACGCAAAGGAAGAACAGAGTGAAATAGTTCATGGCCTACAAAGGGACCCCATTGGTGGAGTAGAGTCTATGGCGATGCCGCAGTGAGACGATAGGGGTGATCCGGCGACGGGCGTCCGAGCAGCTATTACGGCTATTTACAGAAGGTCAAGCGTCCGGCGCAAGGCCGGCGCCGGGTGGCGAAGTTGCCGTATTCGGAGTTGTGAAAATTTCGTGTAAGATTTCGCCGCGGGCGGCGAGTATGGGGCAGAGAAAGGATTGTCTAGTGAAATATGTTTTCTTTGCCGTTCTGATGTTGGTGCTGTGCGGGTGCGCGCAGTGCGACAGACTTGTGCTCTCCACCGGGGAGAGCGTGGAGACGCTGTACTACCACGAGTGCCGCATGCCGGACGAGGTCATGACCGAGATGTGGATCGACTTTCCTTCAAGGAGACTGCGCGTGAAATGCGGTCTCCACGACGCGCTTGGATGGAACTCCAGCCTGTGCGACAACGTCCGTATAGACGTCTGCCTCGAGGATGGTGAGTGGAGGAGGCTGGTGCGGAAGCTTCGCCGCGCGGAACTCGAGGCATGGCCGAACAGTGGATCGGCAGAAGGAGACGTGGGGGCGTCGAGCTGGTATCTGCGCATGACTTCCGTTGGGCGCAATGTCGAGAAGTTCAGGCCGCGCGAAATGCCCGTCGGCGCGGAGTATATGCGCGAAATCGTCCGCTGCGCGCTTGAGCGCGGCGGGCATTTTTCGGTGGCGTGCGATAACGGCAGAGCCCATTAGAAAGGAGCCTGATAGCCGTGTCCTGTGCTTTTCTTGTCCTGTCAGGGATTATGTGGCTTCCGCCCGTGCGGCACTGGCGATCGCGGGAGAATCGGTCGAATAAGTGAACTCTTGAAGGATCGGCGCCCGGCGAATGGAGGCGGAGTGAATGTCCGTCGCGGAGCGACGGACCCCCTGCGAAGCGGCGAGACGCCGCTTCCCCCAGTCAGATACGAAGTGGCTGGACGCACCCCGCATTGAGCTCGCCTACGGCGACTTCGGCCCCTGCCCGATTGCGCGTATTCCCCATGCCGCGCCGTTTTTTGGTATAATATGCGGCTATGCGAGTCGTTTTCATGGGATCTTCCCCGGCTTCGGCCGAGTGTCTTCGCGCCATTCTGCGCGAGGATGTGCTTGACGTTGTCGGAATCGTGACCCAGCCGGACCGTCCCGTCGGGCGCGGCAAGGTCATGTCCCCGTGCGCGCTCGCGAAGTTCGCCGAGGAGCGCGGGCTCACCGAGATCATCAAGCCCGAGAGGGTGAACGACCCCGAGCCGATGGAGCGCATTCGCGCGTGGAAGCCGGACGTCATCGCGGTCGTCGCCTTCGGACAGATCCTCAAGAAGCCGCTTCTCGACCTGCCGCTCTTCGGCTGCGTGAACTGCCACTTCTCGCTTCTCCCGAAGTACCGCGGCGCGGCACCCGTCATCGCCGCGCTTGAGGCGGGCGACAGGAAGACGGGCGTAACGGTGATGCACATGGGCGTCGGACTCGACGACGGGCCCATAATGCTGCAGAGCTTCGAGCCGATATACCCCGACACGACGGGCGGCGCGCTCATGCAGGACCTCGCGATCGCCGGCGGCGTCACGCTCGCGAAGGCCCTGAGGCTTCTCAACGCGAACGCGCTCCCCCCGGAGGTCAAGCAGGATGAGGCGTCCGCAACGTATGTGAAGAAGCTCAAGAAGACGGACGGGCTCATCGACTGGGATCGTCCCGTGCTGGAGATCGAGCGCCGCATCCGCGCCTACAACCCCTGGCCCTGCTGCTACACCTTCATGCCTGAGAAGTTCCGCAAGCGCGGCACGACGGGCCGCCTCGTCATTCTTCGCGCGAAGGTCGCGAAGCTTGACCCGGCGTGGAAGGACGCCGCGCCTGGGACGATCCTGAAGATCGAGAAGACCGGCCCCGTGGTGCGCTGCCACGACACGGCGCTGCAGCTTGTCGAGGTGAAGCCGGAGGGCTCGTCGCAGATGGACGGCGGGTCGTTCTGCAGAGGCCGGCAGATGGTGGCAGGGGAGACAAGATTCGTCATGGAGTAGCCGGTCGGTTTTCACTTTCCAACTCTCAACTTTTCAACCTTTCAACTTGCAACATGAACCTTGAGGAAACAGAACAGAAAGTGAAGGAGATCATCGTCTCGAGCCTGGATCTCGAGGACGTGTCGCCTTCTGACATCGACACCGAGGCGCCGCTCTTCGGCGAAGGGCTCGGACTTGACTCGATCGACGCACTCGAACTCGGGATGGCGATCAAGCGCGAGTTCGGCATCTCCTTCTCGAAGGATCCGGCGGAAAACAAGCGCATATTCCGCTCGGTCAGGACGCTGGCCGGGCACATAGCGGAGCAGAAGCAATGACAGAGGCAGAAATCGCAAAGACAATCAAGGACATCCTCGCGGCGGACTTCGACGTCGATCCGGAGGCAATCAAGCCCGAGACGAATCTCTTTACGGATCTCGACCTCGATTCCATCGATGCGGTCGATCTCGTGGTCCGCCTCCAGCAGGAAACCGGCAAGAAGGTCGAGCCGGCGGAGTTCAAGAAGATACGCACGTTCGGCGACGTAGTCGCGGCCGTGTCGAAGCTCGTGAACGGCTGATGCTCTCCGCAATCTTCGCAGTCGCGTTCGGGCTTTCGCTCCTTAAGGGGCGGAAGCCCTTGTGTCTGCGCTTCGCGGAGCGCGTTTCGGGCGGCATACTGCCCGACGGCGCAAAAGCATACTGCCGCCGCCTAACGTGGGTCTGGTTCGCGATCCTCACCGCGCTCACGGTCGTCAACTTCGCGCTCGTCTTCGCGCTGTCCCCCGGCGATGTCGACCCCACGCACCACACGGTCCTTTCGTTCTGCGTGTGCGCGGCGCTCACTGCCGCCGTCATCGCGCTCACTTTCGCCGTGGAGAAGTCCGTGCGAGCAAGGCGCTTCAGCGTGGTCTTCCACACCTCCGGCTCGACCGGGAACTCCAAGACCGTGGTGAAGACGTTCGAGTCCCTAGCGAAGGAAGTCGCCATGCACCGCGATTTCTACTTCGCCCGCTTCGCGAAGGACCCGGACAGCGAGATGCCAGTGTTCCTCGGCACCGTACAGTGGGACCACATGTACGGAAAGCTGTGGATGGACATGCTGCCGAAGGCGCTTGGCGCGAAGGCGGATCCCGACGTGATCCGCACGCCCGAGGAGCTCGTCGCCAAGATGCGCGCGGCGAAGAGAGTCGTCCTGGTGACGACGCCGTCGTTCCTCGACCGCTTCACTGCGTACGTCGGGCAGTACGAGATCCCCGGAAACGTCGTAGAGGTCGTCACGAGCGGGGCGCTCCTGACGAAGGCGGTTTCGGACGCTGCGGAGCGGGTCTTCGGCGTCGCTCCGCGCCAGATTTTCGGCTCCACCGAGACCGGAGGGGTCGCCGACAGGCGCTTCCCCGACGAGGCCTTCCATGTCTTCGCCGCAGTGCGCGCCGCAGTGCGCGACGGACGGCTCGAGGTGCGCTCTCCGTTCTCGTTCCGCAGCCCCTACCTCATGGGCGACGGCGTGGAGCTTGCGCAGGACGGGCGCTCGTTCAGGCTGCTTGGGCGCATGGACCGGCTCGTGAAGATAAACGAGGAGCGCGTGAACCTCGCCGAGATGGAGGAGAAGGTGCGCGCTCTCGGATTCGACGACTGCGCCATAGCGAAGATCGAGGGACGCCACGGCGACATGCTAGGATGCCTTCTCGTCGGCGGGAAGAGACTGGGGCCGCTCGAGCTCAGGAAGCTCATGCTGCCGGTGTTCCCGAAGGGGACAGTCCCCAAGCGCTTCCGCTACGCGGCGCATCTGCCGCGCAACGCGCAGGGGAAGGTTGTTTCGGCCGAAATCGTGAAGGCGCTCGAGCGGACGGAGATTCCGCTGCATCTTACGGGGGACGAGCATTTCTTCCAGGGGCACTTCCCGGGCTGCCCGATCATGCCTGGCGTCGCGCAAATTGGGTTCGCGGTCGAGGGCGCGAAGAATGCGTACGCGATAGGCGGGGCGCTACGAGAGGCGAAGAAGCTGAAGTTTCTGCACATCATGGAGCCCGGACACGACTACGCGCTTGTCCTGTCGCGGAAGGACGAGGGCGAAATCGCGTACGAATTCAGGGAAGGGGAGACGCTATGCTCGTCAGGAACGCTTGTGTTCTGATCGCCGCCGCCGCATTCGTCACGGAAGTGCCCGAGCCGTTCCGCTCGCGCCTTGCCTCCACGAACGAGACCTCCGGCGCGTTCGTGCAGACCAAGACCACGGCGGATGGGCGGAAGTTTGTGACGAAGGGCGAATACCGCATCCGTCCCGGGGTCGACTTCACGTGGAAGACCCTGGAGCCGTTCGAGACGTGCTTCACCGCGACGCCTACGAACTACGTGTACTCGAACGAGGACGAGACGGTGGAGCGCGCGCTCTGCGACCTTCCCGGGTTCTCGCGTTTCGACGGGGCGATCTCTGGGGACTTCTCGGCGTTCTTCAAGGCGTTCGACGCGATGCACGCCGAGGAGGACGGGAAGTTCTACGTTCGCGCGAAGCCGAAGGTTTCGGAGCTTAGGCGCCTTCTGAGCCGCGTCGACCTCGAAGGCGTCCTCACGAACTGGACCCTCCGCGCGGAGCTGACGGACAAGACCGTCTTCTCGGTGGAGTTCACCGAGCGCTGACCGCGGCGGGCGATTTCACGCCGCGGTTATTTTTGGTAAAATATACGCCATATGAACGAGCAGTCTTTGGCCAACATGATATTGAAGTCCGCCGGAATCTACTCCGACGAGCAGCTTCGGCGCATTTCCGAAAACCGCGTGGCGAATCCCGGCATGAGCCTCGCCGAGGCGGCAGTCAAGTTCGGCGGCTCGAAGGAGATCGAGTTCCTCAATGCCGTCGGGAAGGTCCTCGGACTCGAGACTGTCGACCTTGACCGGCAGCAGCCGAACCCCGACGCGCTCACGAGACTCCCCGCGTCCGCCGTCTACCAGTACAACGTGCTGCCCTTCAGGGCGGACGACTCGTCGCTCACCGTCGTCACGTCCGATCCGTTCGACACGGCTGCGGCGGACGGCCTGAGGCTCGTCGTGAACTGCCCCGTCAAGACGGCGCTTGCCCCGAAGGAGGACGTCGAGAAGGCCGTCAAGAAGTACTACGGCGTCGGCGCGGACGCGATCGAGAAGATGATCGAGGACGGACGCTACTCCGTCGACGAAGACATCGGCGCGATGACGAAGATCGACGTCAACGAGATGGGCGAGGAGGCGTCGATCGTCAAGTTCGTGAACCAGATCATCGCCGAGGCGGACCGCCAGGGCGCGACCGATATCCACATCGAGCCGCAGGAGACGGAGCTCCGGATCCGCTACCGCATCGACGGCATGCTTCACAAGGTCGACGTCCCGCCGCAGCTGAACCGCCTCAAGAGCGCCATCATCTCGCGTATCAAGGTCATGGCGAACCTCGACATTGCCGAGAAGCGCCTGCCGATGGACGGACGAATCGGAATCCGCATCGCGGGGCAGGATATCGACATCCGCGTGTCGACCATGCCCGCGGCCTACGGCGAGTCCATCTCGCTGCGACTCCTCGCCAAGAGCGGCAGCTTCGTGAAGATGGACGACCTCGGGTTCAATCCGCGCGACTATTCCGTCGTCAACAAGATCATCCACCGTCCGAACGGAATCTTCCTCGTGACCGGCCCTACGGGTTCCGGCAAGTCGACGTCGCTCTACTCGTTCCTCTCCGAGGTGAACAAGATCGACGTCCGCATCATGACTGCCGAGGACCCGATCGAATACCACATGGCCGGCATCAACCAGGTGCAGATGCAGAGCGAGATCGGCATGACGTTCGCCCGGGCGCTCAGGGCGTTCCTGCGTCAGGACCCGGACATCATCATGGTCGGCGAAATCCGCGACCGCGAGACGGCCGAGATCGCCATCAACGCGTCGCTTACCGGACACATGGTGTTCTCTACGCTGCACACGAACGACGCCGCCGGCGCGTTCCCGCGCCTCATCGACATGGGCGTCGAGCCGTTCCTCATCGCGTCCGCGGTGGCGGGCGTGATGGGGCAGCGACTTTGCCGCCGCCTGTGCCCCGAGTGCAAGAGGGAGGTTCCGCTCGACCGCAAGTTCTACACGCTCTCGTATCCGCCGGAGAAGGAGACGGTGTTCGAGCCCGCCGGGTGCGACATCTGCGCGCGCACCGGATACAAGGGCCGCCGCGCTCTCTTCGAGGTGCTGGAGGTGAGCGACGAGATACAGGAGTCGATCGTCCGCCGCGAGAACGCGACGCAGATCCGCAACATATCGCTCGAGCAGGGCATGAAGACCCTGCGCGAGGACGGATGGGCGAAGGTCTTCGCAGGCGTGACGAGCGTAACGGAGATTCTGCGCGTCACCGCGGACCAGTGATTCGGAGGGAATTCAGATGAAGATCGGATGCCACTTGAGCGCCTCTGGCGGATACCTCGCCATGGCGCAGACCGCAGTCTCGATAGGCGCGAACGTCTTCCAGTTTTTCACGCGCAACCCGCGCGGAGGAGCGGCGAAGCCGATCGACAAAAGCGACGTCGCCGCGTTCATCGAGTACGCCGGCGAGAACGCGATAGGTCCGATCCTCGCCCATGCGCCGTACACCCTCAATGCCGCGGGCGCTGAGCCGCGCGTGAGGGAGTTCGCGGAGAGCGTGATGGCGGACGACCTGGAGCGGCTCGAGCTCACGCCGGGGGCGATGTACAATTTCCATCCCGGGAGCCACGTCGGACAGGGCGCGGAGGAGGGAATTGCGCTCATCTCGGGGATGCTCTCGCGCATCCTCTCGAAGAAGCCGTATTCGACCACCGTTCTCCTCGAGACGATGTCCGGAAAGGGCAGCGAGGTCGGAAGGAACTTCGAGGAGATTCGCGCCGTCATCGACGCGACGGAGTCCGCGCTCGGAAGCGGAGGCATCCTCGGCGTCTGCCTCGACACGTGCCACGTCTGGGACGGCGGATACGACATCGTGAACGACCTCGACGGAGTGCTCGCGGAGTTCGACCGCGTAGTCGGGCTCGGACGCCTGAAGGCGATTCACCTCAACGACACGATGAACGTCCTCGCCGCGCACAAGGACCGCCACGAGAAGCTCGGCAAGGGCAAGCTGGGGCTTGACGCCATCGCTCGCATCGTGAACCATCCGAAGCTCCGCGACCTGCCGTTCTACCTCGAGACGCCCTGCGACCTGCAGGGCTACCGCGACGAAATCGCGCTCGTAAAGAAGCTAAGGGAGGGATAACGCAATGACTTCTACTGTATACATCGCGAAGAACGTCTACGGGGGCGATGGACTCGGAAGGCTCGGCGACGGACGCGTCATCTTCGTTCCGGGAGCCTGGGCCGGAGAGCAGGTCAAGGCCGAGATCGTCGAGGAGAAGCGCCACTACGTGAAGGCGCGCCTCGTGGAGATAGTCGAGGCGTCGCCCGACCGCATCGAGCCCGACCCCGCGAAGACGGTTCCGGGAATGGTGTACTCTGCGCTTTCCTTCGCCGGCGAAACGAAGGCCAAGGAGAGCCAGCTGCGCGAGTTCCTCGAGCGCGCGCGCATCGCGGTGCCGCAGTTCTCGGGTCCGCAGCCCGCCAAGGACGAGTCGCCATTCAACTACCGCAACAAGGTCGTGTACCACTTCGCCAAGTACGGCAATGCGTGGCGCATAGGATACCGCACGGAGCCCTCGCACGAGATCGTCGACGTGACGGAAGATCCGCTGGCGCGTCCCGAGATCAACGCGAAGCTCGGCGAGATTCGCCGCTCCGTGACCATGCTGCTCACGACTGGGCCGATGGCGGTCCGCAAGGAGACGGAGCGCAAGGGCAACGTGACGATCCGCTGGACGCAGAAGGGCGGCGTCAAGTGGTGGATCGGCGACGCGCCGAAGGACATGGTCCTCAGGGAGACGACGTGCGGACTCGACTTCGAGGTTCCCGCCGGCGGCTTCTACCAGGTAAACCCGGAGGTCGGCGAGGAACTCGTGAAGGCCGTCGTCGCGGAATACGCGAAGGGCGCGGCGGATGCGCCGCGCGTCGTAGACCTTTACTGCGGCGTCGGGGTCTTCGGACTCTGCTGCAGGGCCCCGGCGCTCGTCGGCGTGGAGTCCGGACGCCAGGCCGTCGAGTTCGCGAAGCGCAATGCGTCCGCGCAGGGCGCAGCGGACGCGCGTTTCTTCGCGGACCAGGTCGGGCGCAGCGTGCGGCGGCTCAGGGCCGGCGCGGAGACGACGGTGATCGTCGATCCGCCGCGCGGCGGGATGGAGCCGAACGTGCCGAAGTGGCTCGCCTCGTCAGGCGCAAGGCGCATACTCTACGTCTCGTGCGATCCCGCGACGATGACGCGCGACCTCAAGACGCTCGCGCGCAGCTACGACGTGGAGTCCGTGAGGTGGTTCAACATGTTCCCGCGTACGGCGCGCTTCGAGACGCTGGTTTCTCTCAGACGCTTGCATAACTGACGGTAGCGCAGCCCATCGTCTCCAATCGGCAGCTAAAACCCCACCCCGCCCCTCCACCCCCTCCAGTTGGCGGGGTTTTCTTTTGCGGTCGCGCGGGTGTATAATTTAGGCGAATAAGCAACACGAACTCTACACTGTCATGCCTTAAAAAGGAGTGATAACAATGAGCAAGACGATTGTGACTTCCCTGCTGCCCGCTCTCGCGGTCGCCTTTACTCTGAACCTCCATGCCGAACCTGCGTGGACAAAGGAAGATGTTGCGCCCGGCGACTGGACGGCGATTGCGGGCAATCTGCTTGACGGGCTCACCGGCACGAAAACAGGAACGATCTCAACTGGATACGGGACGACTGACATGGGGGTCCTGACGGACGGCGTGGTCCCGACGGTGAACGGCAACGAAACCAGGGTTGCCTTCCAAAACACCGGCGCGGTCGAGTGGTCGTTCACGACGCCGAAGACGCTGGAGCAGGTTCGCGTGTCGGGTTGCTATCTGGGCGGTTCGACTTACACCAGGATCTCGATCAGCGCCGTTTATGTGAAACTCTTCGGCTCGGACACTTGGACGACTCTTGAAGGCTCCAGCTTCCTGGACAACAGCGGCAGAAGCCAGAACGTCGTGATTTGCGCGTCTCTTGCCGATCCTGCCACCGGGTATCTTGCCCAGGGCGTCGCCGGTCTGAAGGTCGCCTTCGGGGCTAACGTCCCGCTCGCCAGTTACATCGTAGAGATCGAAGCCGTTGGTTCCGCGGAATCGACAGGACCAGTCATCGGATCATTCGCCATCGCCCCTGTCAAGACAAAGGCGAAGGTCTCCGGCACAATCGCTGATGTCGGCACGGATGCGACCGCGTGCGATGTCTACCTTTCACTCGACGGCGGCGCGGCGACGAAAATCGCCGAAGACGTCACGGATTCGTTCGAGTACTTAGTACAGGGACTGACGGCGGGAACGACTTATGCCTACGAGCTCTCGGTCTCCAACAACGCCCCGACATCCAGGGGAACGGTGCAAGGCGGCGACTTCACGACGCTGGCTGCCGATGCGTCGACAATGCTATGGACGTCTGAAGACATCGCGCCGGACGACTGGGTGGCGCTAGCGAACAACGCCCTCGCAGGGAAGGTCGGCGTGAAAACCGCCGGCGCGATAGCCGGAACGAATTACGCGACGGACGATTCCCGCGTGATGACGGACGGCGAGGTGCCGAAAACAGGTGGCGCGGCCTATATCTACGGCTTCCAAAACGGATGCACGATGGAGTGGACGCTCGACAATGCGATTACTCTTGAGAGTCTCCGTCTTTCGGCGGCCTATCTCGCCGGGACCGCCTACTCCAAACTCGCGGTCGGCTCGGTTTCTGTGAAGACTGCGGGTTCGGACGAGTGGACTCCGCTGGACGCCCCGGCCTTTTCCGACATCGCCGGCAGGAGTTCCGGCGTCCTCATCTGCGCGACCCTTTCCGAAATCGAGACGGGCGTTCTTGCAGAGAACGTTACCGGAATCAAAATTGTGTTCGGGAATGTCAACGCGCTCGGAAGCTACGTCGGTGAGATCGAGGCCGTCGGACATAGTGAGCGCAAGCGCGGGCTGATCATTCTCGCCCGCTGATTGCGCCGCTGACATTGACCCTCCAGTTGGAGGGGTTTATCTTGCGCTGATGCATGTGTATAATATGTAGCAGATAAATCCGTCAAGGAAGGAGTGCCGATCATGAAGACATCTATGCTTGTTTCGCTGATATCTGCAGCGGCTTCTGTTGCGATGGCCGATGTCGTACTTCCCGACACGTCGACGATCGCCGACATCCAGTCCGCAATCGACAGCGCGCAGCCCGGCGATGTCATCACGCTTGCAGACGGCACGTACGTGCTGGACCAGACGCTTTACGTGACGAATGGCGTGACGCTGACTGGCTCCGGACGCGACGCGTGCGTTCTGGCGGGCGATGGAGCGACAGGCCTTGCGGCGGCAGTTGTCGTCGACCACGCGGATGCATGCGTGAAGTGCCTGACGGTTTCGAACATTTCTGTTGGCGTCGCGAACGACTACACCTTCGGCGGCGCCGTGCGAGTCGTGTGCGGCTTGTTTACGCTCTCGCGCGTGACGGGCTGCAGGACGACATACGCGGCTAACAGAACTGGCGGCGTCTCGATTGAGGGCTCGTCCGCAAATGTCGCGGTTGTCGCGAACTGCATGATAGACCACAACTCGTCGCAGGGTGCGGTCGGCGGCGTTCGCCTTGCCGAAAAGGCCGGCACGATGGCGAACTGCCTTGTCTGGGCGAACACGGGCAAGGTGGCAGGAGGCGTTGGCGTAATCAATCCGACGGCCTGGCAGCCGGCGAACATCGTCAACTGCACGGTAGTCGGCAACACGGCGAGCCAGCAGGGCGGCGGCATCAACCTTTCCGCCGCGAGTGTGCAGTGGCAGGGCACAAGCTACGTGCCGGTGGTCAATACGATCATTGCGGGCAACACGGCGCCCAGTGGCGCGGACATTTATTTCGGAAACGACGACTGCAGAAACTACACGGGCTTCAACTGCCTGTGCCCAACGGAGACATATGGCGCAAACCCTCAGGCGGGCGATCCGCTTTTCGTGTCGCCGACTACGGGCGATTTCCATCTCCAGCCGGGTTCGCCCGCCCGAAATGCGGGCGACGAGTTCAAGGCGGCGAATGTTCTCGGATACAGCCTGGCGGGTACGACGGACTTCTACGGGCTCGACCGCGTTCTCGAGAACAACGTCGAGATCGGGTGCGCGGAGTTCGATCCGGACCAGGTCGCGTGCTCGATCGTGAAGAGCAAGGAAACGGTGTTCGCAGGCGAGACGGTGACGCTGACGGCGTCCGCGACCGGCTTTGAAGGGGCGCATGACGTCGTCTATTCGTGGAGTGTCACATTCGACGGCGCTCCGGTGTCGGTGGAGTTCGGGGAGTACGCCATAGTTCTGGAGCCGGACTCGACGGGCACGTACGAGGTCAGTCTCACGGTTTCCAGCGATCAGCTCCAAAGGTCCGTCGACGCCGCTCCGGCGACGATTGTCGTCATGCAGAAAGTCATCTACGTGACATCCGCGGCGAATCCGGAATGCGCGTATCCGTACGGCGACCTCCGAACCGCCGCGACGAACCTGAACGAGGCGCTGCTGGCCGCCGTTGAGGGCATGACGGTCGTATTGGACGAAGGAACGCACTACGTGTTCAGGACCGTGTCGATTCCGAAGGGCGTGACGGTCAATGGCGCAGGACGCGACGCGACGACGATCTACGCGGCTCAGCCGTTCAACACCGTCGTAAGCATAAACGGCGCGGGAGCTGTCCTAAAGGACGTCACGGTCGCGCACGGCAGGATGAGCGAAAGCTGGAAGTATGTGACCTCGGGAGTGGCGATCGGCACGGATGGCGGAACGCTGGCGGACTGCCGCGTGACGGACTGCACGGCGGGAAACGTCGGCTGCATGGACGGAGCCGTCAAGATCACGGGCGACAATGCGCTCGTGGCGCGCTGCCTGGTCGACGGCAATTCGGTGGAAAGAGGTGCGGGATGGAACAACAGCTGCGGAGGCATCTATGCGACGAAGGGTAGGATCGAAAGCTGCGTGATCACCAACAACACGGGTTCGGCCTACAACGCGAACGCCTCGGGACTTTACCTCGCCGGCACGGCCAAGGCGCTCAACTGCACGGTCCTCGCCAATAAGATGGTCGGCGGCATGTCCGGCGGCGGCGTACAGGCGGCGAACGCCTTGGCGGTCGTCCGCAACTGCATCATCGACGGCAACCAGAATGGGGACGGCACCGAGGCGAACTACTTCGGCAACGGTGCGTCGTTCTCGTACTGCCTCTCGTCCGACGCGGCACCGGAGGGGAGCGAAGGCTGCATTGCCGCTCGCCCCGTCTTCGACGCGAGGAAGCCGCTGATTCTCGCCAAACGCACGCCGGGTATCGGACAGGGCAGCGTCGTCGGCTTTGAGGATCGTCTTCTTGAGGCGACGGACTTCTTCGGACGGCCGCGCGTGAAGCATGTCTCGCGGCAGGGTGTCGCGGACATCGACATTGGCGCGGCGGAGTCGGAGTATTTGCTTAAGGGACTGCGTATTCATTTCCGTTAAGGGGACAAAGGGGGAGGTCTGGAATGAAGAAAACACTTTTACTGTTTGCCGCCGCAGCGGGATTCACGGCTTGCGCCGGTGCATATGACGAGTTCATTGGCACAGGGCCTGGGAAGGTCCCTGGCGCGGTAACGATCGGCTGCGTCGACGGAAAGCTCACCGTGCAGTGCTATGGCTTCGCGGATGCTGAGGCTAAGATACCGATGAGCGCCGACACTGTCGGATGGCTCGCGTCGAACACGAAGGCAATCGCGTGCGCGCTCGTCCTCACGTTTGTCGAGGAGGGGAAGCTTCAGCTGGACGCGAAGGTTTCCCGCTATCTGCCCGAATGGAAGGGTGAGAAGGTGCCGACTCTGAGGCAGTGCATGTCGCACACATCGGGGCTTAAGTTCTTTCCCGGGCTCCCCATCGACAAGCGTCCGGTGCGAGAGTTGTCGCGCCTTGGCGCGCAGAGCGAACGCGTGGCATCTCCCGGTGAGAAGTTCCTGTACTCGAACTGGGGGATCGACATCGCCGTTGCATGCGTAGAGGCTGTGGCGGGGCGGCCCTGGGACGAGCTGCTCAAAGAGAGGATTCTCGATCCGCTGGACATGCACGACGCCGTGTTCTTCCCGACGGAGGGTCAGGGCGGAAGGATGGCCAAGGGATATGTGCTGACGGATGACAAGCCGGCGAAGGAGGTCGCGGTCGAGCAGTTCCAGTATCCGTACACGCTTCCCGGCCGGTGTCCCGAGGCGGGCGGCGGACTGTTCGGAAGCCCCATGGACATGATCAAATTTTTCGCGATGGTTGCGAACGATGGCGTCGGGCTGAATGGCAAGCGCGTCCTGAAGGCGGAGACGGTTGCGTTTTGGTTTGAGAAGCAGACGCCGGAATGCGTCGGCGAGAAGTATTCGTTCGGGGCTTGGGTGTCGGAGGGCGGACAGATGATGTCGCATGGCGGCGCGTGGTCCACATGGGGCTGCGCCTATCGCGGGAGCGGCGTTGCGCGCGTGTTCTTCGTCCAGTACGCTGGCGGCGAGTCGAAGGGGTACGAGAAGTTCAGGTCTTTGGTAGACAAGGACGCAGAGGCGAGCTATTCCCCCGTGAGGGCGGCCGAAGCCGCGCCGGTTCTGCCCGGATACCTGACGGATCCGTCGGCCATGAAGGAAAGGCTGTCCGCCGAGGAAGGGTATCAGACCCCGGATGCGTTGAAGTATCCGTACATCTCGACTTACTACGTGAAGCCGACTGTGACGCCGGAGGAGAACGTGAAGGTCGGTATCTTCGTGACCGACTTCGAGTCCTCGAAAATCAGGTTCCTCGACGACTCGCACAGATTCACCGCATTTCTCGAATACCGCCTCAATGGCGAATCCTCGAAGACAGTGGCGCTTAAAAATCTCAAGAGCGGCGACGCAGAATTCGATCTTGGCAGACTTCCTGCGGGCGAATACGAAATGCGCGTATGGGCGGTCGACGCGAAGGGCCGCGAGTCTCATCGCGTGATCCACGATTTCCGCGTCGTATCCGCCGCGGATATTGCGATTACCGCAGAGAAGGTCTACAGGATGACCGAGTCGGATCTGGCGGCGTACGGAATCCGCAACGACGGCGACCTCGAAAGAATCGTCTACGTAGGAACGAACGGCGTCGCGAATGTTGTAAAGGAAAAGCGCGCGGGCGTGCCGGGCTATACTGTCACAGTTCCGCTCGATCCGAAAACAGGCAAGCTGCCAATCGGGGCCTGCAAGAAAGCGACGGTTGTTTACGACGAAGGATATGACAAGTCGGCGGTCGAGGCGGATTCCGTGAAGACGGCGGAGGGAATCCAGAAGCTCCTCGACGAGAAGGCCGCGGCTGGCTTTCGCAAGTTCGTGATGCTGCCCGGCACCTATCGCATTTCCTGGACGAAGTCCGTCGAGGTGCCGAGCAACATGACGCTTGACCTCGGAAATGCAGTTCTCAAGCAGAACGGATTCACGGGCGCAAGTTCGGTGATCGTGCGCTTCGCGAGCGCGACGGACGCGCATCTCGTCGGCGGCACGCTTGAGGGCGACTACTGGGAGCATGACTACGCGGGATCGCCGAACAACTCGGAATGGCCGACGGGTTTCTTCATCGGCGGCGATTCACGGTACTGCTCCGTCGATGGAGTTAAAATCGTCGACATCACCGGATACGGCGGGCAGAACGGAATCGCCAAGGACTCGAAGGGGTGGCTGTCGTTCTTCTTCGAGAGGCTTCCGGCGTTCGCGCCCGGCGGACTCGACGCGAAGACGGGCGCGGTCGACGCTGCGGACGGGCATCGCTTCACGACGGACTTCAAGGACATCATGCAGATCGTTGAAAAGGGCCGCAGCCGTCTGCAGATATCGAAGCACCTCGGCTATCAGGGACGAGTTACGCGTTCGTGGCAGATGACGGTTGCGTGGTATGACGCGCAGAAGAGATTCCTCTCGGCCGAGACGGCTTGGCAGTACCGCGAGATGTGGATTCCCGAAGGCGCAGCGTTTCTCCGAGTTTCGGTTGAGGACGCAAGCGCCGAGGCGGCCGACAAGTCAGGGCTCGTGGTCACTGCGTTCAGGCTTCCCGTCAACTGCGCCGTGAGGAACTGCACTTTCGATCACTGCCGGTGCGTCGGCCATGCCGCGTCCGCGATGAAGAACATGCTCTTCGAGGGGAACTTCTTCACGGCGTCCGGCGAGAGCGCGGCGTGCTGCGCGTTCGATGCGGAGGACGGATGGGACCAGATGCAGGACGTCTACTTCCTGAAGAACGTCTTCAGGGAAAATCCTCGCAACAATTCTATCCTCACCTGCGGCGGACACAACTTCATCCTCGAGGGGAACGAAGGCGACATCTACTTCTGGGGCCGCACGCACTCTCCGTGCGTCCGGAACAGCGTCGTCAACGAGGCGACGTACCGCTGCGACTCGCGGCTTAATTCCGGATACGGACGCTTCGACGGCAACACGTACCAGAAGGGACTCCACCTCGGCGTCAACGACAAGCGCACAGATGGCTGGGACTATGTACTTTCCGGACTCGATCTCGACGGCGCGGAGCATCCCTTCGTTCTCGACGTCGGCGCTGCTGGACGTGTCGTGAACTGCAGATTCAGGAACATGGCGGCAGGCGTCGCCAATGCCTATGCCTGCTCCTTCGAGAACTGCACTGACGCGAGCGGCTACCTGTCGTTTCCGGGCGGACGCTGGTACGAGGTCACGGTGAAGGAATGCGTCTTCAACCGCTTCAAGATGACGAACGACTGGGAGCGCTGCCGCTTCGTGAACTCGAAGCTCAGCGGTTTCAACGGCTGCAGGTTCTCGGTGAAGGACGGCGAATTCAGGGGCTGCACGCTTTTCGGATTCCGCAGTGCGACGCTCCAGTTCGCCGACAGCGCCTTTGAGGACACGGACCTGCAGGGGGACTGGTTTGAGACGCCGTCCGACATCGTGTTCAGGAACTGCAAGATACGGACGAGGAACGACTCCGCTTTCCTGCGCCTCGGCGGATACACGGTCGGGAGGATCGGCTTCGACGGATGCACCGTGGAGGGGGAGCGGAGCTTAGTGGACATAAAGGACCTCCGCAGGTTCCCGCTTCCGAAGAACGCCGCGCCCGAAACGAATCCGGACCTCAAGCCCGGTGCCGTCGCGTTTCGCCGGACGAAGTGGAGCGGCGAGGCGGGGACGGTGCTTTCGCATGTGAAGGATGCGGATCCGTCTCCGAAGAAGATATCGATTCTCGACAAGGACAACGCCTGGCCGAAGGGCGTTTTGGTCGCGGCCGACATTCCGTCCGCATGGGAGCTTAAGTAACCTAAAAAGAAACGAGGGGAAGATGGACACCGACATCATTCGAATCCCTGCTCGTCAGGGAATGCCCAACAAGAGGCACCAGAGGCGGCAGGACCGCCGCAGGATACGCATCCTGCACGCCGACGACCAGCTGCTTGCGCGCATGGGGGTCTCGGCGCTCGTGGCGACGGCCGGTGACATGGAAATCGTCGGACAGGCGAGCGACGGACGTCAGGCCGTCGAGCTTGCGGAGTCTCTGAAGCCCGACGTCGTGATCATGGACCTCATGATGCCCGAGATGCTCGGCAGCGAGGCGACAAGGCTCATACACGAGTCGCATCCGGAGATCAAGGTCCTGATACTCACGGCGTACGACACGTCGGTGGAGCTTTCGAAGGCTGTTGCGGGCGGAGCGTCCGGCGTCGTATTCAAGGGCAAGGTGGACATGGGCCTGATCTGCACCATCCGCTCCGTCGCGGCGGGGCAGAAGGCGATCCCCGAGCGGCTGCTTTCGCAGGTCGAGGAGGACAACGCGTTCTTCAAGCTGACGGATAGGCAGATCGGGATTCTCGCCTCGGTCGCGGACGGTCAGTCGAACTCGGACATCGCGAAGCAGCTTGGTCTTTCGGAGATCACGATCAAGAAGCACCTCTCGTCTGTGTTCAGGTGCCTTGGCGTCGCGAACCGTTCCGAAGCCGTCGCCCTTGCGCTGCAGAAGCGCGTCTTCGGCAGCTGGCGCGCCTGCGGCTGAGCGGTAGTTTTAGTAGTGGGCGCCTGGTCGTGTCCTTGAGGTGCTACTTGCACGGCTTGATGTTTTCTGCGCGCGCCGCGCCGCACTGGTAGCCGCGGTATTCCCGCATTGACATGCCGAAGCGCTTGCGGAAAATGTGTGCGAGCGCGTCGGCGTCGCGGAATCCGCATTCCATGGCGATTGACGAAATGGACATGCGCGTCGATCGGAGCAGCTTTTTGAGTTTTGCCATCTTAACTTCTTCTATTGCGGATCGGATTGTTCCGCCTGTAGCCTCATGCCACCGTATTTCAGCAAGACGCCGCGAGACGCGCAGATGCGAGGCCACGTCTTGGACGCAGATTCCGTTTGTGGCGTGCTTTTGTATGAACTGTCTTGCACGGTCTACGAGCATCGCCGACGGAGCGCGCAGATGCGTGGATTCCCGCTCGACAACTCGGTTCGGCGGCACGGTTACGATCCTGTGGCGTCGTGTTCTTGATTTGCGTTTGAGCAGATTATACAGTGTTTCCGCAGCAATACGACCCATCTCGACATGGCCGGGCAGCACGCTGGAAAGAGGTGTCGAAGCATGTGCGCACACGAACTCGTCGTTGTCCACCCCGAGGACTGCAACTGAATCTGGGACGGAGATGTGCGTTTGTTCGCATGCGGCGAGGACATCAATGGCCCGTGAGTCGCAATCTGCCATTATGGCGGCAGGCTTTGGAAGTGACTCGACCCACTCTGCAAGTTCATTGTTGTCGGGTTCCTGGTTCGATGCGGACGACGGAGAGAATACACTAATTTTCGCGGATGGCGCCAGCGCGGCAATCCTGGCTCGAAATGCGTCGGCGCGCTCTCTGCTCCACTCGTTCTCCCTGCTTGTCTGTGCAAATCCGTACGAGTTGAACCGCCCAAGATTGAAAAAATGACGGGCACCCATGTCGCCGATCGCGGCGTTGTCGTTGAGGACAAATACAGTCAGGCCATTCCTTGACGTGAGCTGATGGCTCCGTACTCCGATGGAAACGACGGGAAGCGTTGTCCGAGACAGCGCCTGCATGAGTTCGTCGGGACATTTATGAGTAACGACAACTGCAATTGCGCCCTCGCGTTCGGCCGCAAGCAGCTTTTTAACCGACAATGGGCTGCCCTCCGGCTGCATCAGATTTACCGCCCACTCGGACGAGGACTCAATGTGCTGAAAGATTCCCATGAGCACGTCGCGTCCAGACGCACATCGAAGCGAGATCGATATTATTGTCTTTTGGGGCGTCGGCAGTAGCCTTTTCTGTTTCATGTCCGGAATTATATCATGTTTGACATAGTTGCGCAATAGGACAGGAAATAGTTTCGCAAAAATACAAGAAATAGATGGTATAATGCAGACAGAAGCAGTGACATGTGTCATGCTCACAGTTTAAGATATATAGTTGCAGGAGGTTTGAAATGTCATGTGTAAGGAATGTGCTGATCGCGTTGACGGCCGCATCCTCGATGTCGGCGTTCGCGGACGTTGCAGGAAATTTGTCGGATGATGGACATGTTCTGACGGTTGACGTCGCTGGATGGGAGACGTTTGATGCCTCCTTGGTTTCAGATGTTGTCACGAATCTTGTCAAGACGGGCCTTGGCACGTTGACTGTATCTGCTGATTTGTCGGCATGGAAGGGAACTGTGACAATTGCGCAAGGCACATACAAGGCAACGCAACCCAGCTCGCTTGGTGATGTCACAACAGGTACGGGCGGCAGTGTAGAGGTTGCGGATGGCGCTACGCTTGAACTCGTGGGAAATGGGGCGGAATTTTCAATGCCGAAGAAATCATTTGCGATCGGAGGCATGGGCGTGTCGTCTCGAGGCGCGGTCGTGTACAGCGGTTCTGGTGGGTTTTCAAAAGCATCTCTTGGAAACGACATCTCTGTCAGAAGTGATGCCCTTGTAAGTGTCGAGGGGGATTTTCATGTTTACTGGAACACGTCTCCGACTTATATTCGCCTAAACGGCAATGTCCTAACATTGAAGCCGCATACTTCTCGAAGCTTCCTTCTTGGATATCCGAACACGCCAGAGCCGCAGGGAGGGCAAATCGTCATTGACGGGAACACACTGAGCCTTATGAATCCCAACGCCGCGATAACCGGCGATGGTTCTGTTGTCGTGACAAATTCGGCGAACCTGGAACTGTCATCGCTGACGGGCGAGTTCGGGTGGCATGTAGACATGACCATCGGGAGCCGGTTGCGTTCCAAGGCCAAAACAATTACGGGTATTTCGACCAATGTTAATTGCATCGGCGGCGCGATTTCAACATCCGATGCGCATACACCGGTATACTTCGCATATGACTCTGCGACAAACGCCATCAGCATCTACGGGAAAGTTTCGGGCGGCGGATTTTCCCTGACACGCGACAGTCGCGTGGCGGATGCACAGTTCCATCTCTTCAATTCCGCAAATGACTTTGCGAATGGTATTGTGGCAGCTCCTGGAATTGACGTCTATCTCTGGAACAGCGGGGCATTGCCGACGGCAGGAGGAATGCTGTCGATGGACACTGGACGTGTGTTCATTATGTCGACGTCTTATTGTTGCCTGCCCGGAGCCAGTTTCTCCAACGCTTGTTCAGTCGTCGGGGGCGTGGGTCGCTGGTCGGGCGCCATCATCAAGGCTGGTCAGGGTGCGCTGACTTACAATTCGGCAGTTGACGGCGACTGCCTGACGCTGGCAGAAGGAACGGTGTCGTTCTGTCCTGTAAATCGAGCGAAAATAGCTGGCCTGTACGAAGGACGCTATGTGTACGCAAAGAACACGACCCCAAATTACACACATTTCTTCAATGGAAGCAGATTCCCGACAAATTCAATAGTACGGGCAACCATGACCTCTTATGATTCGAATTATTATCTTTGGTCTATTCCAAACGAACACGGAGGCGATACGCGCACTGTCATCGCCTACAAAGGTTGGATATGGAACAATACGGATCATGACGTGACGTGGGCGTTTGCAGGCAGCGAGGCGAACGAGTCGAAGCTTGCAATCAACGGAACAACCGTTTACGACCAGACTTACAACACGGGGGGATCGAAGTGGATTGGACATGGCACGGCGACGCTTCATCCCGGTGCGAACGAATTCTTCTATGGCGTCTATGCGGGGGGACTTACAGGCGCGCCAAACTCGTGGTTCACGGACGGCACGGCCGCGGCGCAGGGAAACTGGAAGAAGGATTTTGGCCTTGCGGTCAACAAAAGCGGCGAAGATACTCTGCTTCTTGCCGACTACGAGCCGCTTATGGATCCAGGCGACGGTTCCGTTTACACATACGCGCTGCCAGGCCAGAAGGATATTGTCCGCCCTGGCGTTACAACGCCGCCAAGTGATGCGAATGGTGTACTGCCGGACTTTACAAGGATGTCATTTGCGTCGGACACCGGCATTGACTTCGGCGGCGTTGCGAAATATACGCTGAATGAACTTGAGGGACTTACATCCGTTTCTGGAGTGGAACAGCTTGCGCTGGAATCTGAGTGGAGGCTAGACGCTGAGAGACTTGGCAGGAATGAAGAGTTGTTGACGACAGGTTGGCTGGAGCTGATGGACGGACTGAGGTTATCTGTGACAAACGCAAAAGTCTTTAAGGCCATTGCGGTCGACAATCGCTGGCCGATAGCCCGAGCTATGTCAGGTGTCGTGCTTAACGATGTGGATGTCTTCCCCGATGTGACAAACCGAAGATTCGGACTTTCCGTGTCCGATGACGGGAAAACTCTATTCCTTGTCGGTGTACCTATGGGTTTTACATTGGTCGTAAGGTGAAAGGCCTGAAGTGATGAACAAGACAATTGCGATGGTCATGTTCTTGTGCTTCGCGTTTGTTGCGGATGGAGGGCTGACACCGTGCTTCAGAATCGGGACCGGCGGTTATTACAAGACAAATCCGAAGGTCTGCACAGAGCGTCATGTCCGAGAGATGAAGGAGGCCGGCATTGACTTCGTGTCGGATGTGGAGATTGACAATCGCGCGTTCCTGGACCTTCTGCACAAGTGCGGACTTTCCGCTGTCGCAGTTCGGGGCGTCGGCTACTGGTGCGGCGGCAACGGATCCCGCGCCGGCAAGATGTCAAAAATCTATCCACGCGAATCATACGAGCAGGGTGTACGCAAGCTTGAGCAAGGTCTCGACCACCCGGCGATCATCGGACACATGCTGTCGGACGAGCCGAGTGCGGTGGACATGGAGTACATAGGTGAAATCGCATCGTTACTGAAGGATCGCATGCCGGAGAAACTTGTCTACGTCAATCTGTACCCGTGCTATGCCTCGGTTGACGAAAACACGTCGGAACAGAAGACGAGCCAGCTCGGATGCGGTAGCTACCAGGAGTATGTCGAGACATACTGCATGACGATTGCGCTGGATTACATAAGCTTCGATCATTATCCATTTTTCGACGACAACAAAACCACGCTGGCGAAACTGCCGCGGTATTACGGGAATTTCAAGGTCGTGGCGGATGCTTGTCGGCGGAGTGGACGTGCCTTGTGGTACGATCCGCAGGTCAATTCGCGGGTTGGCGCATCGCGATCTCTGACTCGCGGCAACCTACGATTTCAGGCCGGAGTCGCTCTGGCTTTTGGCGCGGAGACACTGGTGTGGGAATGCTGGTGCCCCGGATGGTGGACGAACAATGTGTACACGGCCGAAGGCGATAAAACGGAACAGTACGACAAAATAAAGGATGTAAATCTGGAATTGCGACGCATTGCGCCGAAGTACATGCGATACAAAAATGTCGCGACTCACTTCGTCGGAGAATGGCCCCTTCAGTCAGAATTGAGCAATTATGGAATTGAAACCGTCAGCAGCTGCGACACCAGTTCCTTCGGCCGCCTGGCGGCAACGGACAGATCGCCAATTCTTGTTGGAGACATGGTGTCTCGGCGCAAAGGTGACAATGGCCGAGCGCTCTGGGTATTCGCTGCCGGCGACCCAACGGATGCCCGCGGCTGTATGCATGAGATATGCTTTAAATCCACGACTGAAAGCGTTTCGATATCGGGGCCGAATGGCCCGGTGTCGTTCTCGCGAAATCCAGACGGATCCTGCAGTTTCAAGCTGGGGGACAATTCCTATGCATTGATACAGACCGTAGAGGAAGGAGTTGATAAATGATCAATCGGCGTTCCTTTGTTAGAGAGGCAGTCGCGTGTGGCGTACTGTCGGCGGCTGGTGATGTACTTGCTGGTATGGATCATCCGGTGGTAAGTGGACGGGTGTTGGCAGAGGGCAAACCCCTGGGCGGAGTTGTCATCAGCAACGGCATTGAATGCACAGAGACTGGGAACGACGGCGCCTGGTCGCTACCAGCGGACGAGAAGGCACGTTTTGTGTCTATCACAGTCCCCAGTGGGTGGCGTATCGCCTGCCACTATCTGGAATATGAGGGTGCCGGCAGGCGATATGATTTTACCCTGATGCCTTGGTCGAGGTCCAAGCCGGGAAAGTTTTCGTTTGTGCAAATAGGTGACAGCGAGATTCAAATGGGAAAGCTTTCCGAAGAGCAACGGTGGATTGACAAGACGCGTAGTCTTGTCGCCGATTCTGGCGCGGCGTTTGTGGTGCATACCGGCGACATCGACGGGCAGCGGATGCCGAAGCACGCGGAGATGATGAACGAGCAAACGGTTGGATGTCCAGTGTACTATGTCGCAGGCAACCATGACATAAAGGGACGGGAAAGAGGAGAGGCTATTTTTGAGTCGACATTCGGACCGTGCTGGTATTCGTTCGATTCCGGGGGGACGCATTTTGTCGCTACTCCAATGATGTGGGGCGACGGGAAGCCGAGCTACAATGTTGAAGATGTCGTGACGTGGCTTCGCAACGACTTGGCAATCGCCTCCCGTAAGAGGCAGCCGGTTGTGATACTGACTCATGGCGGCGTTGATTCGCGGCTCTGGGATCTGCGCGGATTGTTCGAGCGTTCGGCAGTCACGACAGAAAGCTCCGTCCCGTTCGAAGCCTCTCGAGTCTGCCGAATAACCGGGATTGTCCATGGACACATCCACATGAACTACTTCTACCGTTCTGATGACGGATCCATAGCCTTGATATCCGCAGCTCCTCCCAACAAGAACGATGCGACGCTGAAGGTAATACATGTCAGGGAGAATGGCGCCATCGCCCGCGCGGACAATGTGTTCGATCTTGAAGACCGTTGGAGACCGTCGAATGTTGCGCCGAAGGGTGGCTGGACGGCAAAGGTCGATTCAGGGAACGTTTATTATTCGATGCCGGAGACGGGTTCTGGCAACGTCTATGTTGGGACGGTTGACTATTCGGGGTGTGGCGCGTGCGGCCTCTATGCCTTCGATACGAAGACAGGCACGAAGCGCTGGTTTTTCCCGACGCGAGGAGATGTTGTCTCCTCGGCTGTTTGTCTTGACGGGCGCGTTTATGTGAATGACTCCTTTTGGCAGATATACGCGCTTGATGCGAAATCCGGGCGGAGAATCTGGCATTTCGACGCCAGAAAAGAGGCGGGGCTTTCTGGAACGCGGCTATGGGGCGGAGCCTCAGGATTCTCGGGTTCGTTCATGAAATACGACGAGGCGTCAAGCCGGCTTTATGTCGGGAATGCGGGCAAGTCACTGTTCGCCGTAGATCCTGATTCGTCCGAGGTCGTCTGGCGGACGGACTCCAAGACAGGTTTCTTTCTCAGCTCTCGGACACCACCGGCAATCTGTGGCGACGTTGTCGTCGGCCGCGCGAACTGGGCGGGCACTTTCGGTTACGATGCCAAGACAGGCAAGACGCTTTGGACTCATGTGCTTGGCAATGCTCCGACGGCAAAAGAACGTCATCGCATGGCGGAGCCATGGCTGGAGTGCATGGGGTTGCCGGTGTATCGAGATGGTCGTCTTGTCCTGACCGCGCACAATCGCTATTTCGAAGCGGATCCGAAGACGGGGAATATACTTCGACAGAAGGCGTTTCCCTTCGGCCTCACATGTTTCACATCTCCGCTTTTTCATGGCGGGAGGATATATTTCGGCTCTCAAGACGACGGGCTTGTCTGCCTTGACGAGAAATCGCTGGACTGCCTGTGGAAATCACCTGTGGAACCGGCACTCTATTCGTTGCCGTCGTATAAGTATTCCCCAGTCCGTTCGTTATGCTCAGTTCCCGTTCTATGGAAAGACATGATCTGGGCTACTGCACAGGACGGTGCGGTTTATGCGTGGGATCCCGTGAGTGGCGAGCGGCGCGAAAGGATATTCACTGGAGTGCCGTATATATCATCTGCGAAAGTGTCTGGGGATCGGCTGTATGCGGTTGACTTCAATGGCACGTTGCGCTGCTTTGCATGAAAGGGAAAGGATTTGCGGGAATGAAATGTCATGTCGTATTCGTGATGATGGTCAGTGCTGCTGTTGTGAGAGGTGGAGACCAGTTGACGGCGCCGTCGGCGGGCGACGTCCATCTAGATGGATTTGTCGGAGAGAAGATCTCGCGTTTTATGGATTATCGCGTGCGGAGCGAATTCGCCAGGAACGTCATTTTCCCAGAGGCGCGGCATGCTTTTGAAGAACCGGACGACGACACGTCGTTCATGCCGGGCAAGGGAGACTGCGACGAGAAGTACCGCTCGCGCCCGTGGGGCAGGTGGAAGGGCGAGTTCTGGGGGAAGCTCATGCTCTCGGCATGCCGTGTGGCCGAATATGAACACGACGGCGGCCTGAAGGATTTTCTGAGTGATGAGGCGCTCCGTCTCATTGCCTTTCAGAAGCCGGACGGGTATCTTGGAACTTATGTCGACCCCGAATACGTTCAGCCGATGTGCTGGAAGGAAGATCACACGGACACGACCAAGAAAGGGGCATGGTGCTGGAATCTGTGGTGTCGCAAGTACACGATGTGGGGGTTGTTGGCGAATTGGAAGCTGACGGGGGAAAAACGGACGCTAGAGGCTGCGGCGCGATCCATGGATCAGGAAATAGCCATGCTGGACCGCATGGGGCTAATGCCGATAGACACTGGTACGTTCTGCGGAATGGCAAGTTCATCCGTCCTCAAGCCACTGATGATGCTTTACCGTGAGACAGGACAGAAGCGCTACATGGATTTCGCCAAGGCAATAGTTGACGATTTCAGACGCCCCGACGGTCGCGCGCCGAACATCATCGCCAACGCCCTGTCGGGCAAACCGGTTGCCGACTGGTACCCTGCGCCGTGGTCCTGGGCGAAAGTCTATGAGATGCTTAGCTGCTGCGAAGGGCTTCTCGAGTACTACCGTGCGACTGGTGAAGAAAGTATTCTTGATGCGATGGTCAAGTTCCAGGAGATTGTGGCAAAGCATGAACTCAACGCCATCTTTTCTGTGGGCTATAACGACCAGTTCGCAAACGCCGCGTCGCTGCCCGACTGCATAACCGAGTTGTGCGATGTCATTCATTGGATTCGCTTCAACCGCGAGCTTTGGCTCGTCACCGGCGAGGCGAAATACGTTGATGCCATCGAGCTTGCATTCTACAATGCCTATCTTGCGGGTCTTGCCAGGAACGGGAAGTGGGGAGCCCGCGGCGTCCGCAGCCATGGATACCACCACGTGTCGTGGCACGGGCAGAGCGGACTGAAGCATCAGCACTGCTGCGTTGACAACGTGCCTCGGTGTGCTGTTGATGTCGCTCAGACAATGGTGGCGCATGACGCGGATGGAATATTATACGTAGCATTGTACAACGACGGGAAGGCGACCGTTGGGGACGATATGGTCGAAGTGTCTGGAAATTATCCGGTTGGCGATGCGGTGACGGTGAAGATTGTGCGTAAGTCGGCTGGTAAGGTTCGCTTCCGCATTCCGGCATGGAGTGCGGCCGACGCAGACTGCGGAACGTGGCGGACGGTGGCAGTCCCGTCTGGCGAGTCCGTCCACAGGTTTTCGTTCGACATGGCACCCCGTGTTCTGAAATGGCGCTGCTTGGACGCGCAGCTGGCAGATGGGCTGGGGGATGTCGCTGACTGGCGGCGCAGAATGTGGACTGGCTATGGCGCGAACAATGATCTGTTGCCGTTTATGCGGACATCGCCCGCCGTTCAAGTCATGCGCGGCCCGCTGGTGATTGCGAAAGCCGAAGCCGTCGGGACTCCGGTATCTGAATTGCTGTCGCGCGAGAGCCTGTACGGAACCGAGCCGTCGGTACGGCTGGAGCGGATTTCGGTTCCAGGCGTGTGGGGCGCGTGGAATCTAGTGGTTGGTAGCGAAAACAAGCGCAGGATACCTGTATGCGACTTTAGTTCGGCTGGGGATGAATTCAAAAGCCCTGGAATTCACTTCAGCCTGTGGTTTTAATCTCTGGAGGAATCGCTTATGTTCATTGCTGGATTGATGTCTGCAGCGCTTGTTTTGGCGAATGCATGTGACGGCGAAAGGGATCCGCCACACGCAGAACCGAGGCTGGGGGCGGTTCCTGATGCGCCGTTTGCGATGCCCGCGTTAAACAATTGGCTAGTGCCGCGTCGAGACTTTGTCGTCACGGACTATGGGGCAGCTGCGGGCAAAAAATGCACAGCGGCGTTTGCTGCGGCTTTTGAAGCGGCTGAAAGGGCTGGCGGCGGACGTGTGGTCGTGCCTGATGGCGAGTGGCTTACCGGGGCGGTGCATCTGCGGAGCAACTGCGCGCTGCACCTGGCCAAAGACGCGAAATTGGTCTTTACTGACGATCCAGCAGACTACCCAGAGGTCTTTACATCATGGGAAGGGACCGAGTGCTACAACCATTCGCCGCTCATATATGCGTTCGGTTGCACGAACGTCGCGATTACCGGACAAGGCCTCGTTGAGCCGCAGATGAAGCGATGGAGCGAGGAGTGGTCCGGTTACGACGAAAAACAGATGGCGGCGACGAAGGAGCTGTATTGCTGGGGGGCGACCAATGCGCCTTTGTCGGTGCGCAGGCTTATGTCTATTGACGGCGCGAAGGCGCGACCGCAGTTGATACAATTCAATCGATGTCGGAATGTACTTCTTGATGGGTTCAGGATCAATGGATCTCCGTTCTGGCTCATCCATCTCTACCACAGCGAGAACTGTATTGTCAGAAACGTATCCACTTATGCCAGGGGGCTCAACAGTGACGGACTGGACATCGAGATGACCAGGAACGTCCTGGTCGAGAACTGCCGCTTCCAGCAGGGTGATGACGGAATAGTCCTTAAGGCTGGACGCAACGCCGATGCGTGGCGGCTTGATCGCCCCACGGAAAATGTCGTCGTGCGCAACTGCGATCTGGGCTCTTCGCATTCACTGCTGGGCATAGGTTCTGAACTGTCGGGAGGGATTCGCAACGTATGGGTGACAGACTGTAGGATTGATGTTGCCTTCAATGTCCTTAAGATCAAGACCGGCAGAAGACGAGGTGGGTTCGTACGGAATGTATGGATAGAGAACTGCACTGCGGATGACGTAGGTAGTGTTTTCAATCTTACCACTGTATACAAGGCCCAGTATTCAAAGTTTCCGGATTTCGAGATTCGCTACACCGACATTGAGGGCATTCACATGCGCAATATCGTCTGCGGCCGCGCCCGTCTGGGCATCGGCCTGTTTGGCGACGCAAATCGTCCGCCCAGCGGCATTGAAATCGCAGATGTTCGGATAGGTCAGGTAACTGAAGGTCTTTCGAGAGTCGAGAATTGCCACGACGTGAAGATACGCGGACTTGACCTTGGCACGCCAGACCCTTTGCGCAGATGGGTTGTCCAGGCGGAACTCGACAAGGCCGATTCGCTAGGTCGCATCTCTCCGGAGTATGCGAAGGCGATAGCTTTTCTGCGCAGGGCCGATCTCGGGGAGCTTCCGGTCGGGCGGCATGTGATAGACGGAGACAATGTCGTCGCTGATATTTCGGAACTGATCACGACGCCGTTTTCCGCCACAGACAAGAATCTCGTGCGAGATGACGGCCACGACCTCATGTATTATATTGTTGACGGCGAGGAGGAGATGCTTGAAGTCGGCGAGAGCTTTGCCTTCCACTGGATGTGGCGGCCACTAGTCTTTGTTGTTCCGGTAGGGATGGTACACTCTCCGCACCACACCAACAAGGGGCCGAAGCGCCTGCGCATCTGCGTCATTAAGATCGCGCATGAAAGGGGGCGAACAGAATGAGATGTAGGAATGAGATGCGCGTGCCGGTTTGGTTTGCCGCGGCGATCCTAGGGCTGTCCATGATGCCGTTGGGCGCGGGGACTGTCGAAGAGAGGGAGGATGCGTTAAGCGCTGGGGCTGTAATAGTGCCAGGGAATTCAAATATAAGGATATCTCTGGACAGAAAGGACGCGCGCTACCGCTGTGGCGAGGAGGCGGTTTTCACAGTCGTTGTTGGCGATAATGACGGGAGGAATCCGGGCCTTGGGATTGTAAACTGGAAGATTGACAACTACGGGGCAAAGATCATCGCATGTGGAACAGCGGACATGTCGCAGAGTAATTCATTCAACGTCAAGGGTACAATGACCGTTCCTGGGTTCCTCCGCATCAGCGTGACGCCCCAAGGCGGAGGGAAGTCCACGGCATTCTCGGCGGCTTACGAGGAGGAGCGAATTCGCACGGCCGTTCCCAAGCCTGTGGACTTCGACAGATTCTGGGAAGACGCAGTCGCGAATATTGAAAAGGAAGTCCCCCTGGATCCGCAGGTCGATCCCGTTCCGGGCTATCCGAAGAACGGTGTCATGGTCGAGCGCGTGAGTTTCGCTACGGCCGGAGGCAAGCGCGTGTACGGCGTGCTTTCCCGTCCGACGAAGAGTGGACGGTATCCCGTGCGGATAGGCTTCCCCGGGGCAGGCCCCGGCGCTATGCTCTTGCAGCGGTATGCTGATGCTTCGCATGTGTCCCTTACGATGAACTCGCATTATTACCGGGTTCCTGCCGACGCTAACGAGCGAGACGCCCTTTACGCCGCAGAGGAGAGAGAGTGGCGTCGCGTACACGGGCCGAGCCGAGCGCGCGCTTATCCCGTCGGAGGATTTACCCTGTCGCGCGAAAGAACGCACTACTATGGTATCATCCTCGGGTGCAATCGCGCGATAAACTGGCTCATGGAGGCGCACAAGGACATTATAGACCCGTCGCGCGTGGTGTATTGTGGCACGAGCCAGGGCGGAGGGTTCGGACTCATCCTTACAGCGCTAAACAGGAACATAACTCGCACTTTTGCGGGTGTTCCCGCGATGACTGACATCCTTGGCTGCAGGTCAGAAGGGCGGCAGAGCGGTTGGCCGCGAATACTCGAGTATGAGACGCAGAAAGATCCCGCACGTCTTGCGCGGATTGAATCGATTGCTCTGTATTATGATGCCGCGTATTTCGCAGAGCGCATAATGACGCCCATACGACTTACGGTCGGCTACATTGACGAGTCGTGCGCTCCGCATGCGGTACTCGCCGCATTCAACGCTATTCCGTCGAAGGACAAGGTGTTGTACCACGGCATTGGCGGCAACCATGCCTCGCCGAACTGTCCCCGCGGGGAGGTTGACGATTGGCTCGACGAGTGACCGTGTGCGCCTGATGCGCTGGAAAGAGGTTCGTCGGACGCCAGTGTCGGTTGTGGTGTGCTCAGGGTGCGCAAGTGCAGCGTGGTGCAGGTGAATAATTAAGATGTGACTGCGAAGAGAGGAGAAAATGAAATTTGACAGAAGAGGATTCATGCTTGCGGGCGGTGCGCTTGCCGCTGGCTGCGTAGCGGAGAGGATGCCGATTTTGCCGCCAGAGCTTGCAGGGGTGCCTGCGGGCGAAGAGGCGCCGAAGGGACCGCTTGTCATTTCTCCGCCCGTGCTGCAGAATGCGGCGGAGACGTCGATGGGCGTTGGGTTTGCTGTTTCGGACATGGCCAACGGCTATGTTGATGTCTCGGAATCACCTGACCTCGCCGGGTCGCGCCGCGTTAAGTGCGGTGGATACCGCGTCACGGACATGAACGACAAGATCATGCTCGTCAGGCTTACGGGGCTCAAGCCGGCGACGACATACTACTACCGCATCGGCGCGGATCGCATCGAATACAAAGGCGGGTATTCGATGCGGATCATCGGGCATGAGGAGGATTCGCGCGTCTATTCGTTTCGTACGCTCGGTGCCGGAGCTCGTGCGAGCTTCTGCGTCATTAACGATACGCACGCGCAGATGTCGCCGTTCGAGATGGCAATCGATAAGATCGCCGAGCTCAAGCCTTCGTGCGTCGTCTGGAACGGTGACGCATGCAACACGCAGGAGACGGTAGAGTCGCTTCTTCCAATCTTCTACATCCCCGAAATCGCGCGCAACGACTATGCAGCGTGTCAGCCGTATATGTTCCTGCCGGGGAACCACGACTATCGCGGACTCGCGGCGCGACGACTTGAGAGGGCGATGATGTTCCGCCAGCCAGAGGAGCGCCCGCCGCGAGACTGGGACCTCGGTAGAAACTTCGCCGTGCGGTGCGGGGAGATAGCCATGATTGGCCTCGACACGGGTGAGGACAAGCTTGACACACGGGACTTGTTCGCCGGTCTTTTCAATATGGAGCCCTACCGCGTCGCGCAGCGTGCGTGGCTCGAGGATGCTCTTGAGCGTCCCGAGATCCGCTCCGCGCCATACCTCGTCGCCTTTTGCCATATTCCGCTCTATGACCCACGCCCCGACGCGAATCCGGGCGACTGCGACGGGGATGGCGGTGGACGCTACTTCGTTGACTTTGCAATGTGGCAGAGGACATGCGCCAATCTCTGGGGACCACTGCTCGAGAAGGCCGGCTGCCAGCTTGTCATTACCGGACACCAGCATCGGTACCGTTATGATTCACCCACCGTTGGACGCAGCTGGGCGCAAATCGTCGGCGGAGGTCCTGAACTTGGCGTCTCTAGCCAGGTTGTCGACGGCAAAGGCGTCCATGTGGAGGACGAGAGTCTCTTTCCAACCGTCATCGAGGGGTTTGTCGAAAGAGATTGTCTGCACGTTCGCGTCCACAATGTCCTCAGGAACCGCCTTGCAGGCGAGTTTGCCTACGCACCACGCTAATCTCGTGTGTCCGATAGCGCGGCGGGCGCGCTGCAATTTATCGTCTATCGCCTCAGCTGCGCGGGCGTTGCGCCGCGGGCGGCCTTCAGGCGGAGAGCGAGGTGTGAGGCGCCGCAGAAGCCGCATTCGCGCGCGATGTCCTCGACTGAGAGGCTGGTGCTTGCGAGCCGCTCCATCGCGGCGTCGAGCCGGATGCGCGTGATTTCGTCCGAGAGCGTATGCCCAAACGCGCGCCGGGCGCGGAGGTTGAGCGTCGTCTTCGAGCAGCCCGCTACCGACGCCAGGTCGGGAAGGGTGTTCCGCTCGCGGAGGTGGGACCGCGCGTATGCAATGGCCCGCGCCACGAACGGATCGTCGATCGCCTGCGCGTCGGTCGACGCCCTGGTGATGACGGTCTCGTGCCGCGTGATGCGCGTGCGTTCCGTCCTGCGCCCCTCGAGGAGGTCCTCCATCGCTCGGCCGACATCCATCCCGCATGAGTGGTAGTCCACCGGAATCGACGATATGGACGGCACCGTCATCCTGCATAGAAGTTCGTCGTTGTCTACGCCGAGGACGGCGAGATCGCCCGGCACGCGGATTCCCGCCGATGCGGCAGTGGTGAGCACTTGCTGCGCGCGCCGGTCATGGACGCAGAAGAGGGCCGTGTGTCGCGGAAGGCCCTTGAGCCACCGCGCGATGCGGCGCGACTCTAGCGCAAAGTCGTTCTGCTCGCGCGGCGGCGGCGCGGGATAGACGTGGGGCCTGAAGCCGCTTTCCGCGAGCTCGCGAGTGAATCCCTTCCTGCGCTCGTCGCTCCAGAACGTCGGCTTGGCCGTTCCTATGTAGGCGAATGCGCGGTAGCGGCGCGCGAGGTAATAGCGGGCCGCCGCGCGGCCTTCCGCCGCGTGGTCGTTGATGAATGTCACGACGTTGGGCGGCTGCGACGGAAGCGGCTCCGAAAGGAGCGGCTCTATTAAGACGGCCGGGAGTCCTGATGCGATGAAGTCGCGACGTTCGCGGGCGCTGAGGATGTAGGCGATGATTCCGTTGCAGCCCCATGACCTGAGGTTTTTGACATGCTGCTGGTTCAAGTCGTGCAGGTCGAGGTGGAACTGCCACTCGCCGGGAGACGAGCTGTGCGTGTACTCTAGAAGCCCCTCGAGCAGCTGTCGCTGCGTAAGGGTCGACGTCGGTATCACGACGAGTATGCGCTTTCCCTTCGGCGGTATTTCCATAACGGTGACAAGTATATCACGTCCGTCCGATTTTTACAATACTGGTTTTCGATTTTTATATTTCGAGCACTCGATCCGTTGTATAATGTCCAGCAGAAACCCCATACGGGAAAGGACGGAATAGTGAAAGCCACGGTAAACGTCGGAATCATCGGCCTCGAACCGAACAAGTCAACAAGACAGAAAGGATAACCTAAGATGGATTTTATGAGCACGGTAAAGGGTTCACTGCTGGAAGGCTTCTATCCGGCAGGCTGGGACATGGACAAGATCGACAAGTGCTGCAGCAACAAGCCGGAGGACGTCGCAAGGCCGCAGAAGTTCTGGAACAAGGCGTTCAAGCCGGTCCAGTGCGGCGACCTCGTCGAGTTCGAGGTGAAGATGGGCCATGAAATCGCGTCCGAGATTCGCAAGGCGAAGGAGCGCGGCGAGAAGATCGCGTTCATCCTTCCCGTAGGGCCGATGGGCATGTACAAGTGGGCGGTCTACTTCCTCAAGGAGTGGAATGTCTCATGCGAACACGTCTGGTGCTTCAACATGGACGAGTGGGCGGACGGCAAGGGCAACACCCTTGTCGGAGACGCGTCCTTCCAGCATGCGATGGAGCAGGCGTTCTACAATCCGCTCGGGAAGCTCACGGTTCCGAAGAGCCACCGAAACTTCGCGACGAAGAAGAACCTGCCGACGTATCCGAAGAAGATTGCGGCACTCAAGGCCGAAGGCGCGAAGCTCGTCCTGGTCTACGGCATCGGGCGCATGTGCCACATCGCGTTCTGGGAGCCGATGATAGGCGGCGAGTTCAAGAGCGACAAGGAGTGGCTCGCGCAGCCCTACCGCATCGGCGTGCAGCTCCACCCGCTCACTATCGAGCAGAACGCGCAGACATCGTTCAAGAGCCGCACTACACTCGTCCCCTGCCGCGCGAACACCATGGGCCCCGGGCTCATGTTCAAGGCAGACTACGCGATCGGCGGTGCCGACGGAACCTTCGGACGCGGCATGCAGTGGCAGGGGATGTCCCTCTGGATGACGCTCCGCTACGGTCCGTCGCGCTGGGTCACCTCGAGCTGGATCCCGACGATCCCGGGCCGACTCTTCTTCCTCAAGGAGCTCGCGGGACCGCTGGTCGCCGAGGCGAACTGATGCGAAAGGTCGTGACAGCCGGGTCGATCCTCGTCGACAAGATTAACGAGATCGGAGCCTACCCGAAGGCGGGGGAGCTCACGCAGATCCGCGCGCGCTCCCGCGTCCCCGGCGGGCTCGTGCCCAACACCGGCTGCGGCATCCACATCCTCGACCCGGGGATTCCCGTGGCGGCGTTCGGCGCCGTGGGGGATGACGACGACGGACGTTTCGCCGTTGCCGAACTTAAGCGCCACGGGCTCGACACGGCTGGCGTCGTGGTGAAGGCGACGGCGACTTCCTTTACGGACGTCATGAGCGTCCCTGGCGGAGAACGCACGTTCTTCACATACCCCGGCGCGAGCGCCGACTGGGGCTACGACGACTTCCCGTTTAACATGGTCGAAGAGGGCGACCTTGTTCTCCTCGGCTATTTCCTGCTGCTCGCGAAAGTCGATGCGGGCGACGGTCTCAGGATTCTCAAGAAGCTGAAGCGCATCGGCGCGGAGACGGCGATCGACCTCGTAAGCGAAAACTCAAACCGCTACGCGCTCGTTCGCATATGCCTGCCGTACGTCGACAATCTTGTCGTCAACGAGATAGAGGCATCGCGGCTCGCGGGCGTCGAAGGCGACCTTAGGGCAATCGCCGCCTGGCTTTTCGAACTCGGCGTGCAGAGGCGCGTCGTGATACACATGCCCGAAAAGGGCGTCTCGCTCCTCAGGGACGGCACCTGGACGGAAGTAGAGTCCGTCGCGCTCCCCGAGGGCTTCATCAAGGGAAAGACCGGCGCGGGCGATGCCTTCTGCGCCGGCTGCCTCACCGGCATCTTCAACGGACTTTCTGAAAAAGAGATACTCGAGCTCGGCGGAATCGCCGCAGTCGGCGCGATGTCCGCCCCAGGCGCTGTCGAAGGCATGCGCTCCATCGCAGAACTCCGGCGCCTCGTCTCCTCACTGTCGACCACCGACTAAAGACCAACGACTAACGACTAACGACTAACGACTACAGACTAACGACTACCATCATGCTTGTAAATCTAGACCAGGTTCTTAAAAAGGCAAAGACGGAAAAGTACGCCGTCGGGCTTTTCAACACGCACGACACCGATATGCTCGAGGCGGCGATTTCCGCTGCCGAGGAGGCGCGCAGCCCCATCATCATCGGCACGGCCGAGGTGCTTTTGCCATATGGCGACCTCCCGCTCATCGCCCCCGCGCTCGTCGCCGCGGCGAAACGTGCGACGGTTCCGGTAGTAGTTCACTACGACCACGGGCTTACTTTCGAGAAGACGATGGAGGCGCTCAAGCTCGGCTTCTCCTCCGTCATGTACGATGCGTCCGCGAAACCATACGAGGAGAACATTGCCGAGACGAAGGAGGTCGTAAAGATTGCCCATGCCTTCGGCGCCACGGTCGAGGGCGAGATCGGGCATGTCGGCCTTGCCGCTGACGGGGACGACAAGAACGGGCAGTACACGACTGTCGAGGAAGCGGTTGACTTCCAGACGAAGACGGGCGTGGATGCGCTTGCGGTCGCCGTCGGTACGGCGCACGGCGTCTACAAGACGAAGCCGTGCCTCCAGTTCGGGCGCATCGCGGAGCTCAAGGCGGCAGTCTCCGCGCCGCTTGTGCTGCACGGCGGATCGGGGCTTGCGGATGATGACTTCCGACAGGCAATCAACTGCGGCATTGCGAAGCTCAACATCCACACCGACATGGTGATTGCGGGAATGAAGGCGATGCGCGAACAGTGCGCGTGCCACGACGCCGCAAAGCCGGCGACTTGGGACTACCTCGATACTCGCAAGGCGAAGGTCGAGACGATAAAGCAAGTGGTCGCCCGCAAGCTCCAGCTCTTTGGCTCGGTCAACAAAGCATAACATCAAACATCAAACTATCAACTATGAACATACTAGCCATCGGATGCCATCCAGACGACGTTGAAATCGCATGCGCGGGAACGCTTGCGAAGTGCGTGAAGCGCGGCGACAAGGTGATTGTGTCCCATCTGTGCACTGGCTCGCTCGGGCATGTGGTGATTCCGCCGGAGGAGCTCGTCCCCATGCGCGCCGCCGAGGCGCGCGAAGCGGGGAAGCTCGCCGGGATAGAGGTCTTGGACGGCGTGTTCGGCGATCTCGACATATACGCGGACAACGCGGAGAGCCGCAACAAGGTCGTGGAGATCATTCAGTACGCGCAGCCGGACGTCATAATCACGCACAATCCCGACGACTACATGCCCGACCACACCGCGACCTCGAAGCTTGTCTTCGACGCGGCGTTTACGGCCACCCTCCCGAACTGGCCGTCGAAGACCAAAAAGGCGGCGAAGCTTGTTCCGATCTACTACATGGACACGCTCGCGGGCGTCAACTTCGTTCCGGAGGAGTTCGTCGACATCTCGGACGAGATCGACCTCAAGATACAGATGCTCGAATGCCACCATTCGCAGCTCGACTGGATGCGCGAGCACGACCACATCGACTTCGCCGACATGGTCCGCACCTGCTCGCGCTACCGCGGCTACCAGTGCGGTGCGGAATACGCGGAGGGCTTCAGGATGTGCAAGGCATATCTGAAGGGAACGACTAAGCGCCTTCTGCCATAAGGCAAACTTAACAAACATCCTGGAAGGAGAGAGAACATGAAGACCGTAAAAATAGGTTTGGTGGGATTTGGTTTCATGGGCACGACCCATTGGGGGGTCTACAAGGGAATCAAGGGCGTGAAGGTCGTTGCGCTTGCCGATGTCGATCCAGCGAAGCGGAAGGGCGACATCTCCAAGGTCGTCGGCAACATCGGCGGAGGCGACAATTCGAAGCCCGTAGACCTTTCCGGAGTGAGGGTCTATGGAGACGCGCTTTCCCTGATTGCCGATCCGGAGATCGATATTGTCGACATCTGCGTTCCGACTTCCGACCACGCTAAGATCGCGATGGCGGCGCTGAAGGCGGGGAAGCACGTCTTCTGCGAGAAGCCGCTCTGCCGCACCGCGGCGGAACTGCGCGCGCTCGTCGCCGCCGCGAAGAAGGCGAAGGGCTTCTTCAACGTCGGGCTCTGCGTCCGCGCGTGGCCGGAATACCGCGCCGCCTGGGAATACTTCAAGAGCGGCAAGGCGGGGAAGATGCTCACCGCGACATTCAAGCGCATTTCGCCCGGCGTTGACGGTAACTCGTGGAAGAACTGGTATATGGACGGCAAGATGTCCGGCGGAGCGCTTCTCGATTTGCATGTTCACGACACTGACGAGGTCAACTACTTCTTCGGCAAGCCCAGGGCCGTCACGTCGGTCGGCGCGAACGTCGTTTCGAAGAACGGCGGAATCGACCATGTTGTGACGACATACGACTTCGGCGACGGACGCCTCGTCATGGCAGAGGGCGGCTGGGAACAGGCAAAGGGCGCGACATTCGAGATGAGTTTCACCATCGTCTGCGAGAAGGCGACGCTGAAGCTCGATTCGTCGGGCTTCAACATCTTCCTCAAGAACGGCAAGAAAGTGACGCCGAAACTCGATGTCAAGAACGGCCCCACCGGCTGGCATCAGGAGCTTGCGTATTTCGTTGACTGCGTCCGCAAGGGCGTCAAGCCGACGAAGTACCAGACGATCGACTCGGTCGCCGACACGATGAAGATCGTCTTTGCCGAGGAGAAGTCCGCAAAGTCCCGCAAGACGATGAAGATTTAACCTCAATTCTCCAACTCCAACTTTATACTCCAACTATTATGTACAAAGCTCTGAACTACTGGGTGTTCGGCGGGTTTGGTCCGAACAGGACGCCGTACGAATTCATCGACTTCGCGAAGGCGCAGGGCCTCGACGGCGTCGAGCTTACGGTCGGCGACTGTCTCTCGATCGACATCGACGAGGCAGAGTGCCGCAGGATCGCTGCCTACGCGAAGGAGAGGGGCGTCGGACTAAGGACGCTCGCGAGCGGACACTACGGTGCCGAGTCGCTTGGCGCAGCGGACGAAGCCGAGCGTCTTCGCGCGGTGGACTTCACGAAGAAGTATCTGCATATCGCCGCGTGGATTGGTGCGGAGACGATTCTCGTCGTCCCTGGATCGACACATGTGACGTGGGATCCCTCGCGTCCAGTCGTTCCCTACAAGACGGCCTGGGAAAATTCCACGAAGTCGCTCAATGAACTGATACCGCTCGCCGAGAAGCTTGGCGTCAACATCGCGCTTGAAAACGTGTGGATGCGCTTCCTTCTCTCGCCGATGGAGTGGAAGCTTTTCCTCGACCAGTTCAAGAGCGATCGCATCGGCATGTATCTTGATATCGGCAACTGCCTCATCTACGCACCGGCGCAGGACTACATCGAGCTCCTCGGTTCGAAACGCATCAAGGCGATTCACGTCAAGAACTGGAAGGGCGACGACTGCGGTGGCACGCTTCACGGCTTCGGCGACTCTCTTCTTGCCGGCGACGTCGACTTCGCCCAGACGTTTGCCGCGCTTGAGAAGATCGGCTATCAGGGGACGCTCACCGCGGAGATGATTCCGTTTTCGCGTCTGCCCGATCTTGTCCTTCCAGACCAGGCGCTTGCCGAGAAGACCGCAGCCGAACTGAAAAATATTTAACCGTGTAGAACATGTAGAACGTGCAGAAAAATGATATACTGACTCCAGACTTGAAGTGAGGTATAGAAAATGAGATGCTGTGTCTTGGCGTTTTCGTTCTTTGCGGCTTTTGTCGCCGCTCCGGCGCTGGCTGGCGTGACCTGGTGGTCCGTGCCGGCGATGAGCGGCGTGCAGCGCCTGCCGGACGCGATTCCCGTTGACGGCGAAGAGGGCGGCACGGTCCGCATCATCGCCGCGCGCGGAGAATACGAGCCCGGCTCGTTCGTCGTCCGCGCCGATGCCGATCTCGGCAAGGTGCAGCCTGTCGTTGGAAAGCTCGTAAACGAGAAGGGCGAAGTCTTTCCCGCCGACGCGCTCGACCTCACCGTCGTCAAGGTCTGGTACCAGAACAAGAACGGCTGGTTCAGCTATTTCGCGGACACGGGCTTCAAGCTCTGCCCCGAGCTCCTTCTCCACGACGAGGACCTTATCCGCGTCGATACGGCGAAGGAGGCGAACTACGCGCGGATCACGAGCGCGGACGGCAAGACCGCGGAATGGTGGCTCAACCCGCCGCAGGAGAAGAATCCGTTCCCCTCGATGCGTCCAGGCTTTGCTGACGCCAAGACCATCTGCCCCGTTGCGCTCGAAAAGAACGTCAGCAAGCAGTTCATCCTGACCGCGCACGTGACTTCCGGCATCCCCGCCGGAATCTATCGCGGAAATATATCGTTTTCGACTTTCTCCATCCCCGTCGCCGTCAAGGTTCTGGACTTCGACTTGCCGAAGCCGATGGCCTACATCCACCCGGAGATGGACTTCCGCATCTGCGCCTACGACTATATCGGGAAGAGCCACATCCTGAAGCTGAACGGCGGGGACGAGGAGCTGATGTGGAAGCAGATGGAGGCGATCCTCGCGAACTTCGTCGCCCACGGACAAGACATGAAGTGGGTCAGGTGCAAGACGGGCTCGGAGGAGGCCGAGCGCACGATCGAGCTGATGAAGAAGGTCGGCATGCGGACGGACGTTATTGTCGGCCCTGTCGACTACAAGTGGCAGGAGCGCGACGCCAAGGCCGCGCGCGAGCGGGCGGATAGCATCGTCGCCTACTACGACAAAAAGTACGGACACCACAACGTCTACTGCGGATACGGCGACGAGCCGGGGATGAGGTTCTTCCCGGAGAATCGTCCCGTCTTCGACGCTTACCAGGCCGCGGGGCTCAAGTTCATCATCGCGTCGCACGGCCACATCTTCGACCAGGCGGGATACCGCTGGGACTGGCACAATGCCGCCAAGAACCCGGCGGACGCGACAAGTCCGTCCGTCTGGAACCAGATGGGGACCAACACCTACTGCGCGTGGTATGCCAACCAGCATGTCGGCGCGGAGGACCCCGAGCTCAACCGCCGCCAGAACGGACTCGCCGCATACCTGAGCGGCTATTCCGCGCTCTGCAACTACGCCCACCATCTGGGTCCGTACAACGACGTCTCCGAGACCTACAAGCCGATGGTCTTCGCCTACGGAACGGCAGACGGCGTCATCGATACGCTTCAGTGGGAGGGTTTCCGCGAAGGTATTGACGACATCCGCTATGCGACGCTGATGACGGCGCTTGCGCGCGAGGCGGAGAAGTCTCCTGACATCGAGGTGCGCTATCTCGCCGGCAAGGCGAAAGTCCTGCTCGCGCGGTTCGACAAGAAGACTGGCGACCTCAACGCGGTCCGCGGCGAAATGATCCGTTTCATCGAACAACTGCACGCGGCGCTTGGGAAGGGGAAGGATGGAGTTGTGAGTTGTGAGTTGGGAGTGGGTGACTCAAACACTCATAACTCAAAAACTCAAACACTCAAAACGCCTCTGCCTTCGGACATTTCGTGGGTCCAGGAAGGTCCGCGCGAAGGGCAGGAGGCGCCGAAGGGACTTCCTGAGAAGACTTACGATGTCCGCTTCAGCCCCGTGCGCATTCTCGGCCTCGGCAGCTGGGATTCAGCCGCGAAGGTCGCGAAGCCGGGTACGGAGAAGCTCGACCGCGGCTACGGCGGCGATGCCTCGTGCCTCTGGACGGATGTCGCCACTCAGCGCGGCGCCGTGGGCGCAGATGCGAACAAGCGCTACGCCCGCGCGCCCGAGTGGCAGGCGATGGCTGACGAGTGGGGGCTTCATTTCCGCCTTGAGGTCTTCGACGACAAGGCCGCGGAGATTGCGCAGGGCCTTGCTCCCGCCGGATCACTCGAGGCCTATCTTGCGCCGGGCGCGAACACGCCCTACCATGCGTTCATCCACACTTTTGAAACGGGAGGGCTAACGGTCTACAATCCCGTATACAGTCAGCCGGACCACCGCGAGATCGACGAGAAGGACCGCGCGAACTGCCGCGAGGAAGTCGTGTGCACCGCCGAGTCGGTCGTGCTTTACTTCGCGGTATCCTGGAAATCCTACGCGACGCGCATCCCGACGGCGGAGTCGGTCTGGGATTTCGAGCCGATGTTCTGGGGCCGCAAGGGCAACTGCTCGTGGAACGGACTCAAGACGATCCACGGACGCTCGTCGTGGGGGCGACTCGCCTTCGCGCTGACGGACGCCGATCGCCGGCGCATTCTGCGCCCCGTCATCGTCGCGGCGCGCAAGGCGTACGAGGCCGAGAAGCGTCCGGTTGGCGCGTGCGGACTCTGGCAGAACGCCGAGGTCGGCGATCCAACGTTCTACGAAAGCGTCCTGAATCCGGTCGTGGAGAAGCTGGACGCGGCTGCGGCGCGGGTCTCGGCGGATATGGATGACGCAACTGTAGACGAACTCGCAGGAACCGCGCTTCCCGCCTGGCACAACTTCAAGTTCGAGGTGCAGCGTCTGCGTGCCGAGTACCTGCTGCACCGCATTGACGGACAATTCTCGAAATGAAGCTTGCTTCAAGATTTCTCGTGACGATCTTCGCCGTCGCCGTCTGTGCGACGGCTGCGGCGGACGCGCCTGCGGGCGGGGAGCCGCGGTTTCGGAAAGTCTTCGCGTTCACCGACATCGGCGACGACGAACACGCGGCGAAGCTCGCTGAACTGAACGTCTTTGCCGCGAACTGCTGCGATGCCGGGAACCGTCCGGACTCGGAGAAGATCGCACGGGCGAAGAGGTTCGGCATCGTGCCCTGCGTCGCGTTCGGTCCGTTCTGCGATTCGCATGCCCAGTTGCTTTCGCCCGAAGAGGCGCGGCTCCAGGCCGAGCTGCAGAGCCGGTTTGACCCGCCCGAGGCAAAAGGTGATGCTGGCGAACAGGGGCGGACCGATCTCTGGCGGACGCGGCACTACCGTCTCGGCGGCGAACCCGAACCCGGGAACGCGGAGGTCTACATCGAAAGCATCGGCTGCTTCGTCGGGACGAACGCCTGCGCGAAAGGGGCCACCGGGCTCGTGGAACGGCTCAAGGCGAATCCTGATGCTAAGGCGGTGTGCCTCGACTACATCGGCTACGCCAACTACCGCGGCTGCCGCCATCCCGACTGCCTGCGTCTGCTGAAGGCGTGGCTGGAGCGGAAGGGTCTCGCCGACACGGAGGAGAACCGCGACCGATTCTTCGAGGATCAGATCGTCGCGTACTATGCCGCGCTCTACGACGCCGTGAAGGCATACGATCCGTCCATCGTCGTCTACGCGCACATCTATCCCGTGTTCCTGCCGGATCCGCTGTACGGCAGCCGGCTGAAGCTCGACTATTGCGCGCAGACATGCGCATGGTATTTCCGCTGGCCGGCGGAGAAGGTCCGGAAATACGCCGAGACGGTCGTTCGCGGCCAGCGCGAACACTGGCCGTTCGCCCACGGCGTGCCGTTCGTCGCCTATGGACCATGGGCAAACGACATCGACCCCGACTTCAGGAAGACGCCCGAGGACCTCGACCGCGAGCTTCGCGCGGTGCTGGAGTCCGGCGCCGAGTACCTTTCCGTCCATGAGATTGATTCGATCATCGCCGACCCAGCCGTCTTCGCGGTCTTCAAGAAGTACTGCGCCTCCCCAAGTCGCTGATGTGTGATTTGACCGCAGTCGGACAGATTCTGTATAATGTTCGTCATATGAATCTGAAAATGATATTGCTGCACGTAAGCGTTCTGCTCGCCTGTTCTGCGCGTGCGGTCCAGTTTGACGCCGCCGAGCCGATCTGGACGACGGCGGAGAAAGGCGAGGTCAACTCGTCCGTCGCCTTCACGACGCATTTCGAGTGGGACGGCAAGTCGCCGCTCCTGCTGCGGCTCGCGGGCTGCTCGATCTTCAAGGTGTTCGTGAACGGCGAGTTCGCGGCATATGGTCCGGCACGCGGTCCGCACGGATGGTTCAGGATGGGCGAGTGGGACCTTTCACGCGTTGCGCGCAAAGGAGACAATCGGCTGAACATCGTCGGCGTCGCCTACAACACGACAACCTACTACATCGTCGAGCACGAGCCGTTTCTGCAGGCCGAAGTGCTCGCGGATGGCAAGGTCGTGCGGGCTACTGGCGACGGAAAGTGGAACGCGAATTTCACTGAGCGCGTCCGCAAGGCGCGGCGCTATAGCCTCCAGCGCGCGCAGAGCGAGGTCTTCGAAGTGCCCCGGCAGTTTAGCAATTCGCTCGTAGTCACCAATTGTCCCTCCGTCAAGCTCCTCGAGCGCGGCTCGCCGTATCCGAAGTTTGAGATTGACCGCACCTACCGTCCGACCGACGTACTTTCGGTCGCGCTGCGCCCTGGCGATCTCGGCGAGGCGCCGAACCTCTGGGGCGAGAAGACGAGTTTTCTCGGGCGGACATATCCGGACGGCGAACTTAAGTACGACCCGGCTGTCGACTGGTGGAGGCGGACGATCGCGGCGAAGGGGAAGTTCGATGGCGAGGAGGCGAAGGTCGACGCTGCGCGCGGAGTCAGATACGAAGGCGCAATCGACAACACGGGGTTCCTGCGCCTCAAGGTGAAGGTGGCGAAGCCTGGCCGGCTGCTCGTCGGGTTTGACGAGATCCTCGTCGGCGGGAGGCTTGACTTCCTCCGCCGGCTCGGATGCAACAACGTGATTCTGTGGGACGTGAAGGAGCCGGGTGAGTACGAGTTCGAGTCGTTTGAGCCGTACACGTTCAAGTATGCGGATGTGATCATGCTCGAAGGCGAGGCGACTGTCGAGAAGCTCGAGATGCGCACCTACAGGAATCCGAACGCGACGCGTGAGTGCACGCTGGCGGATCCTGCGGACCGCAGGATCTTCGAGGCGGCGCGCGAGACGTTTGCGCAGAACGCCGTTGACGTGTTCACCGACTGCCCGAGCCGCGAGCGTGCGGGCTGGCTTTGCGACAGCTATTTCACAGGTGCGGCCGAGCATTTCTTCACGGGGAAGAACGAGATCGAGCGCATCTTCCTGCGCAACTTCGCGCTGGCCGAGAAGTTTCCTCATCTTCCCGAGGGGATGGTGCCGATGTGCTATCCTGGCGATCACATAAACAGGAACTACATTCCGAACTGGTCGATGTGGTTCATCCTCGAGCTTGCGAACTACTTCGACCGGACGGGCGACCGCGAGACCGTCGACCTGCTTCGTCCGCGAGTGGAGGGGCTGCTCAAGTTCTATGCGCAGTACCTGAACGCCGACGGAGCGCTTGAGAACCTGCCTGCTTGGGTGTTCGTGGAATGGAGCCATGCCAACGACACGAAGCTCGTCAAGGACGGCGTGAACTGGCCCTCGAACATGACGTACGCGGATGTCCTCGGTAAAGTAGCTCGGCTTTACGACCGTCCCGAGCTCGCCGAGCAGTCGGAGAAGCTGAAGGCGCTCATCCGCGAGCGTTCGTACGGCGGCGTGTGGTTCCATGACAACGCGAAGCAGCCGGACGTGACGGAGACGTGTCAGTACTATGCGTTCTTCCACGGCATAGCGACGCCGAAGACGCATCCCGAGCTGTGGAAGAAACTGACGGAGGAGTTTGGCCCCGAGCGTCAGGCAAAGGGGCTCTACAAGGAAGTCTGGCCGTCGAACGCCTTCATCGGGAACCTGATGCGGCTCATCATCTTAAAGCGCGCGGGCCGCGACGCGCAGGTAGCGCGAGAGATACGCGGATACTATCTCAAGATGGCCGAGGCGACGGGCACGCTTTGGGAACACGACCGTCCCGAGGCGAGCTGCAACCACGCCTTCGCCTCGTATCTTGCGATCTTACTGCAGTGATTCCGAGGTTGCCCGTGCGGAGTCTGGTGCGTTCTGCGGCGTCTCAGGCGTAGACTATGTCCTCTGGCGGCGGCGCGGCAAATGTGACGCGCCTGTGCGTCACGGGGTGCAGGAACGAAAGCTCCACTGCGTGCAGGAGCTGCCGCGAGGGGTGGCGGCGCAGATGCCGGTCCTTTTCGGCGCTTCCGTACGTCTTGTCGCCGACGATGGGGCAGCCAAGCGCCGCCGCATGGATGCGTATCTGGTGCATGCGACCTGTGTCGATTTTGAACTCGACGAGGGAGATTCCGTCGTGGCTGCCGAGCGTCGTCCAGTGCGAAACGGCGCTCTGGTGGTCGCGTCCGACGGGCTCGTCTATAGTCCCCGACTTCTGCCTGGGGCGTCCATGGACGACTGCCAGGTAGGTCTTCCCCACGGTCTCGTGCGATTCAAACTGGCGCCGAAGGTCGAGGTACGCGGACTGCGTCTTGGCGAACACCATGACTCCGCTTGTCTCGATGTCAAGGCGATGGACGACGCCAGGTCGCTCCTTCGAGCCGACGCGCGCCATCTGCGGGAAGCGCCGCACGAGGGCGTCGGTGATTGCGCCCGATTCGTGTCCCGGGGCGGGATGCACGATCGCTCCTGCGTCTTTGTCGATGACGACTATCGCTTCGTCCTCGTAGATAATGTGGGGTTTCATGCGCATATTATAGCACTTTCGGCATCTGTTCGCTTGTCGGAGCATCCGCTTTCCACTCGGGGGCCGCCCCCAACTGCGACGAATTATGGTATAATGTCACAAAACAACGGGACAAAAGAAATGACTATCCGCGGACTTCTTGAAAAGAACGTAGCTGAAAGACCGGAACGCAACGCGCTCACGTGGTGCGAGAACAAGACCTGGATGCATCGCAGCTGGCGCGAATACCTCGCGCGCGTGCGCGACGTGGCCGAAGGGTACGGCACGCGCTTTGGCCTGAAGCCTCGCGAGGAGAACGTCGCCATCATCCTCGGCAACTCTCCCACGTGGCTCGAGGCATACCTCGCCCAGTCGGGCGCGGGGGTCTCTGTGGTGCCGCTGGACCCGAAGCTGCACGATGCGGAGGTGGAGTACATACTCGCCGATTCCGAGGCTGTCGTCGTAACGACCGACGTGCACCATCTCAAGATGATGATGAACATCGCGCCGAGGCTTCCGAAGCTCCGCGGCGTCGTATGCGTTGACGGCGTGATCAACGAGGGGCAGTCCATCGGCAAGGCGAAGGTAGTGGGCTTTGACAAGCTCCGCGTCTCCGGAGGCGGCGCGTGGTACGACGCGAACG
>Ga0129306_1000503_pt1 | contig 61108 bp, 58 predicted proteins | sample P827metagenome_FD_94438 | JGI IMG/M metagenome (GOLD analysis project Ga0129306, IMG submission 94438) | Capybara group fecal microbial communities from Wisconsin, USA - P827 metagenome | ecosystem: Host-associated > Mammals > Digestive system > Large intestine > Fecal | place: USA: Wisconsin... | reverse complement strand
TTCATTATTAAGATAATCATTGACGACTTGCTTTTTAAATTCGTAGGTATACTTGCTTTTACCCATAAAAAACGACCTCCCAAAGTTAGATTTTATAGGTCTAACTTTTGGGGGTCGGTTCAATCTCAGTGGGTGTAAATAGAGCAACTAGCTCCATATTTCTTATTACATAAGCTTTGTTCCACAGTTAGGACAGAACTTAGCTCCACCTGTTGGAGTACCACACTCTGTACAGAACTTTGGACCTGCTCCTGCAGCTGCCTCTCCGCCTGCTGGTGCACCCTGTGGTGCCATTCCCTGAGGTGGTGCCTGCTGTGGAGCTCCCTGCTGTGGATAACCCTGTGGAGGTGCCTGCTGGTAACCCTGCTGTGGCATTCCCTGCTGCATCTGTGGCTGTCCATAACCCTGCTGCATTGGCTGACCGTAGCCCTGCTGCATTGGCTGACCATAGCCCTGCTGCATCTGTGGCTGACCCATGCCCATGTTCATGCCATTCATCATCTGACCTGCGATAGATGCGCCCATCATCATTTCAGCCATGCTGCCCATAGTTGAACTGCCGCCCTGCATCTTTCCATCTGCCATAGCGTCAACCATAGTCATCTGAGTATATTTACCTACATCACCAACCATAGACTGTGCTGCAGCCTGAGTGATCTTCTTCTGAATCTCTTCTGGATAGTTGAAGTTATTGATACTGAAGCCTGTTACAGAGATACCGTCCTTGCTGATCTCCATATCAAGGTCTTCCTGAATACCCTTTGAAATATCGAAGGAGCTTGCCTGAAGGTTGAACATATCCTTACCTTCCTTAGCAATCCACTTCATAAGTAACTGATCAAGAACTGTGATAATACGTCCCTTAACATCCTCGATTGAGTAAGACTGCTTGATACCAGCAACCTTATCAATAAGTGTCATGTAATCAGAAACCTTAACGTTAGCTGTTCCGTTAGCTCTTACAGGCATACCACCTGGAAGGCCAGGAGCCTGAAGCATGATAGGACCCTTTGTACCCCATTTGATCATGAATTCTTTTGTATTGATGAAGAGTACTTCTGCTCTCATTCCTGAGTTAAATCCAAACTTGAATCCCTTAAGAGTTGAAAGGAAAGGAATAATCTGTGACTCAATATCATAATCACCTTCATCTTGGAATACACCTTCAACCTTGCCCTGGTTAAGGAAGATAGCATCCTGACCTGGACGGATGATAAGACGTGAGCCTTTCTTAATTTCTCTGTTAGTCCACTTCCAGAAGATGAGATTGTCGTCAAACTCTTCCCACTCCACTACATTAGCAAATTGATTTTGTAAAATACCCATACATACCTCCGTTTATTTTATGTTAAATATTTATGTGTTCTTATGTTGGTGCAACAGGGGACTGACCCCGATGCACCAATTATTTAATATCAATATTTCCATCTCCGAACCCAGGACCTGGACCGAAGAGCTGTTCGGTGTCGCCTTCAGGATTAGGAAAGCTTGGTTCTGGATCTATGTTTTGAAAATCTGCAGGAGCTGAAGTTGAATCAGCCACGTCGGTGTTGTCTGGAATGTCGTCATACTTGGCTGTGAGACTTTCAAGTTCTCTATCTGCTTCAGCATTAGGCCCAGCCTCAAGCTCTGCCATAGCGTTGGCTCTATCTAAAGCGTAGTTTGCTTTCTCAGCCATCTGGTCGAACATTTCTTCTGGATTTGCAGCTCCAGCCTTCTTAGCCATCTTATTCCACTGTTCCTGCTGCGAGGCTGCATTTAGCGTTCCTTTTATCTCTGCAAGTCTTGCCTCAAGAGTAGCGATGTCGCCGCCAAGCTTTTCATTCATAGCTGAAAGCTTGTTCATATCGTCCCTCGCCTGAGCCAGCTTCTGCTGAAGTACTAATCCTTCTTCCTTAGCTTTCTCAATCTTTCTCTCGAACTGGCGGGCATCAGATGTACTCTTTGCCTGCTTTGCTCTCTCCAGATATCTTTCAAGCTTTGCGATCTCATCTTCGTTTTCATCTACTGCACGCTGAGCACGGTCGTACTGCATCTTATATGCATCTGTCTCAGCTTTTACCTGACCAAGATCACGTCTTAACTGTCCAAGATATTTCTCAACAGTCTGCTCAGGGTGTTTATCTTCCCTATTGAATATGGCATGAATGTTTGATGCCATAATATCTTTAAATCTTCCTATTATCCCCATACAATTACCCTTTCCTTGACCAGAGATAGCAGTACGCCTGCGTTCTGGCCGCGAATCTTTCCGTTTTCAGAAGCTCGCGCACTTCGCTCTTAGTATACCACGCAGCCTCTATCTCTTCAAATGAAGAATCACTTCTTTGTATCTCGCCGTCACATTTTCCTACTACACAGACATTCATCTCATTTGAAAATCCAACAGCACTGTAACTAAGTCCGATTATATCATCTATAGATATAAGACTGAGGCCAGTTTCTTCTCTAAGTTCTCTGGCTGCAGCAGTCTCTGCATCTTCGCCTGGATCAATAAGTCCTGCAGGGAAATTAATAACCCACATTCCAACTGCCATACGAAACTCTTTATTGAGAAGAATTCTTTCTCCATCTGGACTTGTCATAATGAGAACAACTGCATCTGGCTTATCACCGTGGAGCTGTTCAAATGTTTCTATATTATTCTTTCGACTGATGATCTCGTAATTCTTATCCTGACCATCTTCTGTTTTATACTGGACGTCGTAACGGGTGATAAATCGCCCCTCTTCGCCCTTCTTAATTCCTACGTATTTCATATATTCCTGTAAGTATCTGACATTTAAATGTCATATTATAGTAATACATTTACTGAGTTGCGGTACTCCTTTGGAGTAACCTTCTTTACCTTCTTAAACACGCTGATAAAATAGCTATGTGATGAGAAGGAAAGGTCTGTGGCAATCTCAATACTTGATTTATCTGTATAACTGAGGAGCCAGCAGGCTTCCTCGATCTTCTCGTTTCGAATATACTCGCTGACGGTACATTTCATTTCTTTCTTAAAGAGTTTTGAGAGATAGGTCTCATTAAGAGCTACAACATCAGCCAACTCAGATACAGTAATGTTATCATGTATATGAGCACGAATGTAGTTTACACATTCCTTGATCTGCTTTGAAGTAGCATTCTGAGTTGCGTTTTCACGCATATAGATAGTGTACTCTTCAACCATCTCATATTGAAGGTTGAGTACTGCATCAACGGTGGAGCAGGAATCACACTTCTTTATATAAGCATCGCTCATCTTATACGCGAAATCTTCTGGCATTCCACGTCTGATACAAATTCTTGTAAGAACGGCTGTCATAGCCACCATATGATATATTGCATTTCGCAGTGGGTTGTCAGAAAGAACACCTCGCTCAACCGCATTTGGCTTCGCATCCATTGCAAGATGGTACTTTACTTTTTCAAGCTTGCCATCTGCAATAAGATCGTATAATGACATTTCCTTCGCATAAGAAGGATGTTTTATTTCGCTTTCACGCTCTGAAAATAGAATCTCTGTAACGTCTTTTCTAATATCTGCCATATTCCACCCCGTCATTTTTTTATATTATCAGTATTTTGATACAATTTGCACTTTTTTTGTAGACTTTAAAATTAAAAGTGATATACTTGGCTTATCAAAAACAAATTGCCCCCTGTTTAAGAAGATATTTATCTTCTTAAATCATATAAATACTTTTAACCTTCACTAATGGTAAAAGGATGGATTCGCAAGGATCCGTCCTTTTATCTTTTTAAACCCCTGTACTTTTCGATTATACAGTAATTTTCCTAGTATTACAACACCGAACCGTCCCCATTGGCTGATTTATAGTGTTACAGTAAATGTTATAACCGGCTTCTTGTAGCTAACCGAAATACGTCCTTTAAACATTCGAACCAGGCTTTCTGCCATAGAAAGTCCGATACCATAGCCCTGCTTCTCACTATTATGAGATTTATCTTCTCTGTAGAATCGATCAAAGAACTGTTTATACTCTACTCCTTCACCGGCTGCGTAGTCATTTGATACTGTGAATACAGCAGATTTTCCCTTCTTTGTAAGTCTGGCAGAAACGGTCCCTCCATCATCACAATACTTTACAGCATTATCCATCAGAATATTCACCAGCTCACGAAGACCTTTCTGATCGGCCATTACATGAATACCATCTTCAATCTCTGTCTTAAGTGTTATCTCCTGAGTTTCAGCAATAGATTTAAATGAGGTCATAACACTGCTTGCTTCTGCAGACATATCTACATCAGTAAGCACTATATCCTGCCTCTCTTCAAGACGCGACAGAACGACAAGCTGAGATATAAGTTCAGACATTCTGCTAACCTGCTTAACAGTACTTTCCGTCCACTCAGACTTCCCATCCATCATTTCGATAACTTCTGTATTAGCTGAGATTACTGCCAGAGGAGTCTTTAACTCATGACTTGCATTGGTTATAAACTGTCTCTGGGCTTCAGAATTCTTCACATAAGGCTGAACAACCTTACGCGCAAAGACAGACACCATCAGCATTACTATGAGTGTACCGAGTGTACCAACATAGATTGAAAATCTTTTCAGATAATTGATAGTTGATATATTTCTGGTGCAATCCATTATCGTAAGCTTTACCAGACTACCAACATTTGACTTTTTAAATGCATAGCTCAGGCTGTCGTAAGTGAATATTCCTCTCGGATCATCTTTACTGGTAGCATACTTAATAAAGTCATCCAGTTCAGAACCTTCAATAGCTGCAATATGCTCTATATCGAAGTCGATAACATTTCCCTCTTTATCTACCATAACCGTAATGTAGCGGGTATCATACTGAGTCTCGGGAGTGATGCTAGTTTTTTTCATCTTCTCAATCTCTTCAGTTTCAAGAACCGCATCACTATTCTGTGATATAAAATCAAGTCGGGTATATATATCGGAGACAATATTCTGATATGTTATAAGATTAACGGAGCCAAGCACGAGAAAAAGCACTACCATAGTCGATAGTGTAGCAATGCCTATGAACTTGAGTCTCAATTTTCTATACATGATCACTTCATTGGTTCTAAGATGAACGAACCACCCTTTTCTCCATTTATCTCAACATCAGCCACGATAGAACGAAGCTTATTTCTTAGATACGATATATAGATCCAAACCACATCTGGTCCCTCTTCAGCATCTTTCCAAACGCGAGAAAAAATCTCTTCTGTTGTGAAGCTTTTGTTAGGGTTCATCATCAGGAACTCCATAAGGTTCGCTTCCATACCAGCAAGACGTACTGAATTTTCTGAAATAAGTTCCTGTCCTGATATATCCAAAGTTACTGAACCAAATGAAAGCTTCTTCGGTGTATATTCTCCACTTCTTCTGGTAAGTGATCTAATACGAGCCAGAAGCTCTACCATAACGAAAGGTTTTGTTAGATAATCATCTGCTCCTGCATCAAGTCCTGCAACCTTATCATTCATTTCTGACTTTGCTGTCAGCATCAGAACCGGAGTTGTATCTCCTGATTCTCTCATTATTGTAAGAGCAGTGATTCCATCCATCTTAGGCATCATGATATCAAGGACCATGCAGTCAAAGGCGCCAGACTTTGCTTCTTCAACTGCAGCCTCTCCATCATAAACAGGCGTAACTTTATATCCTTTATGTTCAAGGACTGCCACTAACGCTCGGGACAAATCCTTCTCATCCTCTGCAAGTAATATATTCATATTGTTCCTTTCTACAAATCATAAAAACTACGAATTAATTAATTCACGGATTGTCTGCATAGATAGATCACAGGATGCAAGCTCATCCGCTACTCGCTTTAACTCTCCTACAAGAAGCTCCTGATTTGGAATATCCTTCTTATACTTCATACGATGTTCCAGAGCTGCCCATGTGTCCATTGCAATAGTTCTTATCTGAAGTTCCACGTAGTATGTACCAGGCGTATTACCAAGAACATCACTTTCTTCTGTATGTACAGCGAGGATTATATGATAACTTCTATAACCATTAGGCTTTGCATGTCGAATATAGTCCTTTTCTTCTATGATCTCACAATCTTTAAAAGTACGGATATACTCAACTATATTGAACACATCATCCACAAAAGAACATACAACTCTGATTCCTATTGCATCTGTCATTGTAACGAGTGCTGTTTCTGCAGTCTCCGGAAGACCCTTGCGAACGCATTTTTCTCGCATACTTTCATCAGTCTTGATACGCGCAAGCAGATGCTCATAAGCATTTTCTCCAGTCTCAGACTGAACCTTTTCCTGATAGGCAAGTAACCTGCCTTCAATATCCTCCATAACCTTCTGAAGGATAGCCTCATATTCTCCATATATACTCATAAACAAACTCCAAAAAATCAAATAAACACTGCTTTGTATATGCTTAAAATATACCACATTTTCGGGGAAGATTATACCTAAACTATGCATCAAAAATAACATATTTTTCTTAAAATAATATTAAAAAATCTCCCATAAAATTAAAAAAATCTCCAGCATTAAATGCTGAAGATTTTATATTATAAGTTTATGTTTTAAATCATTCTTTATCAGGATCCATCTCTGGCATCATATCCTTATAAATCTTCTTTAAGGTGTTATTAAACATCTCAAATTCTTCTTTAGAAAGTTCTTTCTTAAGACGCTCCTCAACGATATCCAGATATTTTTCATTGATATTATAGTATCTATAGAACTTATCAGTTACATCCAGATAAAACTCACGCTTATCCGTGTCAGACTGAACCTTCTCGACATAGCCCTTCTTTATAAGGGAGTTTACCTTATAAGTAGCATTTGGAGAAGATATACCAATAAAGTTGGCAAACTCCTGAATCGTAGGTTTACCAAGACTATGAATTATCTCAACGCAATAAACTTCCGTTGTTGTAAGAGAAAGCTCACGGGAATTGATCCTGCGAAATACATCTCTATAATAATGTATTCTGAATTTTGAATATACTGCAGAAAGCGGATTACGTTCCAATCTTTCAGCAGACGAAAGTCCAACTCTCTCCTCAGAATTTGTATTCATAAATATTACCACCTAACTACAACAATCTATTTCTGTGCATCTCCTATAGCGAAGGAAATCTCAGCCTGACAAGCAACCTTGCCATCAACCTTAGCAACTCCCTTACCAAAACCAAGAGGACCTCTTCTCTCTGTTATCTCACAGCGAAGCTCCAGTACGTCGCCCGGCTTAACCTGCTTACGGAAACGAGCATTCTTAATACCACCGAAAAATGCAATCTTACCCTTGAATTCTTCCGAAGAAAGAATAGCTACAGCACCACACTGAGCCAGTGCCTCAACGATAAGTACTCCTGGCATTACATGTTCTTCAGGAAAATGTCCCTGGAAGAATGACTCATTTACCGAAACACACTTGATACCTTCAGCCCATACCCCAGGTTCAAAATCTGTAATCTTATCTACAAGCTGCATAGGATATCTGTGTGGGATTATCTCTCTGATCTGATTTGAATTAAGCTCCATGTTAATACCTCATTTAGAATGTCAATATTATGTAAACTATATGTTATATCAATTAATCGTTGTACTTAGCAAAAAGTACTGCTGCGTTGTGTCCGCCGAATCCAAGTGAATTAGAAAGCGCATACTTTATGTCAACTTCTCTTCCCTCGTTAGGTACGATATCAAGATCACACTCTGGATCTGGTGTCTTATAGTTAATTGTTGCTGGAACAAATCCATCCTTAAGAGCCATAGTTGTAAAGATTGCTTCGATTGCAGCTGCAGCTCCCATAAGATGTCCTGTCATAGACTTTGTTGAGCTGACCATAAGCTTGTAAGCATAGTCACCAAATACTGTCTTGATAGCCTTTGTCTCACCAGCATCATTAAGGTGAGTTGAAGTACCATGAGCGTTAATGTAATCAACCTGCTCCTTCTCAATACCTGCATCTTTGATTGCCATTTCCATACAACCTGCAGCACCTGCTCCTGTTGGATCTGGTGCAGTAATATGATAAGCATCGCAGCTGGCACCATAACCTACAATCTCGCCATAGATCTTAGCTCCTCTTGCCTTAGCATGCTCAAGCTCTTCTAGAATAAGGATACCAGCACCCTCACCCATTACGAATCCGCCTCTTTCAGCGTCAAATGGAATAGAAGCACGGTTAGGATCTGTAGAAGTACTGAGGGCCTGCATAACAGTGAATCCACCAACTCCCATCTGGCAGATACAACCTTCAGCACCACCTGTGATCATTACATCCTGATATCCATCACGAATCTTATGGAAAGACTCACCGATAGCATTGTTACCACTGGCACAAGCAGTTACGATACATTCGCAAACACCCTTGAAACCTGTGTCGATAGCGATCTCACCAGCACACATATTTGAAATAGACATAGGAATGTAGAATGGTGAAATTCTCTCATATCCCTTTGTATAACCTCTGATAGTCTGATCAGAGATTGTGATAAGACCACCGATTCCTGAACTAACAATAGTTCCGCATCTGAAAGGATCTTCCTTCTCGATATCGATTCCACTGTCCTTGATTGCTTCTCTTGCAGCGATCATACCGAACTGTGTGTAACGATCCATCTTACGAGCTTCCTTCTTATCAAGGAAGTTTGCAGGATCATAGTCCTTAACCTCACCAGATACCTTTACCTTAAAATCTGTAGTATCGATCTGCTTTGTGAAGTCAATTCCACAAACACCTTTCTTTACATTCTCCCAAGCTTCCTCGAGATTATGTCCAACGGGGTTAATAGTTCCAATTCCAGTTATAACAACACGTCTCATATAATTTTTTCTCCTTATAAACCACCTACTGTTTAGGTGGAAATTCTTTTAAATTATCAGTAAAAGGATATGTATCATCCTTTTTGTCATGGTAACTATACTCATTATATGGATACTGAGGATTCTTTGTCTGTCCTGCAGGTTCAAGTCCAACAAACTGTTCATAAGGTACGCCGCGCTGTTCAGCCAGCATATACAACTTGTTTCTATTCTTAGCACCGAGCACATAAATAAGAAGTATCAGTGACCAGCCTGCAGTATATAAAATGCAAGGTATTATCCCAACAAACTTTGTCAGAATAAAACTAAGCAGAAGACTTATTCCTATAGCAATAAGATAAATACACTTAGTAAACTTATACTCATCTTCTGTTACTATATATTTTTTTCTTAGTCCCACAAATCTAAGGACCAGTGTTGGAATAAGAGACATAACCGCAATAACAAGCATTATCACTACTTCCATGAAAATGTAGAAAAACGCCAGTAGCCCGTTAGCACCAGTTCCCAAAAGTCTCATCACTGGTGTAAAGTCAGACCCATCCACATAAACATCATCAATTTCATCTACATCTACCGTACTCTCTGAGATATGCTTTGAAAAAGAATCACGTCCCTCCATTTCATAGGAGTAACCAGCCCCCAGATAGATACACCATATCATCAGGGCCATAAAAACACAGAGTCTTATCTTAGCGTCCTTGTTTAAATGCCTAATCCTATCTATCATGTAATCACCCCCTGACCTTCTAGTTAAACGCAAATCTTGGTCTTTAACACGACATACCGCCTGAGCACTCTATAACCTGTCCGGTTACGTATTCAGCTTCGTCGGAAGCAAGGAATGCAACAACCTTTGCTACATCTTCTGGCTGACCAGGTCTGCCAAGTGCTATGTTCTTAACCATCTCAGCCTTAAGCTCATCAGGAAGAACCTTTGTCATATCTGTCTCAATAAATCCAGGAGCAACAGCATTTACTGTGATACCACGACTTCCAAGCTCCTTAGCAAGAGACTTTGTCATACCGATAACTCCAGCCTTACTAGCTGAGTAGTTAACCTGTCCAGCATTTCCATATATACCAACAACACTGCTGATGTTAACTATACGTCCATAACGAGACTTCATCATTGGACGAGTAGCAGCCTTCATCATATTGTATGTACCTTTAAGGTTAGTTGCGATAACAAGATCAAACTCTTCTTCCTTCATTCTCATGATGAGGTTATCTCTTGTAACACCTGCGTTATTTACCAGAATATCAACCTTCCCGAACTCATCAGTTGCCTGCTTGAAAAGATTCTCGCAATCTTCAGGAACAGTAACATTTGCTGCAAAAGCTGCTGCCTTTACTCCCTGCTCCTCAATAAGCTTTACTGTCTCTTCAGCTGCTTCGTTAATAGCTATATCGCAGATAACTACATTTGCTCCCTCTGAAGCAAGCTTGATACTGATTGCACGTCCAATACCACGAGCACCACCAGTTACTATCGCTGTTTTGCCTTCTAATCTCTTGCTCATTTTTATTTCCTCCGCGTTATGTTAACCAATAACCTCTAGTAATTTCTCAATATCTTCTACTGTCTCTACACCATATACAGGAATATCAGGAGTTGTTTTCTGAACAAACTTGGAAAGTGTCTTACCAGGTCCGATCTCAACAAAAGCCTCAACACCCATATCCACCATAGCCTTTATTGAATCATCAAAATATACTGACTTCTGAACCTGCTGCTCAAGAAGTGCTGGTATAGTCTCGTCATCCTTTTTCTCACGACCAATACAGTTGAAGATTACAGGAAGCTTCATATCGCCAAAGTTTTCACTCTTAAATCTCTCTGCGAGAGCATCTCCTGCCGGCTTCATAAGTGAAGTATGGAATGGTCCGCTTACCTTAACAGGAAGACATCTCTTTGCTCCCATTTCCTTAAATACTTCAGCTGCCATATCTACAGCCTCAGAATCTCCTGATACTGTAATCTGTCCTGGGCAGTTAAAGTTTGCTGGCTCAGCAATAATCGACTTACCCTCTGCCTCTATCTGTGCGCGTACCTTATCGCATCCTGCGAAGATAGTATCCTTATCCAGACCAAGTACTGCGATCATCTTACAGTCTCTTCCAGAAACTGCAGTCTGCATTGCATTTCCTCTGAACTGTACAAGAGGAATAACCTGATCTTCTGTGAATACACCTGATGCATAGAGTGCTGAGTATTCACCAAGGGAAAGGCCTGCAGCACATACTGGCTCTACGCCAAGATTCTTCAGTACCTTTGTCATTCCAACTGCAAATGCAACCATACATGGCTGTGTATATTTTGTCTCATTTAATGTCTCAGCTGGTCCTTCAAAACATACCTGCTTCAGGTCGAAGTCCACGCCCTTAACATTATCAAAAGTTCCTTTAAACTCTGGATACTTCTCATAAAGGTCAAGACCCATGCCTACCTTCTGAGAACCCTGTCCAGCATATAAAAATCCAAGTTTCATTATTTTTCCTCGCTATTATTTGTTAAGGATCTTCATTCCTTCGTTGTAGATATCTGAAAGAATATCTGCAACTGGACGAACCTCCTTAAGCTGTCCGCAAACCTGTCCAGCCATAACTGAACCTGTCTTCATATCACCATCTGTTACAGCACGACGAAGTCCACCAAGAGTGATCTGCTCAAGTTCCTCACGGGATGCAGCCTCTGACTCCAGCTTCAGATACTCACGAGCCATCTGATTCTTTATGATACGTACAGGAGCGTTAAGTGAACGACCTGTTACTGTTGTGCTGTTATCTTTCGCCTTAATAAGCTCCTGCTTATAGTTGTCATGTACTGGACACTCCTCACTAACAAGGAGGCATGTTCCAATCTGAACACCTGCAGCACCAAGACACATAGCAGCAGCAAACTGTCTTCCATCTGCGATACCACCAGCTGCAATAACTGGGATATCAACTGCGTCAACTATCTGTGGAACAAGAGCCATAGTTGTCATATCACCTACATGACCGCCGCTCTCACCACCTTCAGCGATGACAGCATCAGCTCCCTGCTTCTCAACTCGACGAGCAAGAGCGCTGCTTGCGATAACTGGGATAACTATTGCCCCATTTTCTTTCCACTTTTCCATATATTTTCCAGGTGTACCTGCACCTGTTGTGATAATCTTAATGTTCTCCTTTACAAGAAGATCAGCGATATTATCTACATCTGGATTAAGCAGCATCAGGTTAACACCAAATGGCTTATCTGTTGCCTTACGAGCATCATAGATTTCCTGCTCGATTCTAGCTGCATCATATCCGCCTGAACCAATAAGACCAAGGCCGCCTGCGTTAGAAACTGCTGCTGCAAACTTGCCAAGTGCAATGTTTGCCATACCTCCCTGTATTATTGGATATTTAGTACCAAGTAATTCATTAATCATGTTATATTCCTCTTATCTGTAAAACGGATTCTACACATTAACCAAGTACATAGGAATCAATGTGACGGAACTTCTCATAACGATCCTTCGCTATATCAGAACCGCTCTTTCCTTTGAATCGACGGAGCTCGCGAACAAGCATCTCATCAATATCGCGGTAAACAACACTTGGATTATGATGTGCACCGCAAAGTGGTTCGTTAATGATTCCTTCAATTACGCCGAAATGCAGAAGATCCTGTGCAGTAAGCTTCATAAGCTTACAAGCCTCATCTGACTTAGAAGAATCCTTCCAAAGTATGGATGCAAATCCCTCTGGTGACAGAACTGAATATACTGCATTTTCCAGCATGTATACTGAGTTTGCTACACCGATAGCAAGAGCACCACCACTGGAGCCCTCACCTGTAACGATTGCGATAACTGGCACCTTAAGTGCACTCATCTCAGCAAGGTTACGTGATATAGCCTGGCTCTGTCCATGAGCCTCAGCATCAAGTCCAGGATAAGCACCTGGAGTATCTATAAATGTTATGATCGGACGCCCAAACTTTTCAGCCTGCTTCATAAGACGAAGTGCCTTACGATATCCTTCTGGCTCAGGCATACCGAAATTGTATTCCATGTTTTCTGTAAGGTCGCGACCCTTACGATGACCAAGTACTGTTACTGGCACACCGTGGAACATACCGATACCACCGTAAATACTCTTATCTTCCTTGTTCAGTACGTCACCACGCTGAACAAAGAAATCATCAAACAGAGCATCGATATAATCATCAACCTTAGGACGCTTAATATGTCTTGCAAGGAAAACCTTATCAGCAGGAGCAAGTTCTGCAGCCTCTGCTGCTGTCTTGTCATACTCTGCATGAAGGTCACTCAGAAGCTCAACCTGATCCATATCGCCATCAAGTGCAGCTATCTGCTCCTCAAGAGCTGTAAGCTTATTATCAATATCTCTTATCTCAGCCATGACTTCCTCCTCTTCTCATGGAGTCTCAGAAGTTGTGCCAGCTGATCACGCATCTCAAGACGGGATACGATACCATCCACAAATCCATGTTCCTCCAGGTATTCTGCCCTCTGGAAGCCCTTTGGCAGTTTCTGACCAATGGTCTGTTCTATAACTCGAGGACCGGCGAATCCTATAAGAGCGCCTGGCTCAGCTATAGTAATATCAGCGAGAGTAGCAAAACTTGCACTTACACCACCTGTTGTAGGATGAGTCAGTACTGATATATAAAGTCCGCCATTTTCGCTAAATCTTTGAACAGCCGCTGATGTCTTAGCCATCTGCATAAGGGAAAGAATACCCTCCTGCATTCTGGCACCACCGCTGGCAGTAAAGATAATAACTGGAAGTTCCTGTTTTTCAGCAACTTCAAATGTCTTCGTTATCATTTCACCAACAGCAACACCCATGCTGCCCATAAGGAATTCAGGCGCCATAACAGCTACAACCGCCTTATATCCTTCTATCTCACAAATGCCAGAGAGGACGCCCTCATCCAGCCCAGTTTTAGTTTTAAGCCCCGATATCTTCTCTTCGTAATCTGGATAGTCAAGTGGATTGTTAAATGGTATAGAAAACTTTATCTTTCTAAAAGTACCAGGATCCGCAAGACCAGCCATACGTCTTCTTGCTGATATCTTTGCATGTTTGCCACACTCTGGGCACACATAGAGATTTTTCTTAACCTGTTTCAGAGGAAGGGTTACATTGCAATCGGAGCAGGTAAATACCTGCTCCGACTCTGTATCATCATCTAATTCCTCGTTAACAGACTCGACTAATTCGACATTTCCCTTCTCGATATCAGTCTCTGATCTCTTGGTAGCTGTATCAAGATGTGCCCCCTGACTATGCTTACCAAAAAGTTTCATAATTATGCCTCCGAACGAGTAGTAATTTATTTATGTGCTTCTACGTAATCAACAAGATCCTGAACTGTCTTGATGTTTGGAAGATCCTCATCAGCTATAGCAACACCGATAGCATCCTCGATAGCCATACCAAGCTCTACTGCATCAAGAGAATCAGCACCAAGATCATCTGTAAGAGATGCCTCAAGAGTAATCTTCTCCTCATCTACACTAAGTGTCTCTGCGATAACTGCTTTAATTTCATCAAACATTTCTTTCGTTCTCCTTTTTATTTGATTGATAGTGCCGCACGACTTGCGGTCAATATGGTTAAAATATTTTATTTAAATTTTTTTAACCTTTTTTATTATATCTCTTATGAGAATATTGTCAATATGTTTTTGCCCAAAATAAAAACAAGGCCCTTAGGCCTTGTTTTATTCTTTCCAGTCTTTTGATTTAATCTCTGATCGGCGGATCTTTCCGCTGGATGTCTTTGGAAGACTATCCACAAAATCAATAAACTTAGGTCGTTTATATGATGCAAGATTCGTCTTAAGGTACTTCATAGTATCCTTCTTAAGCTTATCGGTTTCAGTATAACCCTTTGTAAGAACGATGGAAGCCTTGATTGCCTGACCACGTACCTTGTCAGGAACGCTTGTAACAGCACACTCCAGAACATATGGAAGCTTCATGATCTCATTTTCTATCTCAAAAGGTCCTACTCTGTAACCTGCAGACTTAATGATGTCATCCACTCTACCTACATACCAGAGATATCCATCTGCATCTTTAAATGCTGTATCACCTGTATGATAATAACCATCGTGAAGTACCTGAGCTGTCTTCTCCTCGTCCTTATAATAGCCAAGGAAAAGGCCACAAGGTTTCTTATCTTTAATTCTTATACAAACCTCACCGGTTTCGTTAACTCCAACCTCTCGGTCTCCGTCTCTAAGAAGCACCACGTCGTACTGTGGACTTGGCTTCCCCATAGAACCTGGTCTTGGAACGCTTCCCTTCAGGTTAGCAATGGTAAGTGTTGTTTCTGTCTGGCCAAAGCCCTCCATGATCTTAAGACCTGTAGCCTTATAGAACTTCTCATAAACCTCAGGGTTAAGTGCCTCACCAGCAGTTGAAACATTCTTCAGACTTGATAAGTCAAACTTCTTCATATCAACATGAACCAGCATTCTAAACACTGTTGGAGGCGCACAGAAGGAAGTCATGTGATACTTCTCCATCATTGAGAGAATCTCTTTCGCAAAGAATTCATCATAGTCATATGTGAATATAGGAGCCTCTGAAAGCCACTGTCCATAAATCTTGCCCCAGAGTGCTTTTCCCCATCCTGTATCACTTATAGTAAAATGGAGTCCCTCGCTATCAACCTGATGCCAGTACTTTGCTGTCACATAATGACCAAGTGGATACTTGTGGCTGTGAGCAGCCATCTTTGGATATGAAGTGGTTCCCGAAGTAAAGAACATGAGAGCCGTGTCATTTCCTCCTGCTGCATCAGCAGGTCTCTTAAGTGTAGCAGAGAAGAATCTGATATCACGGTTATAATTTGCCCATCCTTCTCTGGTTCCGTTGACGATTATCTTAGTTCTAAGTCCAAGATAGTTCTTTGCAGCCTTTTCAACCTCGTCTGCAACTTCGCCATCTGCTGTACAGATAACTGCATTTATTCCGCCTGCCTTAAAGCGATATTCAAAATCTTTCTTTGTAAGCAGGAAGGAACATGGAACTGCGATAGCACCAATCTTGTGAAGTGCCACAAGAGTGAACCAGAACTGATAATGTCTCTTCATGATCAGAAGAACTCTGTCGCCCTTTTTTATTCCAAGGTAATGAAGATAATTCGCAGTCTTATTAGAATATGTCATCATATCCTTAAAAGTAATCCTGCGCTCCTTGCCTTCTTTAGAAACATGGAGCATAGCTGTCTTATCAGGGCACTTTGCTGCAAGTACGTCCACAACATCGAAACCAAAATTGAAGTTATCGTCATCGTGGAATTCTATTCCCTGAAGAGCACCTGACTCATCTTCACATACAGATATAAACTTTCCAGCCACCCCAGGTGCTGGAACATAATTTAATTCACTATTTGCCATTTATTATCCTCTTAGTTTTAAATCCTTATGTTTTGTAGAATGATACTTGGCACACGTAGTTTTGAAAACTACGTGTTATGTTACTGGGCTCATTATATTATCACTAGAATTATAAATCAAGTAAAAACTAATCCTTCCAAAGCAAAAAATCTTCATCCCAAAAATAAAAATATCGAAGGAGACTTATCTCCTTCGATAACTTAAAGATCGATATCTAGTTCGATAGGACAATGATCTGATCCATATATTTCATTATGAATCTTCGCATCTACAATCTTGCCCTGGATAGAATCTGACACAACAAAGTAGTCAATACGCCATCCTGCATTTCTCTCACGGGAATTAAATCTGTATGACCACCAGGAATATGCATCTGTCAGATCTGGATACTTATATCTAAATGAATCTACAAAGCCAGCATCAAGAAGCGTGCTGAACTTTTCTCTCTCCTGATCAGTGAAACCAGCGTTCTGGTGATTACTTGCAGGATTCTTAAGGTCAATCTCCTGATGAGCCACATTTAAATCTCCACACATGATAACTGGCTTTTCCTTAGCCTTCTCAGTAAGGAAGTTTCTAAAGTCATCTTCCCACTCCATGCGGTAGTCAAGTCTCTTAAGCTCATTCTGAGAATTAGGAACGTATACGCATACAAAGTAGTAATCATCCATATCCAGAGTAATAAGACGGCCTTCCTGATCATGCTTTTCAATACCCATGCCATAGTAAACCGCTGATGGTTCTTTCTTTGTGAAAACTGCAGTACCTGAATAGCCCTTCTTCACCGCATAGTTCCAATACTGATGATATCCAGGAAGATCCAGAACATGCTGTCCCTCCTGCATCTTACTTTCCTGAATCGCAAAGATATCAGCATCTAAAGCTGCAAAGCTTTCATCGAAGCCCTTCTTAGCACATGCTCTAATTCCGTTAACGTTCCATGATATAAACTTCATATTCTGTCTCCAAAAGTAAACTAGTAATTATCTGTTACGAGGCTTCGGATTAGGCTGCTTAGCTACGCCTACAAGTCCAGCCGCCATCATAAGTATCATTCCAAATGGAACCGATGCAGCCGCAAAGTCTACAAGATAGTAAAGCTTTGTGAGCTTTAATAACTCTCCAAGTCCAAAAAAGACAAGTGGATTGAAAAGAATGCAAAGTCTCGAAACCCTCATCAGTCCATTCCATATAAAATGGATCGACGCCACTGACATTCCGACGATACTAACTATCAAATATGCAAACAGCGGAATCGCTATATAATAAAACATTCCTTCTGTTGTTGAAATGATATCAGCTCCCATAAGGTTAGTAGCAAAAAGCAACTTATAAACGAGAGCCATCATTATATATCCTGACTGAATAAAAAGATATGCTATACAGTAAGCAACAGCTCCAACTTCGAAGAGACTTCCCATCTGCCTGTTGAGAACTCCTCTCTTTCTCTTCATATATCTGAACAACTTTACGTAGTCCCTAAGTCCCACATAATTTAGAGCTATGCCTATACCTGACAGAATGAGTGATATCTCAAATCTGATAAATGGCATCTTTGGCCAGTTGCTCTGGATGTAACCATTACGTACGTTACCTTCACCATACGCACCGCTGAGCCAGCACGCCGCCATACATATAGCCGCGCCGATCATGCCAATCAGCATATTCCTCATTACTTTATTTTTGTTCTTCATCCCCAGTTTCCTTATTATCATCCTTGGTTTTATGCAGGCCGTAACGCCACCTGATAACCCCAGCGCTAATTATTATAACATAACCTATAATACTTAGTATATCTGGAATTTCATCGAATATCCAGATGCCCCAGATTGCCGCAAAAATAACCTGTGCGTAATCATACACCGATATTTCCTTAGCAGGCGCGTGGGAATAGGCCGCAGTAATATTCACCTGGCCACCCATAGCCCCTACTCCAGCCAGCAACATAAAGATCAGCTGCTTTGTAGTCATAGGTTCAAAATTTATAATGAGAAATGGAAGCGTCACCAGACAAGAGAATAAGGAGAAGCACATTACCACTACTGTTCCTCTCTCTCCACCACTAGTCGCCTTCCGTAGAAACGTGTAGGCTGTTCCGGCACCAAAGCCTCCGAAGAGACCAACAAGTGCTGGTATACTTGCAAGACCCATTCCTGGTTTTACAATAAAGACAACACCCACAAATGCCATCACAACCAGAAGGGATTCGACGACATTTGGCTTCTCCTTCAGAATAAATATAGACATGATGATAGCAAAGAAAGGAGACATCTTGTTCAGCATATTTGAGTCAGCAAGTCCAAGTCTGTCGATTGCCCAGAAATTTGCTATAAGTCCTGCCGTTCCAAACATACATCTAAAAAGAACGCTTGGAAAAGTCTTCTTATTGATCTTAAACTTCTCTTCACTTCTGGCGAGAAGAATGAGAGCCAGAAAAAGTGCCACAAAGTTTCTGAAAAATGCTTTCTCCATAGTTGGAAGATCTCCAGCCAGCTTTAGAAAAAGCGTCATCAAAGAAAATGAAAATGCCGCAAGCAAGATATGAAAGATACCCATTGCCATTTTATTCTTAGGCGTCTTATTTGTAGATTCTTTTTTTACTGTCACTTACTAAACACTTCCTTTTTATCAACAGAAAACCGGAGCCTTACTGCCCCGGTTAATCTTTAATAGTATAGTGGAGAGATGAATCTCACTGCATCCTCCAGCTTATAATCATTATTCGTTGTAAAGGTTACTACAACGATGAGTCCTTCTTTCTTAATAGCGAACTGGGTTCTACGTCCTACGTTAGACTGTTCATCTGGCACATCAAGTATCTCATACTTGTCACCAACAAATGTAGCAGTTCTTACTTTAAGACCTTCATACTTTCCAGCTGCCATCTCAAGATACTCTCTGGCTGAATAATCAGGCATATTATACTCAGTTGGATTCACATAGGATACTATGATAGATGAACCTGACTCCTTATGATATGCTATGGCAGCATATGTTGTTCCCTCATCATATGGGGATGTATAACCATACCACAGATTGTTTATATAGTCAGTTGTGGAATCAGTTGCAGTAGCCACTTCAGCCGCATCATAGAATTCCCAGCCCTCTTTATCAAGAGTTATCTTAAACTCAGCCAGTGTATTGTAATACACCTTTTCAGTTCTGACTCCCATAAGTGGAGCATCTGTCAGAGTTGCTGTAAGTTCATCCGCCTTGCTTGCATCTGAAACTGTGGCATCACTGTAGCTAGCTATAAGAAGCGCATCCGTAAGACTTGCATCCTCATCTTCTTCCTCAGAAGCTTCTGCATCAGTCTTAGAACCATTCGAAAAAGAAGGCGATGAATATGCCTCCTCTTCCTTTTTACCACATCCAGATAGCACTGATAAAATAAGTACTGCAACAAGTAGTGCAGATATCTTCTTTTTCATAGTAACTCTTTTCTATCAACTAATCCTAGGGTTTCTAAGATATTAGTCTTCCTTCTTCTTGCCAACCTTCTTAGAACTCTTCTCTTCCTCAGCATCTTCCTTATATGCATCTTCTGGCTTCTCAACCTCAGCGATAGCCTTCTTATGCATAGGGATACGGCAGTTCTTGTTGTTACCGAACTCAACGATAACTGTGTCCTCATCCATACCGATAACTGTTCCATAGAAACCACTTGTTGTCATGATTGTATCGCCTGGCTTAATAGAGTTCATAAGTGACTCCTGCTCTTTACGCTGCTTCTTTGAAGGCTTTACAAACAGGAAGTAAACGATCAGTACAAGAAATACTACATAACCAACGAGAAATACAACGCTGTTTCCGCCTGCAGCTCCTGTACCTTCTGTTAAAACCATTAGTGTATTCATAATAAATCTCCTCGTATTTTTTTCATCTTGATATAATAACGTACTTGTGAATTTTATGCAAGTGATTCGTTTAATGTAAATCCTTACGTCATTTGATTATTTTACGAATGGGGTAGTTCCCTGTATACCCGCAAGTTTGCGCGCTTTGTAGTCAGACCATGTATGATTTTCTATAGCCTCACGAATTTCTTCCATCATGTTATTGTAGAAGTAAAGGTTATGCATTACACAGAAACGAAGTCCCAGCATCTCATCACGCTTTAGAAGGTGACGGATATAAGCTCTGGTATAACGCTTACATACTGGACAGTCACAGGTTTCATCGATTGGTGTATCGTCCAGCTCATACTGCTGATTCTTCAGGTTCATCTTTCCGTGGTTGGTATAAACCTGTCCATGACGTCCGTTACGGGTTGGATATACGCAGTCAAAGAAATCAACGCCGCGGTCAACCGCCTCTAAGATATTTTCCGGAGTACCAACTCCCATCAGATATGTTGGTTTCTCCAGAGGAAGATATGGAACCGTCACATCCAGGATGTGATACATCTCCTCATGAGACTCTCCTACAGCAAGACCACCAATTGAGTAGCCAGGAAGATCCAGCTCTGAGATACGCTTTGCATTATCAATACGAATGTCGTCGATAACTCCGCCCTGATTAATACCAAAAAGCATCTGCTCCTTATTTATAGTTGAGTCCATAGCATTTAACTCGTCCATACGATTCTTGCATCTAAGGAGCCAGCGCTCAGTACGGGCCACAGACTTTTCAATATAGCTTCTTTCCGCCTTTGCAGGAGGACATTCATCGAAGGCCATGGCAATTGTGGATGCCAGATGTGACTGAATGTTCATGCTTTCTTCCGGACCCATAAAGATCTTTCGACCATCTATATGGGAGCTAAATGTAACTCCCTCTTCTTTTATATTTCGAAGCTTAGCCAGTGAGAATACCTGGAAACCGCCCGAATCAGTAAGAATAGGCCGGCTCCACGTGGTAAACTTGTGAAGCCCGCCCATCTTATACACAATATCATCTCCGGGTCTAACGTGCATATGATAAGTATTGCACAGCATAACCTCGGTTTTTAACTGCTCTAAATCCGCAGCTGATACAGCTCCTTTTATAGCTGCAGCTGTAGCCACATTCATAAACATCGGAGTTCTGATCACTCCGTGAGGTGTATCAAAATCTGCTCTTTTCGCTCTGCCATCTCTGGCAATCAGTTTATACATATCTTATCCTGCTACATTGCAGAATCAGGATAGTAGCATATTACAACTAACTAGAAGTTAATAGTAATTGTTGTCTTAGCATAGAATCCCATATCATCTGCCCTGTAGACTACCATTTCTACAGAATCACCTGCAGCGTGCTTACGCACCTTCTTCGCCAGGTCATCACTAGTATAAACTTCATCACCATCAAATTCAACAATTATATCGCCTACATGAACGTCTGAAGACTCAGCAATAGAGCCACTTTCAACAGTCTTTACATATATTCCCATAGGGAAACCATAAACCTGAGCGTACTGTCTGCTGATATCTGCAGCCTCGATTCCAAGTGATGCGGTCTCAGCCTGTGTGCCTGCAGCGATATCATTTATTATTGTCATCGCTTCATTAATAGGAATAGAGAATCCCATACCTTCAACGGTGCTATCTACATATTTTACGGAATTGATTCCGATAACTTCGCCATTAGAGTTAATAAGTGCGCCACCACTGTTACCAGGATTGATTGCAGCATCTGTCTGAATGTACTGACCTTCACTGCCTTCAATAGATCTGTTAAGTGCGCTTATATATCCAACTGTAACTGACTGGCCATAGCCAAGTGCATTTCCGATTGCGATAGATGGCTCACCAACTCGAATTGCATCGCTATCACCGATACTTGCGATAGTTATTGCATCCTTAGTTGTATCCTTCATATCTGAAAGTGGAACCAGTACAAGAGCAATATCTGCATCCTCATCGTAACCCTTTACAGTTGCATTTACTACTTCACCATCATTGAATCCAACCTTGATCTCATCAGCATCCTCTATTACATGGTAGTTTGTTGCCACATAAAGAGAGTCATCATTCTGACCTACTATGATTCCTGAACCTGCTCCAGATGTTGGCTGTGAATATGTCTGGAAGAAAGACTGTACTGTCTGTGTTCCAGTTGTTGTAATAGAAACGATAGAAGGCTGTGTCTTCTCAACGATATCAGCCACATCATAATCAAGTGTGACTGCTGCTCCTGATGACTGAGCTGTCTCCTGAACATTTATAGTCTTATCACTGGATGTATCGCTTGCGTCCTTGTTCTCAGAATCTTCTGTGTCATCATCAGCCTTCTCTGCTTCTTTAGCATCCTCCGCAGCTTCCGCTTCTTTCTTTGCTTCTTCCTCTTCTGCGTCTATCTTAGCCTGGTCTTCCTTGGCCTTTCTTTCGTTTTTATCTTTAAATGCCTGCTCAAGCTCATCTTCAGTCTCGGTCTGTTCGATTGCTGTATCCTGCTTAGGAAGCATCTTGCCACCAATTCCATTTATACCCAGCATCATGCCGCCGGCTACTGTACCAAAGACCAGGGCACATACTGCAGTCTTACCTACCTTTACGCCGAAGCTGTCTGCGTTTTTCTTTTTATTTGATGAATCTCCTCCCTTATTGCCGCCACCAGCCGGATGCGCCTTGTAAGGTGACTCTGCTTTGTAAGGTGCCTGAGGTGAACTGCCATGGGGTGCAGGATTATTCACCTCAGGACTTTGTGGGGAAAGAGAGTTAGAGTCTCTGTAAAACATATTATTATTCATGTTATCGTTGCCATATTCATTTGACATATTAACACTTCCCTTCAATATATTATTTCAAAACTAAGTTGATTATAAAATGTCACATGATAATAATCCCACATTCTCTTGTAACAAAAATGTCAAAAAATCGTCAACACTATATGTCGGTTTTGTGATATACTCTCCTCAATGTGCCGTCATGGCAAAAAATGCCACGTGCAATACACCTGACAAAAAGGAATCAAATATGTTTAAAGTTTGGGGAAAAATAATAAAAGAAAATCATCTGGAGCGAGACACTACTGTTGAAGTAACAGAGCCTATGTCTCGTACACAGAAAGTATATAAAGCATTGGAGCTTATATGTAACGAATTTGATCTGGCTGTTCCAGTGTGGCTGGAATCTAACCAAAATGAATTTATCAAGCATGCGAAGACACGCTTCCGTGATGTAAACTTTATGGAAGAGATAGAATTCGACTACCTAGACTTCCAGGTTATCGACGAAGATCATCCTTGGGAGTAAACATGGATGTAAAAAGTTACATCATCTTTGTTTCGATCAGTTGACATGTGGATCGTCCAGCAGTCTTTTCTGTAATCTGAGCAACCAGCTCCTCAGCTGATCTCTCTGGAACTGTAAGAGTCAAATTTACTTTATCAGAATAGGCCACATCGAAGGATGCCCCTTCTGTATTTTCAATAAGATACTTAACCTTATCAAAATCTGCATAATCAAGTGGAATCTCATAGATGCTTGAAAGGCAGATTTTTTTCTTGCCTGCCGCATTTACTGCTTCCTGGGCTGCCTGGGTATAAGCCCTAACCAGTCCGCCTGTTCCAAGAAGAACTCCACCAAAGTAACGTACAACCACAACTACTATATTACTTATACCAGAATTAGTTATTACATCCAGCATAGGTTTTCCAGCAGTTCCACCTGGTTCGCCATCATCAGAAAACTTGAGTGCAGGATTAGTTTCACCCACACTATATGCATAGCAGACATGACGTGCGGAATAATGTTCCTTTCGGATAGCAGCCACAAGAGCTCTCGCTTCCTCCTCGGACTCCACATTAGCAGCAGTACCAAGAAAACGCGACTTCTTGATAACCACCTCCGAGACACCTGTTTCAATTATTCTGATTCCTTCTTCCAAGTATTAAACTCCTATTCATCAAAAAATGAGTCAATTCAGCTCAGAGCCGAATTGACTCATTTATATTATTTAAGTATCTTCTTGAGTTCGTCCATAAATGTATTCACATCTTTAAACTCACGATATACAGATGCGAAACGAACATATGCAACACCATCAAGATCCTTAATCTTATCCATAACGATCTCGCCGATAGTGCTTGTATCCACCTCACGTGATTCGAGATTATAGATTGCTGATTCGATCTCATTTACGCACGCCTCAATCCTTTCCATAGGAACTGGACGTTTGTGACAACTTCTGATAAGACCCTTAACAATCTTCTCTCTATTATAAGGTTCTCTGGTCTTATCCTTCTTAATTACCATAAGAGGAGTAGCCTCAACCTTTTCAAATGTCGTAAATCTTTTTCCACACACATCGCACTGACGGCGACGTCTTATAGCTGTATTATCATCAGCTGGTCTGGAATCAATAACCCTAGTATCCTCATCACCACAAAACGGACATTTCATACCTTCTTACCTCACGTTCAACAAAATGTATATGCATTAAGAGAAGAAGTCTCCAAATACACACTATATATAGTATCACAAATATGAAATGAGTCAAGAATTTATAGATTTTCTCCGTTGGATTCGATGACTGTTTTATACCAGTAACCTGAGTCTTTGATTATTCGTGTCTGATCCTGGTAATTAACATGAATGAGACCAAATCTCATATCATAGCCGTGCCCCCATTCAAAGTTATCCATAGCGGACCAGTAGAAGTATCCCATTATAGGCAGCCCCTCATCTGCTGCACGCTTATATTCTCTTAGATAACGCTGTACGAAGTCGATACGCTGTGGATCATGAACCTCGCCATCCAGGGATACAGTATCACTGATAGCGACGCCATTTTCCGTGATAAGCATCGGAAGTCCATATCTCTTATATATAAACTTAGGAGACCAGTACATTACTCTTGGATCAACGATCCAGTGCATCATCGTACGTGGAATACCCTGGTATTCATTATCCATATAGGTAGTCTCTTTGTAATCCGCTGAACTGTAGTAGATGTTCATTCCATAGAAATCCAGCGGCTGTGAGATAAGCTCCATATCGCCAGGAGTTGGTTTTACCATATCGTCACCAAATACCTCATATGCATCATCCGGATATTTTCCAAGCACGATTGGATCTGAATAAATAGCTAATGAAAAGAACATATCATTTAGCGAAAAGCTCTCTTTATATGCCGCTTCTATATCTTCCGTGGAATCTGACTTCGGAATACGAACCGGTGCTATCGGAGCAATACCGATCTTAGGTTCAGTCTTTGCGTTTGCACGGATTGCTTTAACTGCCCTGCCATGTGCCAGCAGATAGTTGTGGATCATTATGAGAACAGTTCTGTTATCGCACTTAAGGAATGGTGCATGACCACCCAGCCAGTAGCTGTTACCAATAAAGCACTGTGGTTCGTTAAATGTTATCCAATACTGCACTCTGTCAGAAAGTGCATCTGTAACTACCTTTGTATAGTTTTCAAACCATTCTGGAAAATCAGGATTAGAATATGCCCCTCTTAAATAAAGATCATATGGAAGATCCCAGTGAAAGAGAGTCACAACCGGAGTGATCCCAGCGGCGATAAGCTCATCCACCAGATCACTGTAAAACTGAATACCTTTAGGATTAACCTCACCAGTACCATCTGGAATAATCCTTGGCCAGCTTATAGAAAAGCGGTAATACTTGATTCCAAGCTCTTTGAAAAGCTTGATATCTTCTTTATATCTATGATAAAAATCGCAGGCAACCTTACCATCCTCATGATGAGCTACAACCCCATCCATCGAGGTAGTCACATCCCAGACACTAAGTCCTTTGCCATCTTCATTATATGCTCCTTCAACCTGATAAGAAGCTGTAGCAGCACCCCACATAAAATCTTTAGAAAAACCCATTAAAACCCTTCTCCTTTTTTCTTATTGTAAGGAATCCCACTCTGTATATAGTTCTTCCAGTTTGGCCTCAGCCTCTTCCTTAGCCTTTGAAAGTTCCATAAGGAGTCCGACCTCAGTGCCATTAGCAGGATCACTCAGCTTTGCATCTATCTCTTCTATCTCAGCTTCTGTCTTTTCAATCTGTGATTCCACACGCTTCAGCGCTTTCTCACGCTTACGAAGCTCAGCAGATGAAGCCTTCTGCTCCTCATACTCAAGACGAGCCGCAGACTTGTTACTATCCTTCGATGTTACATCTGCGGATAAGGAATTTGATCCCGCAGCTGCACCAGACATAAAAGATGCACTTAGTTCTGGATTACTACTAACTAGATCAGGATGCTGTACAAGGAACAAGTCATCCTTCTTCTCCTCATAGTAATCATAGTTACCTATATAGTTTGTAAGAACTTTTTCTCTAAGTTCAAGAATTCTTGTAGCAGTCTTATTGATAAAGTATCTGTCGTGACTTACATAAAGGACTGTTCCTGTATACTCTCTAAGAGCATCTTCCAGGATTTCCTTCGAAGGAATATCCAGATGGTTTGTAGGCTCATCCAGGATCAGCAGGTTAGCCGGTGACAGCATCAGCTTCGCCAGTGAAAGACGTCCTCTCTCTCCACCAGACAGATCGCCGATAGTCTTAAACACATCCTCGCCTGTAAAAAGAAAAGCAGCCAGCACATTTCTGATACGAGTATTATTCATATCCGGGAAGGAATCCGACATCTCGTCAAAGATTGTCTTGCTGGTATCAAGGTCATGATGTTCCTGATCAAAATAACCGATTCGAACCTTAGCGCCAAATGTAACATTTCCGGCATCTTTAGCAAGCTTCCTAGCTATTATCTTCAGCATGGTGGTCTTGCCAGTTCCATTTCCTCCGATAAGCGCCACATGTTCGCCACGCTTTATATCAAGTCCAATACCTTCAAAAAGAGTATTGGTTCCAAATGACTTCGCCAGATCTTCAACCAGAAGCACGTCCTCGCCAGATTCACATACAGGCTCAAGCTTCAGTCTCATATCAGCCTGAACCTCTGTTGGTTTATCAAGTCTGTCGATCTTATCCAGCTTCTTCTCTCGGCTCTCTGCACGCTTTATGGACTTCTCACGGTTGAACTGCTTCAGCTTTGTGATAACAGCCTCCTCATGAGCAATCTCCTCCTGCTGCTTAAGATAGGCATTCATCTCTGCCTGACGACGCTTTGACTTCTCCTGACTGTAGTAGGAGTAACTGCCGTTATAAACAGATGAAACGCCCTGATCTATCTCAACTATCTTGTTGGTAATCTTATCAATAAAATATCTATCGTGGCTTACTACGATAACTGCACCAGGATAAGATGCAAGATATCCTTCAAGCCACTGGATTGATGTCATATCCAGGTGGTTCGTAGGCTCATCGAGGATTATTACATCAGGATGGCTAAGAAGCAGACGTCCAAGAGCAACTCTCATCTTCTGTCCTCCAGAAAGAGTTGCGATAGGTCTGTCGTAATCTTCCTTCGTGAAGCCAAGACCTGCAATAACACCTGTTATTTCGCTTTCATAGGCGTAACCATTTTCCCTGTCGTACTGAGTTGAAAGACGGTTGTAGGCTTCAAGGATTGGAGTCAGTTCCTCCTCAGTTTTTCCTTCCATCTCCTTCTCCAGTTCACGGATGCGAGTTTCCATCTCAATGATGTACTTTTTCGCTTCCTGCATGGCACCGTAAATGGTATTGTCCAGCTCAGTGTCCTGAGTCTGAGAAAGGTAGCCTAGACGAACATCCCTTGCTACGACCACATTTCCTGAGTCAGCATCTTCTTCACCCAGGATAATACGAAGAAGTGTGGTCTTCCCCGCACCATTTATGCCGATGAGGCCACACTTATCATTCTTCTCAATATGAAAATTTACATTCTTTAGAACCGGCGTCTCGCCAAAGCTCTTAGTAATATTTTGACACGCTAGTATCATAGATTTAAACTCACTATTTCTATTACAGTAATGACAACCATCAGCACTGTGAAAAGGATCATTCCCACATTAATAAATGCAACGCTCCTGCCCGCTCCTATTGGAAGTGGTGAATTTGTGTCATTTACCCTCATTCTCTTAACATTCATTATAAACAGTATAAGTCCCGCAATCCATACGACAAATAAAACAAACATATATAGGAGAAATAATGCAAATGCAGGATTGGAAACAAATTCCATCAGCTTCTCCATAACTTCTGGATCTGAAGTACTCTGTCCACTTAACTCCTCAATCGCCTCAATATCCATGTGCTTAATTAGCATCATCGGGATGAATCCATTTATAAAGTTAAATGTCATATGCAGAATTATAGAATATCGAATACGACCCGATATTGAATAAATATATGCAAATACAAAACCGATCATGGTTGCATAGAAAAACTGATGCAGATTGGTATGGAACAGACCAAACATAATACCAGACAAAAGTATGGCATAGCGTTTATTATACTGTCCCAGTTTATCAATAAGCACTTTTCTATATGCCATTTCTTCACAGATCGGTCCAAGGATTACAGTAAATATAAAAGAAGGAAGAAGCTTCTGCTTCTGGATCAGCTCGATGGTTGAGTTCTCTATGGTAATTCCCAGACTGCTCTCAGTTATGGAAATCAGAATAGTACCAAGTATATTTGCGGACATCATAAGGAAATATATGATTATATAAAACTGGATCATATACTTCAGCTTTATCTCATGTTCCTCTGGCTTAACACTTGGAGCTCTGCTTGCCAGCAGGACGCAGATAGGAAAACCTACAATCCATATAGGTGCAAGTCCCAGTCCATATACAGCCCAGCTGTTTTCTCTTAAACTTTTCAGATGCTCTCCAAGACACAGCTTCATCGCTATAGATGAAAGCTCTGTTGCAAGGCCAAAGATAAAAAAGCAGAAACCTACCCAGGAATATTTTTTTCTTATTTCTTTAAAATCCATTTATAAAGCCGCCTTAAATGCTGCCAGCAGATCGCTGTACTCTTCGTAAGCAGGAAGATCAGGATAATCCTTTCTTATCTGCTCTGTTGATCTAAAGAGGAAACCAGCCTTACTTGCCTGAATCATAGCAAGATCATTGAAGCTGTCTCCTGTAGCTATTGTATCAAAACCACAAGACTGAAGAGCCTTTACTGTTGTAAGCTTAGACTTCTCACATCTCATTTTGAAACCTGTGATCTTACCATCTGGAGCAACCTCAAGTGTGTTGCAGAAAAGTGTTGGCATACCAAGCTTCACCATAAGTGGCTTTGCAAACTGCTCAAATGTATCACTAATGATAATGGTCTGAGTTACTGAACGAAGCTCATCGAGAAACTCCTTAGCACCAGGAAGTGGATCAATCTTTGCGATTGTCTCCTGAATCTCCTTAAGTCCAAGACCATGCTCCTCAAGGATTCCAAGTCTCCAGTTCATCAGCTTATCATAATCTGGTTCATCTCTAGTTGTTCTCTTTAGCTCAGGTATTCCACTTGCCTCTGCAAATGCAATCCATATTTCAGGTACAAGAACTCCTTCAAGATCCAGACATGCAACATTCATTCCCATTATCATTTCCTCCATTAATATATATCAGGTGAACCCTGTTTATTTTTCGTTCGTTTAACAATAGGGCATTATACCAAATATCGCCCAAATATAAAAGGAAAAAGTGACAAATGGCATCTCACCATCTGTCACTTTCGAATTACAGTATCTTTACCAGCTCATCCGCAACTGGCTTCATGTGGTCGTCAATGATACCAAAGTCCATCTCCTTATAACTCCATGCCGCACGGCCGATTCCGTACTTATCAAATACAGAGCAGATCATCTTATACCATGCCAGACTGTCCTCAGCAGTAGCAAGATTGATAACTCCGTACTCACCACAGTAAAGAGCCACATTTCTCTCATCAGCAACTCTCACAGCTTCAGCGATCATGTTCTCAAAATACTCCAGACCCATGATGCTATCCTCATCGTATATAGAGAAATCAACTGCATATCTGTCCAGATTCTCATCTGTATACTTTGAGTAATTCTTATATGTATCAGCAAATGGCATTCTGAATGAGGTATTCATTCCAGGAACCCAATAGCCACCCTGATGTGTAAATATAAGAGGCTCATAGCAGTGGAAGTTGTAAATGATATTCTCATCATAAGGCATCTCAAGATCCTTAAGCGCTTCGATGGCATTGTTATAATATCCACCTATAAGAATCTTTGTATCTGGTGCATTCTTTCTGATACGCTGGATGCACTCCTTTGAGATCTTATTCCAAAGCTCGCAGTATTCCTTATCTGTTACTTCATTAAGAATCTCGAAGCATACTCTGTCTGAATACTTTCCATATCTTGATGAAAGCTGATCCCACAGCTTGTAGAAACGCTCCTGATAAGCAGGATTTTCAAAGAAGCCTGACTCTTCCTCTCCATCATCAAAGCTGAAGCCGTAGGTCTTATGAACATCCAGCACCAGGTTGAGCCCGTACTTACCTGCCCATTCAACCGCCTTATCGATATAGCCAAATCCAGACTCTATGTAGTTGCCTTCTTTATCCTCAACAAGATCATAATCGATAGGCACTCTGATATGGTCCAGATCCCACTCACTGATACGCTTTACATCTTCTTCCTTGATAAATGTATCATAACGTTCTTTGGTGTGGTCACACTGAGAGAGCCAGCCTCCCAGATTGATACCATGCATATATCCATCAAATCTTTTCATTCTTATTTCCTTTCTGCTATTTGGTGCAGCGGGGACAGCCCCCCTTGCACCTAGCGGTGCAAGAGGGGACTGTCCCCGCTGCACCTTAGTCTATTTTCTCAAGGCGGACGTTACGGATATGGATAGTAGCTGTTGAGCCCTGATTACCCATATTGAACTCTACACGTCCCTTATCGTCGCTCTCTTCTTTCATATCAAACTCAAACTCGAAGGTCTGCCACTCAGTTGTAAGATCAACTGATGTATCATCGAAGTATCTGATCCAGTTTGCTGTAGGTGCTGTTACTGCAGCCTTCATCTTTCTATCTTCTTCTGCATAAGCTTCGAATGAATACTTATACTTACATCCTTCTTCCATAGGCATCTCAGGCTGTACCAGCTGGATTGAATATTCCTCTGAACCAAAATCTTCTGTTGAAATTATGATCTCGCCGTCCTTGATTTCAGCTTCGCCCTTGCCACCATTTAGATTCAGGAACTTCCAGTCAACATCATCTGTCAGATCCTCAGCCACAGAGAAATCTGAATTATGAATAAAGTTACCTGTCTCATCTGCCTCTCTCATCTCAAGAACCTTAACAGGCTTCTCTACATTCTCATCGTAGCTTTCTTTCTGATAGATACGAACGTAATCAACATACATTGCACCCTTCTCATCAAATGGAGTCGTCTCGTCTGGATACCCAGGCCAGTCTCCACCAACTGCTACATTAAGAATTACATGGAATGGCTGATCAAAAGGAGCAGGATATGGCTTCTCGTTGCCACCTGTCCACTTTGAGAACCAATCGCTTGTTTCGTAATACTGTTCACCGTCGACATACCATTTAATTACGCCTGGCTCATAATCAACTGCGAATACATGGTACTCCTCTGAAAAATCTCCACTAGCCAGAGAATATGTACCCTGATTCTGATTATGTGGCTCGCCGTAATGGATTGTTCCATAGTTCATTGTTGTGCTGTCGCCAAGTACCTCAGCAATATCTATCTCACCACACTTAGGCCACTGTCCATAGTAGTCCTCATCCTGTGGCATCATCCAGAAAGCAGGAAGATAACCCTTACCCTGTGGGAACTTGATTCTAGCCTCAAAACGTCCGTACTTTACGTCATGCTTGTTCTGTGTATTTACACGACCAGAAGCGTAAGATACATTTCCGTCCTCATCCTCAAACTTCTTAGGCTGAATAACCAGCTCACCGTTCTCAACAAATGCATACTCATCAGTTGGGATATACTCCTGAAGCTCGTTATTAACCCAGCCAACCTGATGCTCCTCACGGTTCCAGTCATCCTCGTTCAGCTCAGTTCCGTTAAACTCATCATGCCACACAAGGTGATATCCCTCAGGGACCTCAATCTCATCCTCTGACACATCTGTCGCGCTTGTGTCAGTGTTAGTTGCCTTTTTAGCCTCTGTCTCAGTTGCCTCAGTATCCTCTTCTGTGTCAGCCTCAGTTGCAACCTCGGTTACAGCCTCTGTATTCTCAGCAGTTTCCTCAGTCTTACCACAGCCTGATGCTGAAAGAAGCATCATAGCAGCCAGCGAAGTAGCTAAAATTCTCTTCTTAGAAATGAATCCGTTCTTTCTCATTTCGTTCCTCCTTATACCATAAGAATCACTTTTTTATCTAAGCTCATAGTATAATTATCAGGAAAAATGATATATCGTTTTGATGACTATTGTATCGTAATCATTACCTATTGTTTGTAGGGATTTTTACTTTGACAGGTTGCTGGTAAACAGGTTGTCGTTCTTATACTCCAGCGGTGTTGTTCCAACTTCCTTCCTGAACACTTCTGAAAAGTAGCTCTGACTAGGAAATGCAAGTATGGACGCAATTTCCGACGGCGTAAAATCTGAATAGACCAGCATATTCTTTGCGGTCTCGATCTTCTTCATTCGAATATATCTGCTGACTGAGACTCCCATTTCTTTCTTAAAAACACGTGATAGATAAGATGGATTTAGGTTTACATAACTCGACAACTCTTCGATAGTAATTCTTGTATGAAGATGGTCATATATATAATCCACCGCCTTGGCTACAGGCATAGAGGTAATAGTCCTCTTCCTCAGATTCTTCATCTTCTTGGTGTAGTCCAGGCTCATGGTGTTGTGGAGCTCAGTAATCTCTTCCTTAGTCTTCGCCTTGTCCGCCTTCTGGATATAGAAGTCGCTGAGGCTGTATGAATCCGAAAGATCCATCCCGCCCTCAATACAGTATCTAGCCAGCATTGCCGCAGTAATAGCAAAATGGTATTTCAGATTCTGCACTGGGTCGAGGGAGAGCACGCCAAGTCCTTTCTTGTCCGCAAGGTTTTCCTGGCACAGCTTCTTAACCTTATCAACGTCGCCATTCTTTACAGCACTGTAGAAATCAAACTCAGGCTGATAGGCGGCTCTGATAAAGTCATCCTCTCTCTGCAGATATTCATGATAAATGAGCTCCTTCTCTAAAGACATGTATACTCCTATATTTTGTCCAGGGTGTCTCGGATGGTTGAAACGTAGGTTATTTCAACCCCCAGGTTTTCCAAATCTTTATTGTAGTTAGACTTTGGAATAATCGCCTTTGTATAGCCAAGCTTTGCAGCTTCCTTAAGTCTCTGTGATATATTTCGTACACCTCTCACTTCTCCAGCCAGTCCTGTCTCACCAATGATAACCATCTTGCTATCTATCGGCTTATCTCTAAATGAGGATGCAATGGCTGAGATTATTCCAAGATCCGTAGATGGATCATTTATCTTCAGACCCCCAGCTACATTTACGTAGCAGTCGCATCCTGAAAGACTGATTCCTCCACGCTTTTCAAGGACCGCTGTAAGAAGATTTACTCTGTTATAGTCAATACCTACACTGGTTCTTCTTGGCATACTGAAGCTTGAATCAGTACATAAAGCCTGAATCTCCACCAGCATGGCTCTGGTACCTTCTATGATACAAACAACCGAAGAACCTGAGGACTTCTCAGGACGTCCATTCAGGAAGAACTCTGATGGATTGATAACCTCCTCCAGTCCTCCATCGGTCATGTTGAATACGCCAATCTCGTTGGTTGATCCAAATCTGTTCTTATTTGCTCTGAGAAGTCTGAAACCACCACTCTCATCGCCTTCAAAATAAAGAACTGAGTCCACCATATGCTCCAGTGTTCTAGGACCAGCAACGGTACCTTCCTTTGTAACGTGGCCAACAATAAATACTGCCACATTACTGTGCTTTGCAATCTGAAGCATGCGGGCAGTCACCTCACGTACCTGAGATATGGTACCAGGTGCAGCTTCCACATTTGCAGCCTCAATAGTCTGAATTGAATCGATAACAACCACCTCTGCTTCAAGACTCTCAATCTGTGACTCGATATTATCCATATCATTATCACTGAGAAGCATGAGACGATCTTCCATAACAGTACCCTCTGTGATACCAAGTCTCACCGCACGGGACTTGATCTGAGAAACCGATTCCTCTCCTGATACATATAGAACCTTTGTATCTCCCTCCACCAGATTACGGCACATCTCAAGAAGAAGGGTAGACTTTCCAATACCTGGATCACCACCTACAAGAACCAGAGAACCCTTTACGATTCCCCCTCCAAGAACTCGGTCAAGCTCGGAGATTTTCGTGCTTATTCTTGTCTCCTCCGAAGATGAAACATTTTTTATACTTGTGGCCTTAGGTCTGTCTGATACAGACACCGTTTTATTATTTCTTGTCTTTGTAACCTTTTCCTCAACAAATGAATTCCATGCCTTACATGAAGGGCACTGTCCCATCCAACGGCTGAATTCATTTCCACATTCTTTACAAAAATATATCTGCTTATCCTTTGCCATCTCTCCTCCAAATCATAGAAATCCAAATCATAGAAAAAAAGTGTGTCACTTGAAACGTCTCCGTGACACACTTTACATTCTTAATTTTTCTCTATGAAAACATCAACCTTTTCATTCTCTTCAAGCTCTACGCTAAGGTTTAACTTGCCACCAAGATTTGTCTTCATCTTTCCAACATAAACCTCATCAACATGTACTTTATATTCTGTTTCAGGTTCAAGTTCAAGTGTAACCTGTGCATCGCTGTCGCCTTCAACACTGAACATCACCTTTTCTCCATTTGTTCTGAATTCATGTACTGTTGTTCCTGGAACTGACTCATATACGAACATGCCGTTCTTCTCGAGTTTAGTAATCTCATTAAACGTCTTTATCTTATATGTATCTCCATTATATTCAAAGCCATCTTTCTTTGTCTTTGAATCAAGCTCGTGATTACCAAAACTTATTGAACCATTCTCTTCCTCGCGAATCAGTTCGTCAATAACTGCCATAATATATTACCTCCTGAAAATATGTAGTAATTAACCTATCCCTAGGAATATTTCAAAATCTCTACGTATATCTATAATAACAAAAATCCTTTAGGTTTGCTACACATTCTTTTTGCTATTTTTAACGCTAAATGTTATCTCTTTTTCTACGCCATTTGAAACGGACATACTGACTGTATCCCCTCTTTTTATCTCACCAGAAAGGAGTTTTTCTGCCAGAGGATCCTCAATATACTGCTGCATAGCACGTCTGAGTGGTCTTGCTCCGAACTTCTTGTCATAGCCCTTTTCGAAAATGAATCTCTTAAGCTTCACTCCATAGGTTATCTTAAGTTCAGCTGTTTCAGCGACTCTTGCCTTAAGCTCCTTCAGCATGAGGTCTGCGATGCTGAGTATCTCTTCCTCATTAAGGGATCTGAATACGATAATATCATCAAGACGATTGATAAACTCTGGCTTAAACTGATCCTTTACAGAATCCATGATGCGAGATTTCATTTCCTCATGACTCTTATCATCGCTATTATCAGTAACAAATCCTATAGACTTCGGATCAATGATCTTATCCGCTCCAAGGTTTGAAGTCATGATGATTATTGTATTCTTGAAGTCAACTCGTCTGCCCTGAGAGTCTGTGATGATACCATCATCAAGCACCTGAAGCAGTACATTATAAACATCTGGGTGTGCCTTCTCAACCTCGTCGAAGAGAACAACACTATATGGATTTCTGCGGACCATCTCAGAAAGCTGTCCACCTTCATCATATCCCACATATCCTGGAGGAGAACCAATCAGCTTTGATACCGCATGCTTCTCCATATATTCTGACATATCAACTCTGATAAGACTCTTTTCATCTCCAAAAAGAGAAGCTGCAAGAGCCTTTGAAAGCTCAGTCTTTCCAACACCAGTAGGTCCAAGGAAAAGAAATGCACCAATCGGTCTTTCAGGTGATCTAAGTCCCGCCCTGCTTCTGCGAACAGCATTTGCAACTGCGGTAACTGCCTCGTCCTGTCCCACAACTCTTTCATGAAGCTTCTTATCAAGCTCAAGCAGTCTTGACTGCTCAGTTACAGAAAGTCTGGTTACAGGAATCTTCGTCCATACAGAAACCACTGCAGCCACGTCGTCTTCCATAACAACTGGGATTTCAACTCCAGCCTTCTTTTCAGGCTGTTCAATTTCATTCTGCAGCTTTCTTCTAAGTCTTATAACGCGGCCCATATCACCAGCACTCAGTGACTCGTCGATTTCCTGCTTTATCTCTTCACTATGATCAGGCTCTATCTTATAAGAAAAGTCCTTTGGAACATTTCCCATCTTGATCCTTGCACAGGCCTCATCAATAAGATCTATAGCCTTATCCGGAAGGAAGCGGTCATTAATGTACCTTACTGAATAAGTTACTGCCGCATCTATAGCCTCATCTGAAATAGTTACCATATGGTAATCTTCAAATCGATTTCTAAGACCAACAAGAATATCTTTGGTCTCAGCCGCTGTTGGCTCATCTACTGTAATAGGCTGGAATCTTCTTTCCAGCGCCGCATCCTTCTCAATATACTTTCTATACTCCTCAAGTGTTGTGGCACCGATCATATGAATCTCACCACGTGAAAGTGCAGGCTTAAAGATATTCGCTGCATCATGAGTTCCTTCTGAACCACCAGCACCAATAAGTGTATGAAGCTCATCAATAAAAAGTATAATATCAGGATTAACTTTAAGTTCATCTATTGTCTTTATAAGTCTTTCCTCAAAGTCACCGCGGTATCTTGTACCAGCCAGCATAGCTGCAAGATCAAGACTCATAATCTGTTTATTTCGAAGTTCTTCAGGAACCTGTCCATTTACTATGAGCTGGGCGATTCCCTCAACGATAGCAGTCTTACCAACTCCAGGCTCTCCAACAAGACATGCATTATTCTTAGTTCTACGACCAAGTATCTGCATGACTCTGACTATCTCTTCGTATCTGCCAACAACAGGATCAAGCTTACCCTCTTCTGCCTCTTTCGTCATATTTCTGGCATACTGATCAAGCATGGTCTGCTTTGGCTTTGGCTTCGCCTTCGCGTTCTTCTGAGGTGCTATATTATCACGAACATACTTCTTGCATTCATCTGCACTCATACCTGTTGCAAGCAGAAGTTCATGGCAGAGAGCATAAGGATTGATCTTATTCTCCTTCAGAAGATCCATCATAAATGAATTCTTATCTCTGATAATACTAATGAGAATGTGCTCAGTTCCTATCTCATCTACACCAAGACGTTTTGCGTCTTCCATAGCACTTTCAAAAAGCCTCTCAGTTCTGGCTGTATACTCACCCTTAGGTTTAAAATGGCCCACCGCAACTGACTCCTTCAGAAGGGTCTCCGCTATCTTATGGATATCATCGGACTTGATTCCATTTTTGAGCATAACACGATATGCCAGACCACTGTGTGATGAATACATCGCAACCACAATGTGTCTGGCATCTATATAGTCATTACTGAGTCTATTGGCGAGACTCTTTGCATTTTCAAGCACGAGTCCCGCCGATTTAGAAAATTTCAGATTATTTTTCATCTATAGCCTTACCTATATCATGTCTCATGTACTTATTTTCGAAATCAATAAGTTCTGTTGCCTTATAAGCATTTGCTCTAGCTTCTACGAGAGTGTTTCCAAGAGCTGTAACTCCGAGAACACGACCGCCATTTGTAACAACCTTACCCTCTTCATTAAACTTTGTTCCGCTATGGAATACAAAGTAATCATCCTTACCCGCGAAGTTCTCAAGACCCTTGATCTCGAAGCCCTTCTTATATGATACTGGATAACCATCTGAAGCAAGCATTACGCATACTGCAGCATTATCCTCAAATTCAAGATTGATCTTATCAAGAGTTCCGTCTGCACAAGCTTCCATAACCTCTACGATATCATTTTTAAGACGAGGAATAACTACCTGTGCCTCTGGATCACCAAATCTTGCATTGAACTCAAGTACTCTTGGTCCCTTTGGAGTAAGCATCAGACCACAGAAGAGAACACCCTTGAACTCGCGTCCCTCTGCTGCCATAGCATCGATTGTTCTCTGATATACATTTTCCTCGCAGAACTTCTGTACTTCATCTGTATAGAAAGGGCTTGGAGAAAATGTACCCATACCACCTGTATTAAGACCTGTATCCCCATCACCCGCACGCTTATGATCCTGAGCAGATGTCATAGGAAGAATAGTCTTTCCATCTGAAAAACATAGAACTGATACTTCACGACCTGTCATGAACTCTTCGATAACTACCTTATTACCAGCGTCGCCGAACTTCTTGTCGATCATTATCTCCTTGATTCCGTCCTTTGCCTCTTCAAGAGTCTGGCAGATAAGCACGCCCTTTCCAAGAGCAAGGCCATCAGCCTTAAGAACGTAAGGAGCTTCCTGTGTCTCAAGATATGCAAGAGCAGCATCTGCATCTTCAAATGTCTCATATGCCGCTGAAGGAATATCGTACTTCTTCATAAGGTCCTTTGAGAATGCCTTTGAAGCTTCGATAATAGCTGCATTCTTTCTAGGTCCAAATGTCTTTATACCTGCATCTAAGAACGCATCTGCAACGCCTGCAGCAAGAGGATCATCTGGAGCAACGATTACGAAATCAATCTCCTTTTCCTTTGCGAATGCTACAAGTGAATCTGCATCCATAACCGATATATCAACGCACTCAGCGAGTTCTGCAATTCCTGCATTTCCTGGTGCTGCATAAAGCTTATCACACTTTGGGCTCTTTGCTACTGCCCAAGCTATGGCGTGTTCACGGCCGCCACCGCCAACGATCATAATCTTCATTTTTGTCTCCTCGTAATATACATTCTCGCGAATGTTAGTTTCTCATGTCTGATGTAGCTTTGTAGGTAACTTTGCCGGTTGCGATCAGGTTGATTGCTTCTGGGAGGATTACCCACTCTGCCTGCTCCATGATACGACGCTGAAGTGTTTCAGGTGTATCACCATCTTCTACGTAAACGGCTTTTTGAAGGATGATTGGACCAGTGTCTGTTCCTGCATCAACAAAGTGCACTGTTGCACCTGATACTTTTACACCACGCTCAAGGGCTGCCTTATGAACCTTAAGTCCATAGTAGCCTGTTCCACAGAATGATGGAATGAGTGATGGATGTATATTAATGATACGACCTTCATACTTTTCAATAACTGCTGGTGGGATTACTACTAGGAAGCCTGCAAGTACAATAAGGTCTGGATTATATTCATCAAGCTTTGCAAGAAATGCCTTGTTGAAGGATGATCTATCTGGGAAGTCTTTTGGAGATACGACTTCACCTTTTATTCCAGCCTTCTCAGCTCTCTCAAGTGAATATACCCCATAGTTGTTGCTGATAACTCCAACTATCTCAGTGTTAGTTATAGTTCCATCTGCAACTCTATCTATGATTGCCTGAAGGTTTGTTCCGCCTCCAGATACACATACTAATACTCTCATATATTTATCCTCTTTGTATGATCAAAGACACATTGTTATCAATTAACGTGAAGAAATTAAACGAGGTCTACTCCCTTATCGCCGCTGATTATCTCACCAACAACACATGCCTTATCGCCTGTTGACTCAAGTGCAGCTATAGCCTTATCAGCATCTGCAGGATCAACAGCGATGATCATTCCAAGACCCATATTGAATGTGTTATACATCATCTGCTCTGCAATATCTCCCTTTGCAGCAAGAAGCTTGAAGATTGCAGGTACTTCGTATGAGTCCTTCTTAACCTGTGCTCTAACACCTTCCGGAAGCATACGTGGAATGTTCTCATAGAATCCACCACCTGTAATGTGGCTACATCCCTTTATTGTTACTCCAGCATTCTTAACTGCCTTAAGACCCTTTACGTAAATTCTTGTTGGAGCGATAAGAGCTTCACCAAGTGTCTTTCCGAGCTCATCATAATATGTATCAAGAGACTCCTTAGTCATCTCAAATACTTTTCTTACAAGTGAGAATCCATTACTATGTACGCCTGTTGAAGCGATACCGATAAGTGTATCACCTGGCTTAATGTTTTCACCTGTTATAAGGTCTTTCTTATCTACAACACCTACAGCGAATCCTGCAAGATCGTACTCATCTTCTGGCATAAGATCTGGGTGTTCAGCTGTCTCTCCTCCAACCAGAGCTGCCTCTGACTGAATACATCCCTCTGCAACACCACTTACTATAGAAGCGATCTTTTCAGGATAGTTCTTGCCGCAAGCTATATAGTCCAGGAAGAATAGTGGCTCTCCACCTGAGCAAGCGATATCATTTACACACATTGCTACAGCATCAATACCGATTGTATCGTGCTTATCCATTACGAACGCCAGCTTTACCTTAGTTCCGCAACCATCTGTTCCAGATAACAGAACAGGTTCTTCCATATCCTTAATCTTACTTAAGTCAAATGCGCCAGCAAACCCTCCAAGTCCTCCAAGTACCTCTGGTCTCATAGTCTTCTTAACGTGCTCCTTCATGAGCTCAACTGACTTGTAACCAGCCTCGATGTCAACACCTGAATTCTTGTAATCCATGTTTTTTCCTCCTGGATAAATAAAAAATCAACAGTTTTCTGTCTTTGAAGCCAAGGGGCTACAAAAAGACACGACTCATTATAGTTTATTCCCCCTCCATTGTAAACCTCCAAAAACCAAAAAGCCGGTAGCGCATCTCACGCTACCAGCTTTTGTATATTTCATTTATTTTCGGGGCTTTCCCCCGCTAATCCTCATTATTTTAGCGCCCTTGGCAACATTTTTCTGTGTTTTGGGTCATTTTTGTTGCTTTTAACGTTTCCTTGCCGCCCTATATGAGGATTTCAGCAACATTTTTGTTGCTTTTCAGCCTTTTTTGTTGCTTCCAGCATTTCCTTGCCGCCCTATATGAGGATTTCAGCAACATTTCTCTGTGTTTTCAGCTTTTTGTGTTGCTTTTCAGACCAGGCACTTAATAATAATGATATATTCTTATCTTTAAATATTTTCTTTAAATATTTTCTTGAAATACTTTCTTTAGATATTATCTTGAATTATTAGATTACCATTTCAAGCACTGAACCTAACTGAACTAGAGTAACCTTCTGTCCCTTAAAGATGTTAGAAACAAATGGAGAAGTATAGCTCATTGAATATGTCTCACCTGACTTATCTACAACAGTTACATAAGAGCTCTTAATAAGACCTACACTCTTTGTATCAGCATTTTCTACCATGCAGTCAACGATCTTAAGCTCATCCTGTCTAATATAGTGTATAGATCTCAGTGATCTAAGAATTGTTCTAAATGTGATTAAGAACAGACCAGCTAAGAACAGACTTACAAATATAGTAATAGCATCAAAAACTTTTACATACATAAAAATTATTACCGCAAGTAGAAAAGCATCAAACAGGGCAGTTAATACTAGTGAGCTAATCTCCCTTTTATAAAATGAACTCCTGATACTTGTTCTTTCTTCATTATTCGCAATACGCATTTCCATAATCGTTATCTCCTTTACTTAAGATATATGCATATTACAATATATTTGTTTCAAACTTGTTTCAAATTGAAAAATTTTTATTTTAAATATCCACTGGCGTTAAAGTAGTACCACTCGCCGTTTATCTTCTGCCACTCTGAATAAGCATACCAGCCCGAGGTATCTCCGAACCACCAGCCCTTTGAATCCTTATGCCACGAACCAACACCTTCGTAACTCCAGGCACCACTACTGCCAAGCCAGTATCCATCTCTCCACTCACTTGATGCCATGTAACCTGTGGAGTCAAAGCAGTACCAATCTCCATCTATCTTCTGCCAGCAGCTTACTGGATACCAGCCTGCGGAATCCTCTACCCACCAGCCAGTACTATTACTCTTCCACGAAAGGGTTCCCTCGTAGGTTTGATTTCCATCAGCATCATACCAGCGACCGTTTACCCATTCGCTCTTGTAACTTGGAGCACTTTCCTGAGGCGCAGCTCCATTTCCGGTCTGCTGTGCAGCATCATTATTCTGATTAGAGGCCTGATCATTAGTAGCCTGATTATTATTCTGTTGATTGTTGGTATCGGACTTTCCTTGCTGGTTTGATGAATTATCTTTATTCTGCTGATCAGCATCAGAATTATTATTTCCTTTGTCTGTGCCATCATTAGTAACATCTGTATCATCGCCACCAACAATAACATGTGCCTCTCCTCCATCCCACACAAGAGTTTCACCAGGAGGATAATATGTACTTTCACTCTTTGGTACAGGGCAATCTGAATAAAGAGTATGCTCACCACTCGTATCATGAAACTTTATAGCCTCATCAGACTGATTCATAAACCTATTGTTCGACGTGGCTCCGTCATCATTCCAGGTCACGTCGGTAGCATACCATTTGTCATCATCCAGACACACCTTATTCCATGCATGAGATGAGCTGGTTACAGTTATGCATGGAACCCCAACTTTATTCATGAGAATCGTCATAGAAAAAGCATAGCCATTACATACGCTTCTTCCGTTTATAAAAGTACTATAAATACTTTGTTGCAACGAGACTCTATTACCTTCTGAACTTTCGTCATAAACAACGTTTTCGATTATAAGATCATTGGCCTTCTTCTCTTTCTTATATCTTGTATCACCTGCATTATTTACGATTTCAGCCCAGCTATCTACCTTATCAAAAAGTTCATTAGTTGCTGCAATTCTCGTATTCTTGTCACTGAACTCCGGATAGCAATAAAGGTAAAAATTTCCTGATCCGTTTGTAGAAATCTGAGTTGAGGTAAAGAAATATATCGGATTATCCTTAAGCATTATCGCAAGAATACTTAGTGCCTTCGTTGAAGTAACACCCAAATAAATCCCAGGTAATTCATCACGCTTTGTAAATGTATTGTAAGAAGTGTCCTGTCTTCCTTCTAATACATCACGACAAACCTTATCCATTTTGTCATATATTTCCTTATCTTCATCGCTTAGCGTATTATAATAATCTCGCCTTACATACTGAGACCAGTCACGCTGCTTTAGGATTACATCTCCAGCTGCAAAAACACCTGGAACTGCAAGATTTGCAAAGATTGAAAATACAAATGATGCGACCAACAAATAAACAATAGTTTTTCTTAACTTACTTTTTAACATATCGTACTCCTCCATAAGTTTATTCCCCATACATAAACCTTCACGAAAGTTACTCTTTTAAATAGCCATATGAATTAAAGTAATACCACTCACCGTTTATTTTCTGCCAGCATCCAGCTGGATACCAGCCAAATGTGTCTTCAAACCACCATCCCTTCGAATTCTTATGCCACGAACCAACACCTTCGTAACTCCAGGCACCACTACCACTGAGCCAGTATCCATCTCTCCACTCATTTGATGCCATGTAACCTGTAGAATCAAAGTAGTACCAATCCCCATCTATCTTCTGCCAGCATCCTGCTGGATACCAGCCTGAAGTATCTTCGTACCACCAGCCTGTACTGTTACATTTCCAGGAACCTGTTGGTGCATAACTCTGATTTCCATTAGCGTCATACCACTGCCCCTGAATCCACTCGTTACTGTAACTAGGCGCTACAGTCTCACTGCCAGTATTTCCTGAACCAGTATTTTGTGATTCACCTGTGTTATTATTCTGACTGCTGTTTTCCTCCTTATTCTGGGATTTTCCACCACTACTCTGGTTTTTCTCTCCATTCTGACTATCTTTTCCGCCATTCTGGTTTTCTTTCTTACCACCGTCCTGGTTTTTATCCCCACTCTGGCCGTTTTCTCCACCACTCTGGTTATTATTACCACCGTTTTCTGTTTGTTCTTCGTCCGTACTGATTGCAGTTGCTCTGAAGAATCTTTCATCCGGATCCATAACAGTAGTTCCGATTGCATAGACATATCCCTTGTAGGAAGCAGCCGCAACAGACATTATCTTGGAATCAGAAAGTCGTTTTGAATAATCACTGAACTTCAGTGTATTTGTATCAAGAAGATATGTATCCGCTCCACCATCTGCTTTCGCAGGACCTACTAGTATTATACCACTACTAACCGGAACAAGCACTCCATCTCGCACTCTTGAATCTTCGAAACCATCGTCGCCAGGATACATATCATTTATATTTTCTGCATCATATGCACTTCTGAACAGTGGCATATCAGTGTCCTTGATGGTTGTTACTTTACCGTCCGAGAGAACTAGCATACCTATTTTTGATGGATCATATACATAGATCCTGCCATCTTTCACTGTGAGTCTTGGGTAATTCATGTTCGCTTCTGTCCAGCTGTATACCGCCTTACCCATTCCAGATTCCAGCGAATACTCATTGGCTGATTTACCGCCTACAAGATACAGCTTATCTTCACTGCATATTATAGATTTCATTCCAGAAATATCTACTGTGGAGCCCTTTGTCCACTCGTCGGCTAGAGGATCATATATATAGATACGTTTTTCCGAGTTTTTCAAACTGGAAGCAGTATCATTTACTACTGACATGGTCTCGCCAAGAACAACAAGTTTACCGTCATATATGCAAGCCGATACATTCTCTAACCACTCAGGAAGCGGAGCCGCATCTGTCCAGCTGTCAATCAAAATGTTATAACAGCTCATATTTTTATAAGCTGGCGTACCCTCAACCTTAGAAATCGAAGGAATGTAATACAGCTTATCATTTAATCCTTCTAATACACCGTAGGTATCGTAATCTCCTGCTGCATCGTAGATATAGATATCTCCCATATCCTTAGGAAGACTCAGCTCCTTCTCAAAGACATTTGAACTTTTGTTTAAATATGTATAGTTCTTGCAGGATTTGCCATTATGAGACTTCAGTGTAAGCTTCAGTACGCCTTGCGTATCATTCTCCAGCTTGTATACAACTTGAGTATCACTCCATGATACTATAGAACCAGCAAGAGCATTCTTGTCCCAGATAGAATCAACGCTGGAATCATCCTTTACCGCTACTATCTCTCCAGCAACACCTCCGAAATTAGCACCTGTGATTTTAATAGTCTTTTTATCCTCAGGTCCAAGACTAACTGATGTGATTACTGGAGAAAGATTCACACTGGTCTCTCCACCAAGATCTATAACACCACCTGTTCTTGTCTTGTTAGCTAAGGACACATTACTTCTTACTCTTGAACAGACAAGACTCACCAGTTCATCTGCAGAAAGACTTCTGTTCTCAGAGGCCAGCACCGCTGTTGCACCAGCTACCATAGGACATGCCATAGATGTTCCACTCATTATTCCATATGGAACTGTCTTTTCGCCGATTCCAACTGAATCAATATAAAGCTCCTGATCATTTGTGTCATCTGGAACAATATACATCTTAACTATTATCTTAAAGTTAGAATAATCTACTTCATCGTCCAGTTTAACAGAATATATGGCCCAGCCATTTCCACTATTATATGAATAATCATCAAGACTCTTTATCCCCGTCAGGTTACCAGAATCTTTTGTTACTATATCTGAACCATAAGCATAGGATTCTTCACCAGAATGGAAGGTAAAGGAAAAATACCTATCACCATCTCCTTTACAGGAAGCAGATATATCCCCAAGATCAAACTCAAGACGAAATACCTTAAAATCATAGTTAGTAGTAACCTGATACTTACTAATATCTACTGACGCACTACGCTGACCTGCGAAGCATGGTCCACCAGCAGCTGAAATAACAGCCGTATCTTTAACTTGGTCATCTGAACCTGAGCCAAGCAGCTTTACAGATACATTTGGCGAAGCCGTTTCGAAGCCCTCATAAAAAAGATTCCCCACTCCCGAATCAGGAAAATATATGGAAGAATCCATATTTACAGTTGATAATATATTTCCACCAGGTGCGCCAAGATCAACAGAGTTTCTGCCATAACAAGAAAAGCTTGTTATCTTATCACTCTCATCTGTTGCCGCAACAGTTATGGCATAAGGATTATCCTGAAGAGTATTTACTGCAGTCATAAATATATCATTATCTCTACTCGAATTTCCCGCAGCAAAGATACTTACTACTCCGCAGTTTTCTCCCAGATCTCTTACTACAGCATCCAACGCCTTACTCGACTGATCAAGACCGTAAGAATTACTTGTAATTCGAATAGGTATTCCTGCGGCATAGCATTTCTTTACGAAAGCAAACGCCTTCAGATCATTTATTATTGATGTGTTGCCATCGGTGTTACAGTTCTGGATAGATATTATCTGGACATTGGAAGCAACTCCACTGACACCCTTTCCATCCCAGCTGGCACCGATCACTCCTGCACAATGAGTTCCATGATCAGCGCTGCTCCAGGCAGAAAGCTTTCCATCGGAGTTCTGCCAGGTTGCATTGTAGCCATGGACATCACAGCCAAGAGTACTTTGCTGTTCATCTGTAAATGTAAATGCTACATCTTTAAGATCAGGGTTAGTAAAGTCAACTGGCTGGTCTATTACAGCAACTATTATAGGATCACCGGTCATGTTTCCTTCTGTTCCTCCAAACTGTGGAACATTTATAGAAGGATTAGCTGCGTTATCTTTTACCTTTGTCTCTACACTTGAAGACATACCCCACTGATACATAGTCATATCCTGAACCTGGCTTGGTAAAGAGTTATGTAAACCCGATAAATCTTCTAGGTCTTCAAGTTGAACTGGACTTGTTTCTTCAACTTCTCCAACATAATTTGGCTCAGCAAATACAACCCTTGGATCTTCCGATAATTCATATAGAAGTTCTTTAGTGCTTTTTGTATCATCCACAATATACTCAATACTTATATCATCTGATACATCCACCTCTATCGCTTCTTCAACCGCATCCTCAGATACTGTGATTATCTCTTCTGACTGTGCAAGGATCTCAGAGGCATCCGTATCACTGGCGCCATATGTATCTCTCTCAGTATCAAGACTAGTTGCAACATCAGTAACCGAATAATCTATCCCTACAACAACTTGACCTTCAACATATTCACCTTTTGATAGTAACTGCTCAATTTCAGTGGACCAATCATTTTGACCACAAGCTTCTTCAGTACTCAGATGTTCAGCATGAACTGGCACACCTGACTGCGCACCAAAACATAGAGCAAAGCTCATTAAAATCGCTAGTATTCTGTTGTTCTTTCTTAGTTTTCTCATAGCTTTATTATATCAAAAGTGGGACCATGTGCAATGGGGACAGTCCCCCTTGCACCTAACGGTGCAAGAGGGGACAGACCCCAACGCACATGGCCCCAACGCACATTACAAATCGTTCATTTACTGCTCTACAACTATCTGAGATAGTGTCTCATAAACATCTGGATATGTTTTCTTTAAATTCATTGGTTTAAAGTTTGTATCTACAAAAGCATGACTGGTCTGGGCTGTATGAAGCAGTTCATCTGTTCCAGATCGATATATCTCATACTTAAGCGTGAATCTGACAGGAGTCAGCTTAATCACCATTGGCTTTATCTCTATAACATCGCCAAATGTAATCGATTTAGTAAAATAATTATGAAGCTCCAGAACAGGGATGATAATTCCCATCTCTTCCATCTTGTCATAAGCAAGACCTATCTGATCCATCATATGGAGTCTTGCTTCTTCCAGATATCTGGCATAATTACTGTGATGCACAACCTGCATCTGATCAGTCTCATAATAATTTATTACTCTTACGTAAGTATCTAATTTCATAATTTTTCCTTTTGGTGCAGTGGGGTCCGTCCCCATTGCACGGAGGTCTGTCCCCAATTGCACTTTATTCTTCGGTTACTTCGGAGGAGCGGTCCATGATCTGGATGCCAAGTCCCTCACTCTTTTCCTGATCTATCTTTACTGCTGTTCTATCTGCACTGATTGGTGGTCTTGCATTGTCCTGCTTAACCTCAGCCTCTTCATCCTCCTGGAGTACAAGTCTCATCTGAGCCTTTTCCTCACGTTCCTTAGCCATAGCTTTCTTACGCTCGTTATAAAGCTCTATAGAAAGAAGTTCACTAAGTTCAAGGATCTGAGCATATCTGTCACTTGTCTTAAGCCCATTCAGGTTACTCATAAGCTCTGACTTATTTTCAGAGATATCTTCTATCTTCTGTCTCAGAGTACTCTTCATTCTTGAATACTCCTGTTCGATCTTCTCATAGGAGTCCTGAACAAGATGATCTACCTCAGTAAGCATCTCATCGGTATAGATAAGTGAAGCAGCATAAATATCCGATGCCATTCTTAGAGATTCTTTCTCTTCTGGCTCCATTTCCGATGCTCTGAAAGCAGGCGGCTCATTATCTTTACGTTTAGTTACTCTGATACGGCTTGCTGTACGCTCAGCCTGATAAAGGATCTCCTCCGCCTCATCCTTTGCTTCTTTTATGATGCGGGCTCTTTTATCATTTACTTCTCTATATGTATTCATCTCAGCCAGAACAACCTCTGATACCTTATCTATAAGGTTCAGTAAATCTTCTCTATCAAGCACCGCCTTTTCACTATGAAGTGGCTGTGAAGGTGCATCCTTTATTCTGGTTCTGAGTCCTTCAAGAAGAAGCTCTGCTCTTCCCTTCTGTTCCATATAATCCTCCTGTAAAGCTTAAAAACAAGCATTACTCTAATATTTTTGAATGTTTCCTAATTCCGTGTACAGTATAAGTCACCATGTATTTTATACGAGAAAACCATCCAAGTCCCATATACTTATACACTCTGTAATTCATTATAGCAGATCTGAACTTATTACCAGATTTGCTTTCATGACTCTTTCGATATAATAGAAGTGGCTTATCGATTCCAGCTGCATAGCCGCCATCCTTAAGTATTGAAAGCCACATTACATAGTCTTCATGGATATCTTTCTTCATCTCTGGGAATCTGTGATCCTTAAGGGCGCTCCTCCTGATAAGCACTGAAGAGCAATTGATCTGATTCGTAGTAAGAAGCTCATCATAGGTTACAACCTTTTTGCATCCTATATAATGGCCTGTGCTTTCTCCACTCTCATTCACGATACGTCGTCCCGAAAAACATATATCAGGAGCTTTACCATCTACAGTAAAAGTCTCCATCACATGAATCTGTTTTTCAAGCTTATCACTTGTCCAGAAATCATCAGCATCAAGAAAAGCTATATACTCACCATTAGCCATATCAAGTCCACGGTTTCTGGCACCTGCTGCTCCTAAGGGTTCTGACTCAATATGAAGACTTACTCTTGGATCAGAATATAAATCAGGCTCAAGAACTGCAGGATACTCGCTTCCGTTATCGACTATTATTATTTCAAAATTGTGATAGGTCTGACCCAAAACTGACCTGACAGCTTTGCCCAGAGTCTTGTCGCTATTATGCGACGGAATAATCACACTGACCATTAGTTACCTCTTGCAAAAAAACGTGACAAATGGCACGAAGCCATTTGTCACATTTTACATACCATATTATTATTTTTCAATCTTAAATCTTAGCTTCTCTTTAAGAAATCAGGAATTTTAAGATTCTGATTTGCATTTGATCCCATTGAAGAAGTATCTGCTGACTGGATTGGTGTTTCCTGAACAGGTACTGGATCATTTCCAAGATTAAGTGGAACTGGAGTAGCCTTCTTAGCACCACCGCCAAGTGTTGGCATTGATGGCATAGAAGTTGTACTTGGTGTACTAATTCCAAATGTAGGTGGCTTTGGAGCAGCCTTAACTGTGCTTCCGCCAACTGCACTTGCCTTATCTGAATCTTCAAGACCTGTAGCGATGATTGTAATACTTACATCCTCGCCTGCAACATCATTATCAACTGTACCGAAGATGATGTTAGCCTCTTCACCAGCAACCTCTGAAAGGTATGTGATAGCATCGTAAGCTTCAACGATACCAACATTTCCTGAGAAGTTAACGATGATATCTGTAGCACCATTAACTGTTGTCTCAAGAAGTGGTGAATCCATAGCAGCCTTGATAGCATCAACTGCTTTGTTATCTCCACTACCGTGACCGATACCGATATGAGCGATACCCTTGTCACGCATAACTGTCTGAATATCTGCAAAGTCGAGGTTGATAAGACCTGGCTTATTGATAAGGTCTGTAACACCCTGAACACCCTGCTGAAGAACCTCATCAGCCTTCTTAAGTGCATCTGGGATACTAGTTCTCTTATCACAAATCTGAAGCAGCTTGTCATTTGGAATAACGATAAGTGTATCTACGTTCTCACGAAGCTTTGCAATACCATTAGCTGCATTTGCCATACGAGGCTTTCCTTCAAAAGAAAATGGCTTCGTAACGACACCGACTGTAAGGATACCAAGATTACGAGCAATCTCTGCAACGATAGGAGCAGCACCTGTACCAGTACCACCACCCATACCGCAGGTAACGAATACCATATCAGCATCCTTAATGATATCATTTATTTCTTCTCTATTTTCTTCAACTGCACTGGCACCGATCTCAGGTTTAGCACCTGCACCAAGTCCCTTAGTCAGCTTCTCACCAATCTGAACCTTTGTAGTAGCTCTACTGAGAGATAGAGCCTGCTTATCAGTGTTAATAGCTATAAGCTCAACACCTTCTACATTCTCATCAATCATTCTGTTTACTGCGTTGTTTCCTGCTCCACCTACACCGATAACTAATATTCTTGCAGGATTTTTCTCATCATTTGACTTTATCTCAAGCAAGGTTCCTTCCTCCTTATAATAATACTTACGTTGCTTCTTTTTTTAATTAAAACATTTTACAATGTCTAGTCACACTTATCTTGTATTTTACTAAGTTTTTCAACAAATAGCAAGAAAAAAATGTTATGTTTACTTCACTTTGAAGGTGGCTATCGGATTATCCTGACTGAAATCTTTCATGTATATTGTTCCAGTCTTTCCTTCAAGACCTTCATTCTCTAAAATACTGCCTAAATTCATTAGCTGGACAGCCACATTTGACCCATCTCCCAGCTCAATCTCTAGATTATCATGGGTAAGCACAATTTCGCCATCAGCGGTAAATCTGATACCCTGAATTTCAAGATTGTACTTATCTACCAGCTGGGTGATATTCAGGATCATATCAAACTTCTTCTTGTTATCAATTGGAAGCTTCTGTCCCAGTTCCCAACTCTTTACAGAAAGACCCTTGATGTAAGGAACGCCCTCTCGCCTTTCCTTATCAGTTTCCATTACGATTCCATCTTTATCAAAGAATACATAGCACTCCATATACTCTATGCATCCGGCAACAGACTTCTCGTAAACATCAACCTTTACTTTATGTTTGCTCTCGAAACTAATATCCATCTTAGTTACAAATGGAATTGCTTCTGAGTCACCACCAAATTTATTATTCAGATATAATAGTATGGTATTATCCATCAGTGCCTTGGACTCGATGTACTTCCTTACCTCGTCCTCCGACGACATCTCGCATCCATTTATCTCTATGGTTTTGAGAGTGAATGTACTGAAATAGAGAAGTCCACCAAGTAAAAGCACCAGTATGATAATAGGTATTATTGGCACCTTAGTTTTCATCTGCTAACTTCTCCTGTCTATGCCCTTCAGGCTCAATCTGTCTGGACACTCCAAGGAGAAGTCCCATCTCCACCATCAGGAATACGATGGACGTACCACCATAACTGATAAATGGAAGCGTAACGCCTGTATTTGGCATAAGATTCGTAACAACGCACATATTTATAATAACCTGAACAGCTATATGTATAATGATTCCACACACAATGAATGAACCATATCTGTCTGGCGCACCCTCAGCAATAAACTTGCATCTCCAAAGAAGAAGCAGGAATACTAAGATAAGTGCAGCAGCACCGACGATTCCCAGTTCTTCGCAGATAACTGAGAAGATCATATCATTTTGTGCCTCAGGAATATTACCCATCTTCTGAATACTCTGGCCAAGTCCTCTACCAAAAAGACCGCCAGATGCTATAGCGTAAAGACCCTGCATTGTCTGATAACCAAGTTCTGTTGCTTCAGGATCAAGCCATGTTGTGATTCGGTCACCTCTATAACCCCGTCCAAAGATCATGAGAGCTCCACCGGCAAGACCAGTAGGTATGATAACAAGCAGATACTTCAGCTGTGGAGTTGCTATAAGCCAGATACCACCAGCTATTGCGATACAGATGATGGCAGTACTCATGTTCTCGATAGCGATAAAGATGATCAGAACACCAACAGGGACAAACATATTTACAGTTCCCTTAAGTGTTTTCATAAGTTCAGGCTTCTCTGAACAGATATATGCCATATAAAGAATGATAACCATCTTGGCGATCTCCGATGGCTGGAAACGCAGAGCACCCATTTGGATCCATCTGGAGGAACCGTTAACGCTAACACCCTTTATCAGAACGGCTACCAGAAGCACTAACTCTATCACCATAAAGATAATGGTGAATCGTTTCATTCTCTGATATCTGATCTTGGAAACAATGATCATTCCTATAAATCCAAGACTTGCGAAAAGCAGCTGGAAATTAAGGAAATGGACTCTATTGCCATAAATTCTATAAGAAATAAATGAGCTGGCACTGTAGATCATTACAAAGCCAAAGAAGGACAAAAAGACAATATAAAAGAGAGTAGGGTAATCAAAGTAAGTACCCTTTACAATCCATCTCTTAAAAAACTTGTCCATCTTCTGTGTCATTTACTTTTCCTCTAAACCGTTAACGTATACTTTAAAGAGAGTTCCTCTCTCCTCATAACTCTTAAACATATCCCAGCTTGCACATGCTGGTGAAAGAAGTACATTTTCTCCAGGTCTCGCAGCAGAGTTGCAGTAATCAACCGCTTCCTTCAGATTGCCAACTCTGACTATCTCGTTAAAGCCGTGGTCTTTACAGCATTTCTCTATCTTATCTGCTGTCTCACCGATAAGAACTATCACTCTTACCTTACCAGGAAATGTCTCAACCCACTCATCATATTCAGACTCTTTATCATAGCCTCCGCCGATAAGCAGCGTGCTTGACTTCATAGCCTGAACAGCCTTAATAGCCGCATCTGGGTTTGTTCCCTTTGAATCGTTGTAGTATTTAACTCCATTAATTTCTCTAACGAACTCTATTCTATGCTCAACGCCGTTAAATGCATAAACAGCATCTCTGATTATCTCTATAGGAATATCCATATAGTAAGCTATAAGCACTGCAGCCAGAACATTTTCAAGATTGTGAAGTCCAAGAATTTTGATCTTATCTACATCCAGAATATACTGCTCGCCTTCCACATCCCAGCTCTTAATATAGATCTTTCCATCTCTTACAAAGGCACCCTCTTCCAGTTCAGTTTCATGACTGAAATATACCTTATGAACATTCTCTATCTTCTCAGTTCTGACTCTGGTCTCTTCATCATCATAGTTGATAACCATATAGTCATCTTCTGTCTGATTCTCTGCTATACGAAGTTTTGCATTGTAGTAATTATCAAGTGTGTAGTGTCTGTTGAGATGATCCGGAGTAAGATTCAGAACTGCACTCACATGTGGTCTGAAACTATGTATCGTCTCAAGCTGGAATGAACTTACTTCAAGTGCGATATGAGTTTTATCATTTGTCATATCTGCAAGCTTGGTAAATGGAAGTCCGATATTTCCAACTACTATAGAATCCTCTGTGTAACTATTGAATATCTCACCTACAAGAGAAGTGGTTGTTGTCTTACCATTTGTTCCTGTAATTGCTGCGATCACACCATTACTGTAGTAGTAAGCCAGTTCTATCTCTCCCCAGATTGGGATTCCTTTTTCACGAACCTTGTTGACAAATGGAGCATCTACCGGAATACCAGGACTAATAACGAAAAGTTCTGCCCCCTCCAGTATCTCATCTGTCAGCTCACCAAGAGCTACATCGAAGTTATCAGCACTTGGGAAGTTACCCAGAAGTTCTTCTTTATTTAGAGATTCATTTCCATCATAAAGAACAACGCTGACACCATTTCTTATAAGAAGTCCTGAAGAAGCAAGACCACTTCTGCCTGCTCCAGCAACGATAACCTTCTTGCCTGTTAAATCTATATTTCCAGCAACTAATTTTTCTGTGCTCATAATTTACCTATCCTTTCATTTCAATGAGTCGATTTAGCTCTGAGCCATTTTGACTCATCAACCACCACCATCCGCCGGTGGCGCCTCGGTGCTTTCTGTGTTTTCCTCTGTTGTTTCTTCAGTAGGAGCTTCAGTTGCATTTTGTTCTGGTGTAGAACCTGCAACACTTATTTCAGGTGCAGCACCCTCAAATACAGGAGTTGCCACTTCATCACCTACAGAATCACCTTCAGCCACAGGCTCACCCGTTTTATAAATATTCATGTATGGAAGCAGTTCTTCTGCAATCTTATTGAAAAGAAGTGTACCAGCTGCTGAGGAAGCCTGATCATCAGCTCCAGGTTCATCAACAACGCAGTATATCATAACCTGAGGATCACTTACAGGAGCAAATCCGATAAATGAAAGAATGTACTTTCCATTTCCTCTAGGAAGCTTCTCGGCTGTACCAGTCTTACCACCGATCTCGTATCCTTCGATCATGGCCTTCTTACCAGTACCATTTTCTACAACCTCCTGAAGGATGTGCTTCATCTCATCAGATGTATCCTCAGAGATTGTTCTACGAACAAGGATTCTGTCATAGTTCTTAACCAGGTTTCCATCTGCATCAAGAACCTGCTTAACAACGTGTGGCTGATAATAATACCCGCCATTAATTACAGAGCAAAACGCCGTTCCCAGCTGCATCATTGTTACAGTAACACCCTGTCCAAAGCTTGATGTAGCAAGCTCAACAGGATTAAGTGTATCCTGATGATATACCATAGTGTAAAGGTCATCCTCACTAGCCTCACCAGATATATCAATATTTGTCTTCTGTCCGAAGCCGAAAAGCACCTGATACTTATCAAATGTGGATGATCCCTCAAGAGCTGCGATCTGCATAAGACAGTCGTTGCATGAATACTCAAGAGCCTGTGGAACTGTAAGCATTCCGTGACCATACACGTTATGACACTTGATATCCCAGTCAGCAACGTGCTGAATACCGTCACAGTAGAATTCCTCATCACCAGTGATAACGCCATCCTCAAGTGCTCCTGAGATGGTAAATGGCTTAAATGTTGAACCTGGTTCGAAGGAATCACTTATTACGAAATTACGCCAGACATTGTTAAGAGTTTCAACCTTCTCTTCGTCTGTCATCTTCTTAACCAGATCCTGATACTCAGAATCTGAAAGTTTCTCATCCTTAGTTTCAAATTGATACTTACAGCTATCCATAGAGTAAGCATTGTTAGGATTGTACTGATGTGAATTGTAAAGAGCAAGGATCTCACAATTCTTAGGATTCATTACGAGAACAGATATGTTCTTCGCTCCCATTTCATCCATGAACTCTTCACATTTAACCTGTACGATACGCTGTACTTCACTATCGATTGTGGTTACAAGGCTGTTTCCATTTACAGGAAGTTCAACCTCACGCTGAAGGTTATAATCCTCTCCAAGGTAAGAATACTTTCTTCCGTTCTGTCCATTCAGGTATGAGTTGTATGCACCTTCAATACCACCTATACCCTCATTACCACTGACAACGAAACCAAGCATATGACATGCCAGCTCATCATTTGGATAAGTTCTTCTGTACTCTTCCTCAAGTCTTATACCAACAACATCTGTGAGCTTACCATCTCTCTCATCAGCCATATAATCCTTTACGTCATCATAGGTAAGTTTCTTCCTGATAACCTCGTACCAGGAATCTTTATGTTCAAGATAACCAGCCGCCTCTTCTGCAGATACACTGAAGTACTTATCAAGAGCAGCAAGGGTTGCCTTCTTTTTCTTCTCAAACTTAAGTATATTCTTTGGCTCGATTACCACGTTATAAACCATGGTACTTGTGGCAAGTACCGAGCCATTACAGTCATATATATCACCACGCTTGTAAGGAACGATCACACTTTCATAACCCTTCTGGCTAAGAATTCTCTCTGTGTATTCCTCACCATGCTTCAGGTTGTAGTAAATGATAGCACCAAAAATAACAGCGAACACGCCGCTGAAACACATAAGCAAAACAAAAAGGCGCGTACGCATCCTTTTTACCATAACTCTTCTTTTTTTCTTCCTTCTAGCTGTTGCCATTATGTCTTCTCTTATCCACCCAAATTATTTGTTCTAATTAAAACGCCAAAAGACTGCCTTTAATCAGCAGTCTTCGGAACGTCGCTATATTGTTTTACATAGTCACCTTGTTCACTCTCATAATAAATGATCGAACCATTTTCCGAGTATACCATACCCAGCTCACCGGTGGCAATATTATAAATATCTTCCAGCGAATACATACTATTAAGTTTATTTTCATAAGCTGTGTTATCAGCTTCGATATCCTGGATTTCCTCCTGAAGAGATTCAATCTTTCTTTCCTTGTTCTCAACACTTCCCTGAACGGTAAGCATTATTACACAGGAGAGAATAACCATTACCAGCATAAGTGCAAGCACCACTGTGTATCTAAGGTCGAAGCCCATAGACTGTTCAGCTTTGATAGCTGACTTCTTAAAAGTCTTTCTTTGTCTTCTTCTACTAGGTGCCGGTCTTTCTTGCCGTTTTGGAACTGCAACTGTCTTTCTAACAGCATTGCCCTCTTCAATATACATTTCTCTAGCTCTCTTTGCCATATCTTCCCCTTAATGATGTGACAAATGACTAGAGGCCATATGTCACTTTTTTTCAAAGATGCGCAGCTTCGCGCTGCTACTTCTTGGATTCTTCTCCAATTCTTCTGCCGATGCAACTATCGGTTTTCTTGTTATTACCTTGCCCTTTGATTTTCTGCCACATGTGCATACCGGAAATTCCGGTGGACAAATGCACGGAGATTCTGCCGTTCTAAATGCGGTCTTCACGATCCTATCCTCTAAAGAGTGAAAAGTAATGATAGCCAGTCTTCCTTTCGGAGCCAGGATATCAATCATTTCTGTTAAGCTATCCTCCAAAACCGTAAGCTCGCGGTTAAGTTCAATTCGAATAGCCTGATAGGTCTTCTTACAAGGATTTCCGCCCTGCCTTCTTGCGGCTGCAGGAATCGATGCTTTGATGATCTCATTTAATTCAAATGTAGTTGTGATGGGTTTTTCACTTCTTGAGCTTATTATGTTTTTCGCTATTCTAGCAGCAAACTTTTCTTCACCATAATCACTTATGATCCTTCTGAGATCAGCCTCAGAGTAATCATTCAGAATGTCTCTTGCGGTATAATCCGAATCCTGATCCATTCTCATATCAAGTGGGGCGTCTTCCCTATAAGAGAATCCCCTATCTTTATTATCAAACTGGTAAGACGAAACTCCGAGATCCAGGAGTATTCCATCCACACTGTCTATTCCTCTTTCGTGAAGCAGCTGTTTCATATTTACATAGTTGCTATGAATCAGCTCCACATTCTGAAATTCTTTTAGTCTTTCAGCTGATGCCTTAAGTGCATCCCTATCCTGATCTATGCCAACAAGCTTTCCCTTGTCAGATAGTCTTTTAACTATTTCATATGAATGTCCGGCACCACCCAGGGTTCCGTCAACATATATCCCATCTGGTTTTATATCCAGGCCATCTAAGACCTCATTTAGCATTATTGATATATGCTTAAATTCCATCTACATCTCTCCGAGAGAATACTATTAAAAGTTGAGACCATATTCTTCAATCAGATCACTAACAACACTATCCTCTTCCATATCAGCAAACATTTCTTCGTAACGAGCCTTATCCCAGACCTCAGCCTTTTCACCGCTTCCTACAACCACAACTTCTTTTGTGATTCCTGCGTGCTGTCTAAGTGATGGTGGAATTATTATTCTTCCCTGAGAATCAAGTTCACAAGTTGAAGCCTTAGATGTGAAGTATCTAAAAAGCTTTCTTCCCTGAGGAGTACTTGTTGGAATCTGTTCTGCCATTCTTGTTATAACTTCATCCCACTTCTCTGAAGAATAAATCCTAAGACATCCATCAGGATCAACAGATATTACAACAGTGGAACCAAGAGTATCTCTGAACTTTGCTGGAACACTAAGTCTTCCCTTAGCATCTACATTATGAAAATATTCACCAAACATGCTAAGTGCCACGACTTACTATTCCTCCTTTCTTCAAATCTTGGTATTGTTGATAACTTTGTTGGTTTTGTTGATATTTCCCACTTTATGGGTAAATCATGGTCAAACTTGACACAATTCCCCACATACACGTTCATATTACCCCACCATAAACCAAAATGCAAGTTTTTTTTCCGAAAAACCGCGAGTTTTAGCCAAAAAAAGAGCCCCCACGACTCTTTGTCGTAGGAGCTTTTTCAATCAAAAACACTAAATATTCTGTTATTTATATCACTTATATACCAAATATAGTATTTTTATTTATTTTAATCTTCGTCCTCATCCATGGTATCTTCCTCCACTTCGTCTTCGTCATCTTCCGAAGCTTTGGAAGCCTTGAGCTTGTCCTTGATATTTTTCTTTGTTACCTGTTTCTTTTCTTCTTTGTCTGTTTCTTCTTTATCAGATTCTTCTTTTTCTGATTCAGCTTTCTTTTTATCTTCTTTTTTTGATTTTTCTTTCTCTTTGTCTTCTTTCTTAGATTCAGTTTTCTTCTTGTCTTCTTTTTTAGGTTCTGCTTTCTTTTTATCTTTCTTATCAGACTCTACTTTCTTCTTGTCATCTGAATCTTTGTCCGAATCTTCATCAGACTCTTCGTCTGATTCTTCGTCCGACTTCTTGTTAGGAACATAGTTTACCTTAGGTGTCTTACCGTTCTTGATATCATTTCTGTTCTTAACAATTACTGATATAGCAAGGAAGAAGCATATTGCTGCAACTATCTGGCTGACCTTAAGTCCACCAACCATTAGTGAATCTGTTCTGAGCCACTCTATCCAGAAACGGCCAAGACCATATCCTGCAACATAGATCATAGCAAGCTCACCATCAAACTTCTTTTTCTTCCTATATAATAGAAGGAAGATGAGCAGCGCCAGATTCCAAAGTCCCTCATAAAGGAACATAGGATGAACTGTGATACAGGCAATACCTTTTACAAGTTCCTGTTTATTCAGCATATCAGAAGTGATTATGCCATCATTTCTAAGCGTCTGAAGATAACCTCTGCTAAAATAGTTTACAGGGATTGCCATTCTGAACTTGCTCTGAGTATATGTACCAAAGCATTCTCTATTGAAGAAGTTGCCCCAGCGTCCAACTATCTGTGCCGCTACAACACCAAGTGCTATAGTATCACCAAAAAGTGGGAAGTTAATCTTTCTCTTACGAGCAAAGATAAAACCAGCAAGGACACCAGCTATAAGTCCACCATACACTGCAAGACCACCATTGTGGATGTTGATCATATCAACAAGAGTCTTGCCGATACTCTTTCCAGGCTGAATAAATCTTTCATGATTGAATATTACATAGTAAATTCTTGCGCCCGCAATAGCCGGAATTACCAGCCAAAGGAAGAAATCAAGATAATCCTCATCATTCTGTCCTGTACGCTGCGCTTCCTTTGAAGCTATAATAAGCGCCAATATAAATCCACCAGTTACGCATATAGCATATAGAGGGATTTTTACATTTAATATAGTTATCGTGCTAAGCACCTTTTCAAAAAAGATACCTACACCTGGAAAGTATATACCCTGCATTTGTATGTCCTTTCATTATTATGTATATCAATAATATATACCAGTACAATCGCTGAACCCGCTGCTTCGCAGCTCCTGTTATACGTTAAACTTAAAGAGAACTACATCGCCATCTTTCATAACGTACTCTTTACCTTCCTGACGAACAAGTCCTTTCTCCTTAGCAGCTGTCATGCTACCCTCGCGGATCAGGTCATCATAGGCAATAACTTCAGCTTTAATGAAACCACGTTCAAAGTCAGAGTGAATCTTACCAGCGGCCTGTGGTGCCTTTGTTCCATCCTTAATTGTCCACGCTCTGGACTCCTGCTTTCCAGCAGTCAGATAACTGATAAGACCAAGTAACTTGTAGCTTGCCTTGATAAGCTTATCGAGACCTGACTCACTAAGTCCAAGATCCTCAAGGAACATCTTTCTCTCTTCATCATCAAGCTCAGATATCTCAGCTTCCATCTGTGCACATACAGCAAACACCTCAGCGCCAGTCTCTGCAGCGTAATCGCGAACCTTCTGAACATACTGATTAGATGCACCATCGTCAGCCATATCGTCTTCGCCAACATTTGCTGCATAGATAACCTTCTTCTCTGTAAGAAGGCAGTACTCCTTGATCCACGAAACCTCATCATCATCAGTTTCATCAATCTCAAATGTTCTCACAGGATTTCCTGCTTCTAAGTGAGCCTTAATCTTGTTCTGGAACTCAAGCTCCTTTGCAGCCTGCTTATCATTTCTAGAAAGCTTAACTGTCTTAGATATTCTTCTCTCAAGAACCTCAAGGTCTGAGAAAATAAGCTCGATATTAATTGTCTCTATATCTCTGATAGGATCTACAGAACCATCTACATGGACTACATCTGAATCATCGAAGCATCTTACAACATGAACGATTGCATCACATTCACGGATATTAGCAAGGAACTGGTTACCCAGACCTTCACCCTTTGATGCACCCTTTACAAGACCAGCAATATCAACAAACTCGATGATAGCAGGGGTTGTCTTGTCTGAATCATACATCTTTGTAAGTACATCCAGTCTCTCATCCGGAACAGGAACAATACCCACATTTGGATCAATAGTCGCAAATGGATAATTTGCTGCAAGCGCTCCTGCCTTAGTTAACGAATTAAACAATGTAGACTTTCCTACATTTGGAAGTCCGACTATACCGAGTTTCATATTTTTCTCATATCTCCTTTATCTGTCTATACGCCTTTTCAAGCGGTTTATTTAAAACTATGAGCTGACACAGTGTTTTTAACTGCACCAGCTCATCAATGTTATCA